>Ga0134125_10006401_pt1 | contig 13339 bp, 12 predicted proteins | sample KB31751_FD_96464 | JGI IMG/M metagenome (GOLD analysis project Ga0134125, IMG submission 96464) | Terrestrial soil microbial communities with excess Nitrogen fertilizer from Kellogg Biological Station, Michigan, USA - KB3-175-1 | ecosystem: Environmental > Terrestrial > Soil > Unclassified ... | reverse complement strand
GGTTGGCCGTTGCCTGCAGCAAGACGCCAAGTTCTGGTATCTCCAATTCGACAGCGTCAGGACGGTAGCGCGTCTTCGGTAAGGCGGTCCAGCTCAATGCTCGGTCAATTGCCGCCGCTGCATCCGATGGACCAAGTTTCAGAACAAACGGCAAATTCGTTGAGGAGCTCGAACGAAGGTAGGCATTCCCACCCCTGCTCGCGATGACTCTGACGATTTTCTCGTCAGACAAGTTTAGTTTTTTTGGTAGGGACGCGCCGAAAAATTCTTCGACCACGGGTTGAACTTGAGCCGAATTCCTTCTCAGTGTGGTAACGATGCGCGCAACCTCTTTATTCGCAGATTGGGACTGAGTTAGTAGACGTGCAATTCTGCGGCGTGTGTCGGTTGTCGCGGAAACACCACGCTGCCGTAATAGCTCCGTGAAATCGGACGAATTGACTAGCGCTTCAAACTTTGGGGCGCGCTTTCGGGCCGATTGATAGTTTTTCCAGCCTTCTGGAGAAAGCTCCTTATTAATCGGCTTGCATGTTTCGCAGAAGCGTCTGCTCCCTTGCCGGCGTTTGGTTTGGGGACGCGGAGTATGCAGAACCATCCTGCAACCGCATTTTCGCCCCGTGACCTTAATGCATCTGGCGTACCGCTCCGTCCAGCGTTCACAACGTTCGCAACGTTCGCAGAATGCGATAGGTCTGGATTGGGTCCGATCAAGTGAATACGGGGTTGCGCTTGGAACAAGTTCCGATTTTGGTCGAATCTTTTGGAGGAACTGGAAAAGGCCGTGTAACGCGTTCAAGGTTGATTCCGCGGCAAGTCGGCGGTGCGAGTAGTTAACGGTCTGACGCCAGAAAAATTCCAGTGTCTTGCATACGTTTTCTGCGCCGAGCTCAACTTGCAGTGAGAGTAGTTGCGGTCGGGACGTGCTGCTGTGCTCAGCAAAAAATGCGTCCACGGCAGCGTCAGCATGTTCGTGCAATAACCGAGAGAGAGATGGTGGTCGGGTCTTGGCCTTATAGCCTGAGACCAGCGCGGACGAAAATGCACGCACCGCATCGGCGACGTTTAGTTCGACTGGGGGTCCGAAGTCGAACAGTCCATACAGGCTGAGAGGTTGTTCACACACAAGAGCACTTTCCAACTTCGTAAGCCATTCCTCGTTGGGGTTCCCCATATCGTCGCTCCCAGCTCGATTCGAGCCGCATAAATCGGAGTATAGGCGATGCCAACTGTCGACCGTTTGATTGAACGGCACGGCCCCTTGATGACCATTGGGGCGGTCGCAGAAATTCTTTCCAGAAGCCCCGAGGGCCTGCGCTTCACGATGCGTGGAGCATCTCCGTTGGCGCAAGCGCTTCGTGCGGCACGTGTCCGGATCGGACGGCGCGTATTGTTCCGCACTGCTGGGGTTGCCGAATTGATCGACCGCGGCACCGAATCGAGCGCCGATTCGATAGGTGCGGTTGCATGATGCGCAATCAAAGCTCCAATACCGTACGGTACGTACGTACTTCTCGAAACGATACAAAAGAGTACGTACGCCAGTACGTACGGTGTGGATTGCGTTCAGACCTGCGCAATGCTGGCAATCTATGGCCGATGGTCGCGTTGCAACTCTGGTCAGCGCTCAATCCTGACCCGACCAGCAAGTCGACTCGTCCGATTGCCGACGTGCGACGCTACGTCATCGCGCTCGTGCAGCTTGCAGAGGGAGAGCGATTCCGCGCACCGCCACGCGTCGCCCAGGTGAGGAGAGACAAGGCGCGCGAAGAGCGCCGTCGCGTTGCGCGCGCCGAGTGTGCAGAGAAGCGCGCGATCGCTGAAGTGACAGCCGCGCTTGCACGTGGTGAGTATCCCCAGATCGGCAGAACAGCACCGAGGCGCAGTCATGGCTGACGTCGCCCCTCGACACCATGCATCGGCGACGCGCTCGGTGCGCGACTGTTGTGCAGTCGTGTCACCGACCAGCGTCACCGACCAAGGCAGTCAGCGCGGGAGCGCCACGCTGACCGAAGCAAGGGAGCCGCCCTCTGCTTTGTGTCATGTGCTGGACGCAGCATGCACAAAGCATTCACCCCACGCGCGCTCCTTGGACATCCGCGCGCTGGAGGGCTACGCCCTCTGCAAATTCGCACTCCCTGAACAGTCGCGCTCTTTTTCATTCACCCCGCGCGTCTCGGCGCCTTGTGCGGCGCTCGACACCCGGCTGCGCCGGCTGCGCCGCAGGCGCAAAGCCGGCACGTTCCGCGCCTGCTTTGCTCCTGCAGGCTTGTCCCTTGCTCCGCAAGGGATCGCCCTGGACGGGCGACCGCCGCGGCCGGGTGTCGAGCGCCGCTGCCGCGGCGTCGACGCGCGCGCGGATACGCAGCAATTGGCGTGGGCGCCAATTGCCGCTCGCGCCGACTGGGGTCGGCGCGCTCCGCTTCGGTGCGATGCGACCGCGCATTGGGCGCGGGTGCGCATCGCAGCCCGAATTCTCGCTGGACGCGGAAATTCGAACCGGCCACGCGCATCGCACTGCTGGGGCAGCGCAATGCACTTGCTGCGGTAGGCCGCAGCATGCCGCCGATATACAAATTGAATCGATTTCCACACGAAGGAGGACTGTGAATCATGACCGAGAAACCCGCAAGAATCGAACCGCATGACGATCCGCACCACACGTTCTATTACCACGGCTTTGGCCGGGCGCCTTCCAAATGTCGCCTGGTTCGCTGGGAGACGGATGTCGTCGTCTACGTCGCCTTCTCGCACATCATGTGGGGCGGCACGTCGCCGACGAATTTATTCGAAGAGCTGGCGACTGCGGTCCGGGCGGCTTATTACCGCGATGTGGATCCCGACGCCATTGAGTTTTTCGATCACTGGCCTGCCGAACACTCGCTCACGCAGCGCGAAGAGTTGATTGCCGTCGATCTCGATTGGGACGGCGAAAGCAAGAGCTACCTGAACCCTAAGTGGCGCCGCGACCTGCAGGCTCCATCCGATTTCCGGCAGATGGTGACCGACGTTGTCGCCAAGGCCAGGGCGCATGCACGAGAACTTGGCGCGACAGAGGAGGAGTCTCTCTAATGCCGCAAGGACTGCTCGGCCTTGAAACGCGCTTGGTCGAAACCTCGCGCTCTGTTCTGAGCTATGTGATTAGCGGACTGACCCGCTGGGAGCTGGGCGGGATTGCGTTCGTGCTTACGCTCGGCCTCGTCGCCGGCGCGCGCCTGAGATCGTCGCACAGGCCGGACTGGCCGTACCTGTCGCCGCTGGTACGCGTTGTCGGCCGCTGTTGCGTCTGGATCGGCGCCGTTGCGATTCCGCTGTTGCTAGGCATCGTTGGAATCGCCGCGTTGACGTTCCAGGACTTGGCGCCAAGTATCCTGGGCATCGACACATCGGCGCTTGCGCCGCTGGTCGTTTCGGAGATTGCTCGCCCGGCAGGAATCGGGGCCTTACTCGCGGTTCTCGCTGGCCTGCTAGCATGGTTCTGGGCAATTCCGCGTTGGGAACGCGCAGGTTCCACCAGTGTGAGCGTCGACGGGCTTGCGGGGATCTACGAGCGCTGGCGACTCAAGAATCCACGTCGACACTTCGATTTTCGGCGCGGCGCCTTTCTCGGCCTTGCCGACAACAAGACTCCCGTCTACCTGCCCTGGGCCAAGCTCGCCGAGACGCACGTGCAGCTCATGGGGACGACGGGGTCGGGCAAGTCTGTTGCGGCGTCGCTGATTCTGGTGCAAAGCATCGAGACCGACCAGAACGTGGTTGTCCTCGATCCAAAGCGAGATCGGCACCTGCCCGGAATATTGGCGGCATCTGCCAGGCGCGCTGGTCGACGCATGCGCCGTCTCGACTTGAATCCCGAGCACGGTCCGCAGTTCAATATTCTCGCCGGCGCGACGGCGACGCAGATCGAAGACCTGCTCGTCGCCGGATTTTCTCTGCAGGCGCAGGGCGATGTTGCGGATTACTACCGCGGCAAGGATCGGGATGCCGCCGCGCATGCAGCCCAGCGCGCCGTCTCGGAGGGCCTTGCCTCGATCCCGGCTTTGTTCGCCGCGCTTGCCACCGATGAAACGGTTTTGGCTGCCGACAATTTCTGGCGCCAGTTCCGCACAATCGCCAGTGTGCCGTGCGCGCAAGCCGAAGGCGGGCTCGACCTTGCCGGGTGTCTCTCTGACGGCGATGTTCTCTATATTGTCGGGTCCGCAGACAATGAGCGCGTGAAACTGCTGCAGCGAATGGTGCTGCAACGCATTCTGCAGTTGATCAAGGCACGCGACCGCAGTTCGGCTCAGGTGCACGTCAGAATTTTCCTCGACGAGTTCAAGCACACGCTTTCGCCACTGGCACTGACCACACTCGGCGTCATCCGCGACTTCGGCTGTAGCGTAATCCTCGCGCACCAGAGCATGGGCGATTTGAAGGAGTGTCCCGGCGTCGCGCCAGAAGCGGCACATGGAGCCGTGGTCGACAACACGTCGTTGAAGATCGTCTACCGCATCGGCGACGCCGACCATGCCGAAACGCTGGCGAAATTGAGCGGCAAGGCCGTCGTTCGTACCGAAAGCAGCAACAAGGCCACCGACGAAGATGGGCGCCTAGGCGGGGCGTGGCGTGAAGCGCAGGAATACCACATCCGCGTCGACGTGATCACGCACCTGCCAGTGCCATCGGATCGGCCGAAGCAGGCATCCGTTGGCGTGTTGTTCGGCTTGGGGACAGCAAAGGTCGTGGCAATCAGCCGGTTGCAAGAGTCCGCCACGCCGCCGGAAATCGAACTGGTATCGATACGCGAGCCCGCCGATTCACCGGATCCGCCGCGGCAACCTGCCGTGTCCGCAAAGGACCTGATCTGATGACTGCGCGTACAACTCTTTTGCCGAAGGCTGAGCGCGACGCGCGGCAGAAAGCCAAGCGCAGCGCGGTGCTGCGCTTCTTGCGCGAAGAACTGTGGAGCACAGCGAGAGTGCTGGGCGAGGTCATGGGCCTCCGTGCGCGGCAGGCTGTTCATCGCTCGCTGCAGCAACTCAAAGATGCCGAACTGCTACGCCGGCAAACCTACACGATCCTAGGCCATCCGCTGACTATTTGGGGCATCACGGCCCACGGCCAGGCTTGTGCATTCGATCCGGCGACCGAGGAACCGGTTTCGGCCTACTTCGAGCCGTCGCGCGTTTCGGCATTGACGCTTGCACACGCCATCGACGTGCAGAAGTTGCGCGTTGCCGCCGAACGCGCGGGATGGAAAGACTGGAAAAACGGCGACCGGCTCCGCGCCGTTCGCGATGGCAAGCGTCCGGATGCCATCGCGGTATCGCCAAGGGGCATTCGCACCGCGATCGAGTGCGAGCGCACGATGAAGACCACCAAGCGCTACGAAGTGATCCTTGCGCATTATCTTCAATCACTGCGACGCGGGGAGCTGGCGCGGGTGGTGTGGCTATGCCCGGACGCGGACATGGCCGCACGCCTGCGGCGGATTGTCACCGGCATTCGCACCGTACCGGTTGCCGGCCAGCGTGTCGAGGTCGATCCACAGCGGCATCACGCGATGCTACATTTTCACGCATTCGACGACTGGCCGATGGATTAGTCATGACCGTCTCACGGTAGAACTGGTGCTTGCGTATTCAAACACCAATAGCCTTCTTGAACGCCTCGAACTGGGGCGGGTCCACTTCCGCGATTCGGTCAACGATGGCTTTCGCCGAACTGCGCATCTCCATGACGTCCAACGTCAAGAGCGCCCTCTCGAAGCCGCCGCCTAAGTGCGAGTATTCGTGGAGGATTCGCTCAATGAGTGCAGCGCCCGGACCCGGGCCAAAGAACCTTGCCAGCTTCTCCCCATCGCTGCCTGGACCGGGGTAGCGAAACGCCAAGTAGATCTCCAAGAACTTGCGGGCGTTATTAGCAAAGCTGACCAGCCGTTCCTCCGCATCGGCGTCGTCAGCGCTATGCGCGCAGCGGTGGATGTAATCAAACAGGTAGATGAACTCACTCACCTGCTTGCGGAAGTAGAGGGGCATCAGCCTCAGCCTAGACCACTCCGCCAAGCGCTCGATGAGAAAGTAGGCGATTTTCAGCTTGCTGCTGGAAGGACCTACCTTCATGACGAACTTCAAGAAATCAAGGTGATGGGTCGAAATGAACAACTGCGAACACCGCTTCTTCCGAAGGATTTCGAACCGGATAAGGCTGAAAAGAAAAAACACGTGGTTGGCATCGAGGCTGGAGACCGGGTCGTCTATCCAAACCAAGGGCTTGGCGTCTGCTGTTTCCACGTCGGACAGCTTTGCAACGAAGTAGCAAAAAGCCAGCAGGCTGCATTCACCTTGGCTCAAGTGTGTCGCCACCTCGATGCCGCGCCGGATTTCGAACCGATAGCCGCTGTTCGTCGGCACTGGCGCCAAGCGCAGCGTCTTGTGGCCGAACGCATTAGCAAGCAAGTCGTTCACGCACTCAGCGCCGCGGGTCTCGTCCTTCATCTGAGCGCGCAACGCCGCCACCTGAGCCTGCGCGCTGGCAATGCGTGCGTTCAAGACTTGGGCACGCGCCTCGACCTCCGCCGTGGCTTTTTCCAACGATGCAACGGCGTCCCGCCGTTCCGTGTAGCAGTAGTCGAGTGCCCAGCGCCGAACGTCGTCCAAGCGCAGCGCTTTCGTGGCCTGCGTCCGGCGTGCTTCCAACGTCGCCGTGTGTGCGTTGGACGATTTCTTAAGCGCTTCAATGGCCGCATAAGTGTCCAGAACGGCCGTCTCCGGGTCGTCGAGCTTCAACGCCTCGGCCGGCTTGAACACGTCGGAAAGCCGAGCGTTGACGGCCGTCTCAATGGCGGTCAATGCGGACTCATAGGAGGTTGTCGCTACTTCCTTCCGGCCCTTGAGCGCGAGGCATTCGGAGTGAAACTCCCCGTAGAGCTGCGCGGCGTCGGGCATCGTCCACGCGCCGAGCATGGCTCGCTCGCCAGCCGCTTTGGCAATCACGTAATCGAGCTCCGTGCGTAGTGCTTCGGACTGCTGGTTGAAGTGCGCATCCAATTGCGCCCACAACACGGAAGGCAACGGCGACCCGCAAAAGCCGCATGTTTCCCGTTTGTGCTCGTGGAGCGGACGACCTTTCCGCACCCAGTCTTGAAGCAGGGCATCGTTGAGCAGCTCTTGCAGCGGTGCGGACGGTTGGACCACACGCGTCAGCGCTTGGTTGGCGCTGTCCAGCAAGTTGGCCCACCCGAGCATAGGGGCCGAATGCGCAGCGAGGGGGGCTTTGGCCTCTTCCTTTAAGTCTGTGATCGCACGAGCACGGGTTGCATCGTCCAGCGGGGAATACGTGTCGGCGAGCACCGCGCCCAAGTCCTCCCTCAAGCGCGGCACTTGATAGTTCGGGTCGCCATAGTCCTTGTTGTGCTTGATGCCGTCGGGTTTGCTGTTGGCCTTCTCGGTCAGCTTCTTGTCGAACGCATCGCTGACCTTCTTCAGTTCGGCCTGCGCCTTCGTCAACTCTCTTGCAGTTTGGGCTTGCTCTCCGAATAACCCGACTGGCGGCTCGGCGGTGCCGAGCTTTTTTTCAAGCTCACCGATTTGTGCTTGTATGGCATTGTTTTCCGCACCGAGTACCGCGAAGGGTGTGATGGTTCCTTCGTCCAAATGCAGGACCGAAAGATTCTCACGGACGAAATCTTCGTTGAACACGCGGACGATTTGCGTGTGTGTTGCGAGATCGGCTTGGGTGATGGAGCTGGAGTCGAAAGCGAACGAGAAGGTTGCTTGTGTTAGCTTGGGCGGCATTTGGCGAAGTTCCAGCGCTCTCGCGAGCCGAGAAAGCGTCGTCTTTCCCGAGTAGTTTCGCCCGTAGAGGATGTTTACGTCCTGAAAAGCTGCCGGGTCGTCCTCGCTGGTGCTGATGACGTTTTCGGTCCAACGGTAGTCATGGTAGACGCCCGCGTTTGCGATGGTGTCGATTCGCTTGAGCATGACAGTGGTCGCCTGGGCTTCTTCCTCCTCTGCGGAAACCGGACCATACCGGGAAACGATGCCGCGTTACCACTAGTAATCTTTCGATGGCGGTCGTGTTGCCGGAATGCAACGGGCATTTGCACCGTGCCGGTCGCCGGCCAGCGTGTTGCGGTCGATCCACAGCAGCTTCACGCCATGCTTCATTTTCTCGCCTTCGAGGAGTGGCCTATCCGCGAGTCGGGGTCGCGGTAGAACCGGGCCTCACGTCGGGCAGTGCGAATCGTCGCCGGGTCGAACGAAGTTTCCGAAATCGCCGTGCATGACGGCCCTGCGGGCGTTCAAGTCCGCCAGCGTGGCGCTCGCGTTTTCTGCGCTACAAGGGTCGAGACAAGCGCTGGCGCGCCCTTTCCGCGCAAACGACTCGCGCTTTCGTGGCGGCACACACCCGCCAATGGAGGCCGTCATGCACTACCAACTCGATTTGCTCGGAAACTACTGTTTCGCTGGCCCGGTCGATGAGGCCACGATTCTCGGCGTCGCCGAGCGCATCCGTGAAGCGAGGTTCTACCGCGAGACGTTCATGACCAACCCATCGGCCACACGCGCCTACCTGGTCGAAAAGCTCGCTTTGCTCGAACACGAGGTGTTCGCTGCCATTCTCCTCGATAACCGACACGCCGTGCTCGGCTTCGACATTCTGTTCACTGGCACGCTTGACGGTGCTTCCGTCCATCCACGCGAGGTCGTGCGGCACGCGCTCAAGCGCAATGCGGCGGCTGTCATCTTTGCACACAACCACCCGTCCGGATACCCGGAGCCCAGCCAGGCGGATCGCGCTATCACAGCCGAATTGAAGAATGCACTGCGGCTCATCGACGTGCGCGTGCTGGATCACATCGTCGTGGGCGGCTCGCAGACCGTGTCGTTCGTTGAGCGGGGGCTTCTCTGATTCTGCGATCAGTCTCAAAGTTAGACGAAAATCCCGGCTCATCAATTGCGCGGAAATCAACAAGGTGAAGTTTGCGACGTTGGCTATCATTGGCTTCGCATACTTTGTTTAGGCCAAAGCGTCCTTTCAGCGTCTGCTGAAATCCGCTTTTTTTTCTGACGATCATGTCAGACAACGCCGATCCTCATTTTTTGGGAAGCGGAAAGATCAGGGGGAAGATGCTCAAGGCTGTCCAGAAACCAACGATCGTTTCTATGGATTTCCAGGCGACGTTGAACGGAATGTCCTTCGGGGTGGTCGCATCTGTCTCGTAGGTGTTGCGCGAGACAGCCAGATCTTCGGCAAACGTTTCGATGCCCCGGCAGTCGATGTATCGTGATTCGCAAGCCAGGCGGAACTCGCTGCAGGCATCGGTCCAGAACTGCGCCTCGTCAATGGGGTGAGCGCCAAGAATTTTTGTGAGGTCGTACAGATCCTTTACGCGGATCGCCTCGCCCGGCTTCTGAACCTTCTTTCGGTAAGTCGGCAGAGTGCTGAGGAAGGCTCGCATCTTTTCGCCGGCAATTCGTTCAAGCGTATACGCAAATACTGTCTCATCACCCACCTTGAGTGGGGCAATGGCATGTTCTCCCAGAGATTCCGGAGCGGCCACATCGAATTCCAATTTCGGCAGCCCGAGCACGCCTTCATTGGCGTGATCCACGAGATTTACCGTGACATCAAAAGCATTCCAGCCCAGCGGGTGGCGATCGCGTGGCCGATGTACGACTTTTATTCGTTGAAGTTCATAGCGAATGGGGTCTTGGGTTTCGAGGTGGTGCTCAATGGCTTCGCTTATCCAGTGCTCCAAGGTTGTCGTCTGATCTGCTCGGCTCGGAAATTTTTGAGCGAAGGAGAGCAGAAGGTTGGCATCGAGATCATAGGATGCACGCTGTTCACCCCCAAGGCGCAAGGCGAGGACGCGTGCGCCCTTGTAGACCAACGCGCTGCGCAAATTGGGAGATGAGGCAAGCGCCTGGAAAACGATATCGAGTGCATCTCGCATCCAAGCTTGTCGTTGTTCGGGTTTCATCCGTGTTGCTTATGGCGTTCGCAGGCCCCAGACACTGTCAACATGTCGAAAGGCAATCCCGGGAAGAAGGGAGGGAATGTCTCGTTCCGGCTCGATTTGGCCAATCAGCCGTTTGGCCTCGTCGAGCACGTGGGCGTCGGGCGCAAAGCGCTCAATCATGAAGCTCGCTCTGCGAAGAAGGACTTCGTCACCGATTTTTTCCGCGAGTTGCATGACCTTTTTGGGCGTAGTGCGTTTCAATCCTTGCTCCCAAGCCTCGAATATGACGGCGGCACCGCCGGCACTTTGCGGACGATGCAGACAGTCGAGCAGAGTCTGCTCTAGCGTGGTGAGTCTCACGACGCAATAAGGGTTCAGTTGACGGCGTTGCACGCCGATGAGGTTTGCTGGGTCACGTTGGGTCAGGTAGCACGGTATGCCGCCGGTGCAGAACTGGAGCACGCCCAAAGGCAGCGGTCTATCTGCGCTGGCATGGGTTCTCGGACGAGGAGCGCCCAGTTTCGTCTTCGGCGTCCGCAAGGTTGCGATGTGATATTGAGGTGAAGGTTGCGTGCTCAGACCGTGGAGCTCAATGGCGGTGAAGTAGCAGGCGATTCCGTTCGGTACATGCGCTTGCAGCATTTCAGCCGGAGGAATGGCTATGTCGGCGACGCCAAAGCCGACGCTGTAGAGGTGAGCTTTGGTCTTGAAGTCATCGCTTTCGAGCGGAATGGGTTGAACTACCGCCGCCTCTTCCATGAGCGAAATGAGCTTGCTCCCGGAGCACTTCCGGAGCACGGGGAGGCTTGCCGATTCTCTAGCTTCAAGAGCGAGTTCGATCAGCGTAGAGCGGGAAATGCAACGCGAAGAGGGAAGGGATGGCCTTGCCTTCAACAACTTTTTGCGGAAGGCGTCGAGCAGTTCAGTAACCGCGTGAGCGTCCGCCTCTTTGGCTCGGCTTCGCTTCATAGGTATACCTGTAGGCTTCGCTAGCGAAGCCTACAGGTATACCTATGAACTGTCAAATTAAGACAGTTATTCTTTGTTGTAAGGCTATACTATGGTTAATTTTGATATGTACTTATGTAAGCTTCGCTAGCGAAGCTTACATAAGTACATATCAAAAGTCAAGAGGTTCAAATTGCGTAAGAGTCGGTGATTGTTCGCGACGTGACCTACCGACAGACCGCGAGAAATTTCCCGAGCTTCGTATCTCGCGCTTGTCCAGCGGCGACGTCGACAATTTCCTGCCAAGCGTACTTGTGATTTTTGCTGAGTGCTACAAATTTTTTAGGCGTCAAGGGACTTTCTCCCTTGATGGTGCGCTCCCCACAGCGTGAACAACGCAGCCAATCCCTCGACGGCTGAGTTGAAAGTGGGACCAATAGCGGACATAATGGCCGCTATTGGTCCCCACTAGATTAGCGCACCAATGAACGATGCACTCGCATTGCTTGAGAAAGTACGGGGTCTGTACAACCAGAAGGATGTTGCCTCGATTCTCGGGGTAGATGCGCGCACCGTTCGACGCTGGGAAGTTCGCGAAACAGATCCGCCTCAGTATCTCGCCGATGCAATTCGGCAGCGTTTCCTTCCTTTCAAGAGCCCCTCGCAGATCGACGATACCAGCTTTTCATTTATCGATCTTTTTGCCGGTATCGGTGGAATCCGCACCGGCTTCGAGACGCGCGGTGGTAGGTGCCTTTTCACAAGCGAATGGAATACCTGGGCGCAAAAAACCTATCTCGAAAATTTTCCGGACGCTGCCGAGCACATGGTCGGCGACATTACCAAGGTAGACGAGCAGGACATCCCCGATCACGACGTTCTGCTGGCAGGATTTCCGTGCCAGCCGTTCAGTATTGCCGGTGTGTCAAAGAAAAACGCACTTGGTCGAGCGCATGGATTTGCCGACGAAGCCCAAGGCACACTTTTCTTCGATGTTGCGCGGATTCTGAAAGCAAAGCGGCCGAAGGCATTCCTCCTCGAAAACGTGAAAAACCTTGTCAGTCATGACAAGGGAAACACCTTTCGAGTCATCGAGAAGGTTCTCCAGAAGGATTTGGGATACCACATCACCAGCAAGGTCATCGATGGCGCGCACTTCGTGCCGCAGCATCGCGAGCGCATCCTGATCGTCGGGTTTCGTGAACCTACAGACTTCTCGTGGCAGGATTTGCGACTGCCAAAGGACGGGCCTCGCCTGAGCTCGATCCTTCATCCACAGGATGGAAGCGAAAGTACTGAAAAGGACTACACCGTCGGAACGAAGGCGAAGGTCAATGAGAAGTACACCCTCACCCAGCACCTGTGGGGGTACCTGCAGGCATACGCGGCCAAGCATCGCGCCGCGGGGAACGGATTTGGATTCGGACTGGTCGATGGAGACAGCGTGACGCGAACCTTGTCCGCCCGCTACTACAAGGATGGTTCCGAGATACTCGTGGCGCAGGGGCCCCGCAAGCGACCACGCCGTCTGACTCCCAGGGAGTGCGCTCGTCTGATGGGGTTCCAAGACTCGTTCAAGATTCCCGTAAGCGACACTCAGGCCTACAAGCAGTTTGGAAACAGTGTTGTCGTTCCCGTAATGCGCGAGGTTGCGCGAATAATGGTCCCGCGAGTTCTCGAACTGATCCGCCAGGATCGAGATGGAATCCGCCAGACGCCGCTGCTGGTGACCTGACCACACGACTCATCGTCATCGCCGGCGGACCAAGTGCATGACTGATATTGTCAGCCGTCAAACGCGGAGCCGGATGATGGCCGGAATTCGCGGGCAGGACACGTTCCCGGAATTGACGGTGAGGCGGTTCCTGCATCGCGCGGGCTTTCGCTTCCGGATCGCTGCGGCCAGGCTGCCAGGGAAACCTGATATCGTCCTGCCAAAGCATCGAACCGTTGTTTTCGTTCACGGATGTTTCTGGCATCGACATTCGCGTTGCAAATACGCTACTGTCCCTGCAACTCGACGTAAGTTCTGGTTGACCAAGTTCGAGGAAAACGTGGCAAGAGACAAACGAGTTCAGCGCTTGCTGCGCAGGGATGGATGGCGGGTTCTCGTCGTTTGGGAGTGTCGACTTGCCATGTGCGATCTTGAATCCCTGCAGCGCAAGATTCTGGCGCCACGCTCGCTGCGACGATAGAACCGGCCATGGACATCGAAACCAGGCAGTACGAACGTTGGCTGGCATCCCTGAGTCTGGATGACGTGCGTGGCCTGTTCCGCGTGCACAATGCGCAGTCGATCCTCTGCAAGGTGCTGCCACAAAACGCGAACAGCAAGAACCAGGTGTACGTTGCTTCCGATCTCTCTGAGTTGAGCAGGATCCCTTCGGGCGAAGTGACTCCATTCGATTCGCGATCTGCGAAGGGTGGCGGTGACCATGGCCCGATTTT
>Ga0134125_10006400_pt1 | contig 13340 bp, 10 predicted proteins | sample KB31751_FD_96464 | JGI IMG/M metagenome (GOLD analysis project Ga0134125, IMG submission 96464) | Terrestrial soil microbial communities with excess Nitrogen fertilizer from Kellogg Biological Station, Michigan, USA - KB3-175-1 | ecosystem: Environmental > Terrestrial > Soil > Unclassified ... | reverse complement strand
GCCCACATGCACGCAGCCTTTCCCCAGTCTTGGTTCGACCGCATGGGTTTGCTCTCGCTGTTGGCTACTCAGCGCCGGTTCTCGTTGGTTTCATGAACCGCCCGTTTCGGAAGTTTCAAGTCCGTGAGTTCTTGAGATTCCCGAATCGGGCTTCGCCGAGCGGTCACGGGAGCATTTTCCGAGCTAGTGTGATCTGTGTTTGTATTGCGGTACTAGGTCTACTGGACCAATGACGGTCCTTTCGCCGGCGCGTTCAGCCTCTGTCATCCTGAAGCGCTTCTTTTGCGCGAAGGATCTCCCGAAATGTGTCGGACTGAATTGCACTTTCCAGGCTCTTGGCACAATGGACGTAGGTTTTCTGGTGAGAGCCAAGCCAGAGCATTTCAGCCTGAAGCATTGCGGGAGATCCTTCGGCCAAAAGCGGGCCTTCAGGATGACAGATGATTGAGAGCATCCCATAATCTGCGTCCGATACGAACCGTCGGTCTACAACAACGCCGAAAGTGCGCTAGCCTTTTTTGAGTTCGACGAGGACCTGTCTGGCGACTTCGCGGAGGGTTTCAAAAACGCCGTTGCCTTGGAAGGCGACGGCTTCAAAGACCGCTTCGTTCTTTTTCACCAGCTCTTTTTTCAGGTCGTCCACCGGCAGAACGTTGGGCAAGTCGCGTTTGTTGAGCTGCAGAACGTAGGGAATTTTGGTGAAGTCGTAGCCGTGCTCTTTGAGATTGTCTTGTAGGTTGTCGAGCGCTTCAATGTTGGCGTCCATGCGTTCGGGCTGGGAATCGGCTACGAAGACCACGCCATCGACCCCGCGCAAGATCAGTTTGCGGCTGGCGTCGTAGAACACCTGTCCGGGGACGGTGTAAAGATGAAATCGCGTCTTGAAGCCGCGAACTGTACCGAGATCGAGTGGCAGAAAATCGAAGAAGAGGGTTCGATCGGTCTCCGTAGCCAGCGAGATCATCTTGCCCTTCTGCTTTTCGTTGGTCTTATTGAAAATATGCTGAAGGTTGGTAGTCTTGCCGCCTAGACCGGCCCCGTAATAGACGATTTTGCAGTTGATTTCGCGCGCTGCGAAATTGATAAAGCTCAATTAGCCGTCCTCACAGGTGAGCCGCACGCTGGCAGCATGAAACTTTGGAAGAAGAATTGCCTGACCTAAGTTCTTATAACATATCGGCAAACGTAACATTCAGATGAGGCGCGCTCCGAGGGTTCCGCTGGTAACTACCTGGAGTCACTTTCGCCCGGGAGGCAGCGGATAATAGCCTGCTTTCGCCGTTACGCGTAATCCAGGACGATCAATTCGGACTTCAATGTCACGGTAGTTATCCGCCAACGTGGCCTGGGTGTAATAGCCAAGCGTGTACTGATTGCGCGCAACCACGGTCACCGACGCATAAGTCTGCTCGATCGCCTGGCGGGTGATTTCGCTAAAGACCTCGCCGCCAGTGGCACTGGCGTATTTCGGGAGGATATTCGAATTTCCCGTTCCGGGAAGGTTGATCTGCTCCACCTTGCGCACGAGTGGCACTCCGGCGGTGCCAACGCCAATGCCGTAGACGCTCACTTTATTTGTGAGCAATACTTTCAGGACGTCTGCGTAAGAGGCGTCGCTGCCGACTTCGCGGCCTTCTCCGATCACCATGATGATGCGTCGCCGGCCGGGCTGCACTTTCGACAAATCCAGCGCCGCTTCCAGCACGGCGTCGTTCAGCACGTGGCGCTCGCGCGGGATGATCGGTGTCTGCGGAACGCTTGGATCCATCGGATGCCCGTTCACCGTTGGCCCCGCCCCAAACGGACCTCCGCTGACCGGCACTCCAGTGTAGGTGCCGTGCTTGTCCTGAGCCACGCGGTTCAAGGCTTCTCCTAAACGACCACCGGCGGCATTAAATCCAGACTCGCGGATCACCGAGTTTCCGTAGGTGTACACAGCTACTTCGTCGTAAGGACTGAATGCTCCCTGGAGGGCCTGCAGCCCGGCCTGTACTTTGCGCAGCTCCGTGGCAGGCATGCTTACGTCAATCAACACCGCGGCTGAGATCGCCAAGGGATCGCTGGTGAAGAAGCTCAGCTTTTGGCGCACGCCGTCTTCGTAAACAGTGAAATCCCTCGGCAACAGACCTTCAACCATTCGACCTGAGTCGTCCTTTACGGTGACTGGAATCTCAATGAAATTAACGTTGACGCCAAGGGTATAGAGCCGTTGCGTATCCGGTGTCTCGGGGTTCCGGACCTCTTGTGGAGTTGAAACCGGAGGTTTGTCGGTTTCCGGCGTCGCTGGCGCCGGAGCGGCCGCCGGTTCCGCTGTTTTATTTTCCGGCTGAGCAGCTGGAGTTGGCGGAGGCGTATCGTGCGAACTCGACTCCGTTGCCGGCACGGCAGGTAATGTCTGCTGCGGCTGTGGGGCGTCGGGCAGATTCTGTTTCTGTGATTGAGCCGGAAGCCACGTGCAGAGAAGCACGATGGTCGTTATCAGTGCGGTAAACCGTCCCACATGCATCAATTCGTCCTCCGGACAGAAACAGATACCGCGACTATGCGTCCCATTCGTGTGTCTGAACGTACGAAGCTATAGAATTGTGTAAAGCTTAGCAAAAAGCCGGGCTTCCACTATGAAGTTTTGTCACGCTGTTCCCAGTGCGTCCAGCCGCTGGATGCACTTTGTGTTGCTCTTCTCTCTTTTGATGATGCTGTGCGCACCTGCGTTCCCACAAACTCAAGACCTGCCGCCGGCCAAGAATCCTGACACCGGCCCGCAGACGAACAGCGACGAGGGCGCAGCGCCGGTAATCCGCAACCGAACTCAGCCGACCGAAGATAACCCCATGCAGACGCTGAAGGTTAACGTCGATGTCGTAAACCTTCTCTTCAACGTCAAGGACAAGAAGGGACAGCTACTGCCGAATCTGGCTAAAGATGAATTTCAGGTTAGCGAAGACGGCAAGCCTCAAACGATCAAATACTTCAAGGCCGAGTCCAATCTGCCGCTGACCATCGGCATCCTGCTCGACACCTCAGCCAGCCAGGAACGCGTGCTGCCGATCGAAAAGGAAGTCGGTGCGCAGTTCCTGCAGCGCATGCTTCGTAAACAGGACGAAGCCTTCCTCATTAGCTTCGATGTGAATGTCGACCTGCTGCAGGACTACACGAACAACGGTCGCGATATTCGCAAAGGCATGGACGCTGCCAAAATCAATGCCGGCGGCGCAGTCGGCGGAATTCCCGGCATCGGACAGGGGCCAGTGGACATTCCACCCAAAGGCACTCTTCTCTACGACGCCGTCTATCTCGCCGCGCACGACAAGCTGCGCAGTGAAGTCGGTCGTAAGGCTCTCGTACTGCTAACTGACGGCGAAGATCAGGGCAGCCAGTTAAAGCTCCAGGACGCTCTCGAAGCCGCGCAGAAGTCGGACGTGATCGTCTACGTGCTGCTGATCAGCGACAGCGGTGTCGCCATGGGTACCGGCTCCGGTCTGATGAGGAAGCTCTCAGAAGAAACCGGCGGCAGAGTGATCCACGTGGGCAACAATCAGGAAAAGTTGCAAAAAGCGTTCGACCAAGTGTCGGAAGAGCTTCGCAGCCAGTACAGCATCGGTTACACGCCGACGAACGACAAGCACGACGGCACTTACCGCAAAGTGGAGATCAAGACCAAAGACGGATATAAAGTCCAGGCGCGAAAGGGATACTACGCAGCCGCGAGTTAGGATCGACACGCCAATGGCTCTGATCCGTTCCTTCGTTCTTTCCAGCCGCCACATGCCGCATCTCTACGCGAGATCGTCACCAAGTTTCTCCTGCAGCTCTTCGCGCAAACGGTTGTGCATTTCGATCGACAACTTGCGACCATCTACAGTGAGATAGAAAACGTCGAGTGCCATCTCTCCCTCGGTCTCGATCAGGGCGATCTCGATATTGCAGCCAAGCTGCATGAGGCATTGCGCGATCTGATAGAGAAGGCCGGGGCGATCCTGGGCTACAACCTCCAGCACCGTGTTGTGAGTTGACGACTCGTTTTCCAGAAGGATTCTGGTTTCGATCTGGACCTTCGGTGTGGTCGAGCGACGCAATCCCGATCTGGAACGAATCAGCTCGTCCAGCGAGCGCTCTCCTCGAAGTATCCGGGCGATCTTCTCCTTTAACTGCTCGTGCTCGGAGGCATTCAGGTCGAGAGTCCGAAAGCGATCCTTAAAATAGAAACAATCAACGGCGACGCCGCTGCTGTTCGAAAAAGCGTTCGCTTTCACGATCTCCATCCCCGACGCCGAAAGCGCGCCGGCAATCGTGGCGAACAGGCCGGCCTTATCCGCGGCGACGATCGTCAATTCGTACAGGTCGCGGTGTGGAAGCAGACTCAACTCAACACCGCCATGCTGCAACTTCGAGAAGAGGCTGAAGTGTTGAACGATTTGCTCAGGGCTGTAGATTTTCAGATATCGCTGCGGCAGCCCTTGAAGGAATGGCTGCATTTGTTTTGCCAGTTGCGGAGGAAATGAATGAAACTTGCCGCTGGCATCGGAGTCGAGCGTGCCGTGAACAATGGCCTCGTCCACGTGCCGATTCAGGAAGTTTGCCGTCGAGGCATAAAGATGCCAGAGCGTCTCCGCCTTCCAATCCGTCATCGCCTCGGGATTGACCGACGAAATGTCCGCGTAGGTTAGCAGTGTGAGCATCTTTAACGGTTCCGGCGTTTCGACCTTGGCGGCGAGTGCGCCGATCACCTTCGAGTCAAAGATGTCGCGGCGCATGGACGCAGACATTTCCAGGTGGCTCCGGATCAGGAACAATACCGTGTCCTGATCCTGCGGGTCGAGATTGAGGCGGACCAGAACCTGCTTCGCAATTCTGAGGCTCCCAACAACGTGATCCTCGCCTTCGACCCCTTTGCCTACGTCATGCAACAGGAGAGCCAAGTACAAAACTTCCGGCTTATCCAGCTCATCCAGAACTTCGGCGAAGCGCTGCGCCCATTCCGATTCGGAACTCCTGAGCCCGTGCAGCGTGTCAATGGTAAGAATCGAATGCTCATCGACAGTGTATCGATGGAAGTAATCGCGGATTACGAGCGCGTCGATCAGCTTAAGCTCGGAAATGAGCACATCGAGATAGCCGGAATCGCGCATGGCGCGCAGCGCGCTTCCTGCGAAGCGTCCAACAAGAATGGGGCTGAGTTCCGGCCATGCAGGTTTCGCTGATGCGCTTGCGAACTGCGATGCCGACGCGCGCAGAAGCCGCTGCGCATCGACGCTGAGTTGCAAGGGCTCGAGCGCCATTCGTTGAAAAATCGCTAGTGCAGTCTTCCAGGAAGGCTCATTTTCGAGCTGAAGAATCGTAGATAACGCAGCGTCGGATTTCGTTCCGGTTGCCCTGCGCGGAATGCCTCGCAATTTGTCGAGTAGAGATGCAGGCGTGCGCATGGCATCGTCCATCAATTGCAGGCAGGCGCCATGGATCGTGCGCGCGTTGCGAAAGTACTCGCGCATCCATTGCGCAGGTTGAATCGATACAGAAGGAGCGCCGATTCCCTTCTCTGCCGCCGCGTCCTGCGCCTCCCAGCTCAGCTGGTTGTCATCGCGCCCATTCCGGTAATGCAGGAAGCAGCGCACCGACACAAGGAAATCAAAAGCGGAGTTCAGCTCGGCGCGCAGGGGAAATCGAAAGAGCGATTCAGGCGCCGGCCACAGTCCGGAAGCGCGAAAGGATTTCGCCAGAGCCAGCCAGTTCGCAAGGTTGTAATCGCGCAGGCCGCCAGGGCCTTCTTTTACCTGCGGTTCGAGATGATAGATCGTATTCGCGTATTTGGCGTGACGCGTCCGCGCTGACTGGCAAACCAGATTCATTAGCGCCGTACCTGACTTGCGCATTAGGGCAGGCAGCACCTTGTTGCGAACTTCGTCGAAGAGCTCGCGATCGCCGATGAGAAAACGTGAATCGAGCAGCGAGACAGTAAACTCGGGATTCTCCAGATCGAGCTTGCCGCACTCGACTACCGTCCGCGCTGTAGCACTGGCCCGAATTTTCAAATCCCACAGATCGAGATAAATCTGGCTGAGCTGGTCTTTGTATGCAGCTTCATGCTTCCCATCCCGAAAAAGGAAGAGCAAATCGACATCGGAATGCGGGAGCAGCGAGCCTCGACCGTATCCGCCAAGAGCAACAATGGAAACGCAGTTCGGAGGAACGATTTCTTTTTCTACGAGCTGGTTGTAGCAGGTGAGGACGACATCATCGACCAGAGCGGTGCGTCCCGAGACTACGGCGACGCCGTTGCCGGAATAGTCGAACTCTCTCCGCAGCGCGGCGAGTCCGGATTCGTATCGCTCACGTACTTCGCCGCTGGAGAACACTACAGACATGCACTGCGCCTACAGCGCGCTCACGCCGCGCTCCTCATTGCGAATGCGAATGGCTTCGTCGATGCGTGAGAGGAAGATCTTTCCGTCTCCGATGCGTCCAGTGCGAGTGACGGAAATAATCGTCTGTACGGCGCGGTCGACTAGTTCGTCCGACAAAACGAGTTCCAGTTTGATCTTCGGCAGAAGGTCGACCGTGTACTCGCGTCCACGATAGATTTCCGTGTGTCCCTTCTGCCGGCCATGGCCGCGCACTTCGATGATGGTCATGCCTTCGACCCCGATCTCGAGCAGCGCTTCCTTCGCCGGCTCCAGCTTCGACGGCTGGATGATCGCCTCTATCTTCGTCATTCCCATGAATGCCTCATTTTGGAACTTCACTGCATTGTTACCACGGAGACACGGAGACACGGAGGAAGGCAAACAATTTCTTTTCAAGTTGCGGCAAGCCAGATTTATTAACCATGCCGGGCGTCTGGCTTAGCCGAAACTTGAAACCAGAAACTCGAAACGCCTTTCTCGCTTTTCTCCGTGTCTCCGTGGTGAAAATGGATTTTTCACGATGCCGAGAGTTCCCAATAATAACCTTCTTCGCCATGCTGGCTGAGATCGAGTCCCTGAACTTCGTGGTCTGCGGGGACACGCAGCCCGATCAGCACATCGACAATCTTCAGAATAATCAGCGTGCCCACAATCGCAATTCCCCACGCGATCACCACTGCGATGAACTGATTTCCAAGCTGACCCCAGTGGCCATCCACGACTCCGGACGGTAGCACATTGCCTTGCGCGTCGTGGTAAATGGGATTGATGCTGCTTGTGGCAAAAATTCCGGTCAGCAGCGCTCCGATGGTTCCACCAGCGCCGTGAACACCGAAGGCGTCGAGCGAGTCATCATATCCGAACCATGCTTTGACTTTTGCCACCATGAAGTAGCAGAACACTCCCGCGATTGCCCCAATCACCAACGACGACATCGGGGTAACAAATCCGGCGGCAGGGGTGATCGCCACCAGTCCGGCAACGCTTCCCGAAATGGCACCGAGGGCACTAGGCTTGCCGTTACGCACCCATTCAGCAACGGCCCAGCCTAAAGCGGCCGCTGCCGCTGCAAAATGCGTGTTCACGAATGCACTGGTAGCCAGACCGTTTGATGCCAGCGCGCTTCCCGCATTGAAGCCGAACCATCCTACCCACAGCAGGCACGCACCTACAAAACTCAACACCACGCTATGCGGAGGCATCGGCTCTTTGGGATAGCCGAGTCGTCGTCCGAGATAGGCGGCGCAAACCAGCGCCGAGACTCCGGAGGTTACGTGTACGACGGTGCCGCCGGCAAAATCCAAACTGGGAAAACGTCCTCCGAGCGCGGCATTTAGCCATCCGCCTTTGCCCCACACCATGTGAGCCATAGGCGCATACACGATCAGCGACCACAGCGTCATGAAAAGCAGCATGGCGCTGAACTTCATCCGTTCGGCGAACGCACCCGTGATCAGCGCAGGCGTGATGATGGCGAACATCAACTGATAGATCATGAACGTCTGCGCCGGAATCGTCGCTGCGTAGTCGGGATCGGGCGCGATGCCGACTCCGTGCAGAAACATATTGTGCAGTCCGCCAATGAAGCTATTCCCTGCTCCGAAGCACAGGCTGTAACCGATGATCGCCCAGATCACAGTGATGAGTGCCATCATGGCGAAGCTTTGCAGCATAGTCGCCAGCACGTTCTTCTTGCGCACCAGGCCGCCGTAGAACAGCGCCAGGCCTGGGCCGGTCATCATCAGTACCAGAGCGGCGCTGACCAGCATCCACGCATTGTCCGCCGATGACTGCGCCGCTTTCACCTGCTGTTCCAATTGCGCGATGCGATCGGGTGATGCGCTTTGTGCCAGGCCAGCGATGCAGGAAGCAAGTACCACAAAGACACAGCCGCCAAACAGCCACAGCCGTCTGCGAAGGAGATCTTTGTTCATTGTTTTGTGGGTATGTCCAAGAAGATGCACAACAGCTTAGCTGTGACTGCGCTTGATTCCGACGTTCTCTGAATTGAATCTTTTGATTGCGGAAATCAGTTTTTCTTATCCACACGAATCGAGGAAACGCGAACACGAAGGTCACAAAGGCTACACAAGAGGTCACTAAGAAACGGTTCCTTTGTGACCTCTTCTGTTTCGCCTCGTGACCTTCGTGTTCGCCTTTCCCCGGTAATTTTGTCAGGAAGTGCAAAGGAGCGGCGCAATCATACTCGAGGATGGATTATGCACGCGCAGAATCGAAGTTCGAAATGGAATTCCCAGTGGACGATAGCTCTGCGCCAGCAACTCCTCGATCTCGCTGCTCTTCTCGCGCGCGAGCGCCACGATCGACGGTCCGGAGCCGCCGAGAAAGATACCGAGCAAGTCCGGGTGGGAAAGCTTCAGTGCGGTCTTTAGTCCAGGTACAAGCGGCTCACGCGTCGGTTGATGCAGACGATCGGCGAGGGCTTCCGCCAACAGCGAGTCGTCTCCGTTCTGCAGCGCCTGTACGAGTAGAAGGACGCGCTGCATGTTTGCGACCGCATCTTTCAATGGAACAGATTGCGGCAACGCTTTGCGCGAGCGTTCGGTCGAGAGTGCCACTTCGGGCGTAAGTACGACAAATCCCAGCGATGCCGGCCACGGACTGGAAAACGCATACACCGCTCCGTCCTGCTTCTGGCAGCAGAAGGCAAGGCCGCCGAGGAGCGCAGCGGCCGCGTTGTCGGCGTGTCCCTCAAGTTCTGCGGCTGCCGTAAGAAGACGTTCGCTGCTCTGCTCGCCATAAAGAAGTTCGTACAACCTGAACCCGGCGATAGTCGCAGCCGCGCTGCTGCCGAGGCCGGAACCCATGGGGATATCACTCTCAACTTCGAGGTGCAAGGAAGGAAAATCGTGCTGATCACCCGCGAGTTTACGAAATGCAGTCTCGATGCGATTCTCGCCATTGAGTGGCAGCTTCCCAAAATGGAAGTGCAACGCTCCGCGTTCGGAAGAGCTCACGCGAGCGACGCGCAGGCGCAGGTAAAGCTGCACTGCCACCGCCAGCGTATCCAAGCCGGGACCGATGTTGGCAATCGATCCCGGCACCGTAATCTCAGCGCCTTCCAATTCTTGGGAACTCATGACTCTGCCTTCCGAACTGCCTTGCCTTCATGCATCTTCAGGATGATGTCGGGATCTTTGAGCACGTGCCCGGTGAGAATCGCGACGACATGGGCATCGCGATCGATCGCTCCACGCTGCCGCAGACGACGAATGCCTGCCAGTGTTGTCGCCGAAGCAGGCTCGCACCCGATGCCGTCTTGCCCGATGATGTGCTTGGCTTCGAGGATCTCTTCATCGCTAACATCGAGCACGATTCCCTTTGTGAAACTCAGAACGTGCAGTGCCTTGCGCCAGGAACGGGGAGAGCCGATCTGGATGGCAGTCGCGCAAGTGTTTGGGTTGGGCACCACAGTCAAGAACTGGGCTCCTGCCGTCACGGTCTGCACGAGAGGATTCGCTCCTGCCGCTTGCACGATAACAATTCGAGGAACTTTGGAGATGAATCCGGCCGAGTGCAGTTCTTTGAGTGCCTTCCCGAACGCGGAAGAGTTCCCCAGATTGCCGCCTGGGACAACGACGAAGTCTGGAGCAGTCCAATCAAGCTGTTCCATCAGCTCGAACATCGTCGTCTTCTGGCCTTCGATGCGGAATGGATTGATGGAATTGAGGAAGTATTCGCCGGAATCTTTGCGCTGCATCATCTGCGCGAGCGCGTCATCGAAATTGCCATCGATCTCGACCACCTCAGCGCCGTAGTCGAACGACTGCGCCACTTTCGCACGCGAGAGCTTGCCTTTCGGAAGATAGACGCGCGCAGTCATGCCGGCGCGGGCTGCGTATGCTGCCATGGAGGCTGCGGTGTTGCCGGTTGAAGCGCATGCAACGATCTTCGCGCCGCGCCGCCGCGCCTCCGTCACTCCAACGGTCATGCCCAGATCTTTGAATGATCCAGTCGGATTCCAGCCGAGATGCTTGAATTGCAAGCGACTCACGTCGGCGTATTCGGCAGTCTTCGCGCCAGCGAGCAGCGGAGTATTCCCTTCCCCTAATGTGACGATGCTCTCGTCGAGATACTGCGGCAGAAACTCGCGGAAGCGCCACACGCCGCTGCGGTCCGCCGGATCGTTCGAGAGCCTACGTTCGCGCCAGAGCGCCCGCAGACTTCGCGGATCCGGACGAAATCCGTTGCTGCTCATCTCGAGCAGGTCGCCGCATTTGGGACACTCGAAAGCAGCGAAGTCCCGCTCAAGGGCGTGACGGCACTCGTGATTGCTGCACTGCAATTGCATAGGTTTCAGTTACACAAATTCAAATCCAGCAAACACCAGGCCAGAAGGGCCGACAGAAGCGCAGCCCAGCGGCGTAAGCCCTGGGATATCTAGCCGTTATCGATCCGAGCCCTGAAAGGGCGGCATCTTTCCTCGGTTAAGAAAATGTATGCCGCCCCTTCGGGGCTCTGTTCCGTTTTGGATTTCTTACCCAGGGCTCACGCCGCTGGGCTGCGCTTCTTTCGGCCCTTCGGACCTTGATTCTTGTTCAGCGAAAACTCTCTTTTTTCCCGCTGCGCTTTTCTTCCATATACCCGCTACAGTTTCGTATTCACATACCAGCTGCGAAACGCCCGAGTTAATCCGTAAAAATCCTGAGCTTCAACGGCGCCTCGACCAGAAACTCGCTCTGGGCGATCTCTTCAAGCGCCGCCGCCAGCTTCGCCCCGTTGCACCCCTCCACTGTAACCACGAACGGAAGAGCGGTCTTGTCGAATCCCGGCTTTTGAAAGACGGCATCGACGTTGATGTGAAACTTCGCCAGTACGCTGGCGATGCTGGCCACGATTCCTGGACGGTCTTTGACGACGAAGCGCAAGAAGTATGGTGCGACGCACTCTTTCGCCAATTCGAAATTTCGTGCAGGCCGTAGCGCCGCGCGTGCGGGATTGTGCGAGAGCGTCAACAGATCGGAGACAACCGCAACCGCAGTTGCATCGCCGCCCGCGCCGGGACCAGAAAATGCTGTGTTGCCTCCGAGCTTGCCGCCGGTGATCACAACGTTCTCGCATCCCTGTGCGCGTGCCAGCGCCGAAGTTTGCCGCACCAGCATAGGCTCAACCGTCGCAAACGCCTCATCGCCATTTACGTGCGCTTCTCCGATCTGACGAATGGTGCAGCCAAGCTCGCGCGCGTACTCGAAGTCGATTGGCTGTACGTGCGAAATAGGCGTGCATGGCACAGCTTCGACCGGAACTTCGGCACCGAGCGCCACGCGAGCGAGGATCACCAGCTTGGCGCGCGTGTCATATCCCGCGATGTCGTCCGTGGGGTCGGCCTCTGCATATCCCAACTCCTGAGCTTGTTTGAGCGCCAGTGCAAATCGCTGTCCGGTTTCCATCTTGCTCAAGATGTAGTTGCACGTGCCATTCAGGATGCCGCAGACCGATTGCAGCTCGTCGCCGGCGAGTCCGCGCTCGACTGCAGTGATGACAGGAACGCCTCCGGCAACCGACGCTCCGAAGAGCAGTTGGCAACCGTTCTCGGCAGCAACCGCCAGCAGTTCCGGCCCGAAGCGCGCGATGAGCTGCTTGTTCGCGGTAACGACCGACTTGCCTGCTTCGAGCGCAGCTTTGACCCATGAACGCGCTGGCTCGACTGCGCCAACAACTTCGACGACCACGTCGGCGTCGCTGTCCAGCACGGCATCGACGTCGTCGGTCCAACTGACAGATGAATCGGTCCAGGACACGCGCTTGCGCTGTACATTGCGGTTGAAAACGTGCGTGAGTTCCAATCCGGGAACATTTCCCGAACTGAGAATGCGCGCTACAGAGCTGCCTACGGTTCCGAAGCCAAGGAGTGCGACTTTGCGCGAAGCTGCTGAAGCAACCGACAGCGGAGCAGGTTGAGAGAGAACGACCGTTTGGCTTGCCATCGCTTATGCCTCCGCCACCTGCAGGGATGGGAGTCCGAAGCTGTCGTGGACGATGACTTCCGGACTCGGCGCGATCACTTGCGCAGGGAACATCACGCGATGCATGCGGCGAACCGCCTCGTCGGCCTGGCTCTCGTCGACGACAAAGCTGAGATTCATGTCTGAGGCGCCGTGGAAGATCATCTTCACCGGCAATCCTGAAAGAGCGCTTAGCGCGCAGGCTGAGATCACCGGGTCGCGCGCGACGTTACGTCCTACTACCGAAACCAGTGCAACCCCTTCGGTCACTTTCAGATTGGCCACGCCGTCGAGGGCCTTTGCCAACGACTCTGCACACTGCGCCGAAGTCAACAGCAATGAGAGGTTCGAGCGCGAGACCGCCGCAAGATCAACCAGGCAATCCTGCTGCTCGGCGATGGCGAAGATCGAGGAAGTTAACTTCGCATCGAGTCCCTGCTTGGCGAAAATCTCTGCCAGGCGAATGCCGCGCTTGCACGCGATGGAGCGAACGCGCGGCTCGCCATTGCAGTTCACGGTTTCAACGCGAGTGCCGCGGTTCTCCGGATGGCGAGAGTTGAGTACGTAGACGGGAATGCCTTTCTCGACCGCAGGCTGCAGCGTTTTCGGATGCAGCACCTTCGCTCCAAAATGGGCCAGCTCAGCGGCTTCTTCAAAGCTGATGGAGTCGATGTTCTGCGCGTCAGGACAGATGCGCGGATCGGCAGTCATCATGCCGTTCACGTCGGTCCAGATCTCGATGCGCTCGGCGCCAAGCGCCGCGCCTACGATCGAAGCAGTGAAATCCGATCCTCCGCGACCGAGAGTGGTCAGAACTCCATCCTGAGTCGCTCCGATGAAACCTCCCATCACCGGAATGCAGCCTTTCTTCACCAGAGATTTCACTTGGGATTCAACCCGGGAATGAATCACATCCATGAGAGGAGCGGCATGGGTGTGATCATCGTCGGTGACGATGAGTTGAGAGGCATCG
>Ga0134125_10006399_pt1 | contig 13340 bp, 10 predicted proteins | sample KB31751_FD_96464 | JGI IMG/M metagenome (GOLD analysis project Ga0134125, IMG submission 96464) | Terrestrial soil microbial communities with excess Nitrogen fertilizer from Kellogg Biological Station, Michigan, USA - KB3-175-1 | ecosystem: Environmental > Terrestrial > Soil > Unclassified ... | reverse complement strand
GAGTCAATCCAACGTCGAAAGAGGCATCGGCGCGCCCTTCAATCTGGCCGACCTGCTCACAAAGTGCAGAGATGACCTGGTGATCCTTCGCGATCGAGTCCAGGCACGGCATGATCTTCTGCAGAACGGACGCGGCTTCGACCACCGCATCGGCCATGGCTCGCATCTCTGCGGGAAATCCCTGCACGCCGTAGCGCTGGATTCCCTTGGCCGTGTCCTCGATGAGATCTACGCAGTCGTCGAGCAGATGGGCGAGCTCGAGAATGTCCTCGCGGTCTATCGGGGCGTTGAACGTGCGGTTGGCGCCGATGAAAATCTTTCGCGCCACCGCATCGGCGGCCATCTCTATCTCGCGGATGATCGCGACATGCCGCTCCGCGTTGTCTTCGCCTATCATCTGCCGCAATTGCTCGGCCGCCTCGACAATACGCTGCGCCTGCTCGCAAAACAGCGGCGTAAAGGCCTCCTGGGCGGGCATCAGGCGACTGAAAAGATTGAGCGGCATGGGGCGATGATAAAAGTTGACAGCTCACACCGGTTTCCCTCGGGTGGCACCTGTCCGCAAACCTGCCGGGTACACAAGGCGAGGCTGCGTCATTCCCGTGCCGGGCTTACCGGGGTCGGCTGATTCTACGCCACAGGCAGCCGGCGATTCCGCGGATCGTGTCGCCTGGCGTCGCCCTTATTTTTCAGCGCAGCTTCTTTCGCGGCAGCGCCTCGGTAGCCGGCCCGTGGATGACCGTCCCGTCGTGCGCGAACATCGATCCATGGCAGGGGCAGTCCCAGGTGAGATCCGCATTGTTCCAGGTGACGGTGCACCCCATGTGGGTGCACGAAGCCGAGAGCGCTTGTAATTTCCCGCTCGGCGAACGCCACACCGCTATTTTTTCCTTGCCTCGCTTGATGACACCGCCTTCGCCCGGCGGAATCTGCTCGATCCGGCGCACGAGCGACTCGCTGTCGCCCCCGCGATTGAAGTGCTTCGGCGCCTTGCGTACGGGATCGTAAAGCTGCGCCCAAGGGCTGGGACGGCCGCGTATCTGGTCGGCGATCGTCATTCCGGCCGCGGTGCCGTTGCTGATACCCCATGCGTTGAACCCCGTCGCCACATAAAGACCGGGTGCTTTTCGTCCGAGAGCGCCCGCATAAGGTATGCGATCGGACGTGTCGTAGTCCTCGTTGACCCACCGCCACGCGACAGCGCCTGCCGGAACGTTGCTGCGAACCCAGCTCTCCAGTTGGCGAAAGCGCTCTGCCACGTCGCCTTCCTGACCGGTCCTGAATTTGGCGCCCAGCACGATCAGCAGCGGGCCATCGGCGTCCTGCCCCATCCTGAGGGAATGGGTCGGGCGATCGACGTCGATGAACATTCCGTCGAGGATCCCCTCGGCGGACGCTCGAAATGCCATCGCTACGTGCGACCGCGGCTGGGTCATCTGGTCGAAGTGGATGGGGCCGGCGATAGGCAGATTGGTGGCCAGAACGACGTGGTCGGCCGCCAGGTGGTGGCGATCGGCCGTCACGCGCCAACGTTTGCCCGACTTGACGCCCGTGACGCGCGTATTCTCGAAGATCCGTCCGCCACGCGCCGTGACCGCGGCGGCCAGTCCGATCAGATAGCGCGTGGGATTGAACTGCGCCTGATGGCGAAAGCGCAGTGCGCCCACCGTGGCGAACGGGAGCGGCGCCGAGTCAAGGGACTCGGCATCCAGGCCCAGGCTCCGGGCGGCTTCCGCCTCGGAATCGATCGCTGCGCGTCTCGCCGGCCGCGACGTGTAGGCGTAGGCATCCTTCATCTCCAGATCGCAGGCGATCGATTCGACGTTCGCCCATTCGGCTATCTTCCGCACTGCCGTCGCGTTCGCATCGGCGTAAAGGCCGGCGGTCTCCTTGCCGCGCTTGCGGATGAGGTACCGGTAGATAAGCGCGTGCTGGCTCGTGACCTTGGCCGTCGAGCGACCGGTGACCTGGCGTCCGATTTTCCTCGCCTCGACTACGGTGACGGGCACGCCTGCCGCCGCCAGAACATACGCTGTCGTCAGACCGACGATCCCTGCGCCGACAACGACGACGTCCGACGCGCCGGATCTGCCAAGCGCCCGATAGTCGGTCTCCGGAGCGCGCGCGGTCCAGCAGCATTCGCGTTTTCCGGGCAGATCCATGAGCGTCGTTTGCGGTGCGGCTCAGGCGGCGGCAGCGGACGTTCGCATCGCAGCCGGATCGATCCTCGACGCTGAGCAATGTCGCCTCCATGCGCCGGCGATGCCTTCGGCAACCTGGTCTACGACAGCGACCGGCAGGTCCGACGCGGCGACTCTGATCACGTTGCTGCGCGACCACGAATCGGCGAACCCGTCGATGGCGATGAAATCGAAACCAAACGAGCCCGCGTGGACGACCGGGAGCGCCGTCGATTCCAACTCGCGGCAAAGCCTGCGGGCGAGCCCGGCGGCGTCCGCCGCCGAGGGATTGCGCCCGGGCTCCAGCGTGAAGTAAAGGCCGTGCTGGCAAGGCGTGGCGACCTGGCTCCCGCCCAGCCGGGCCGACAGCAAACGCACCATCCGTCGGTTGTTGCGGATGATCGCCGCGATGCGTTCGACCGTGCAGCGCTCGAATGCCCGACCCGCCGCAAACGGTGGAAAGTTTGCCAGGATCGGCGCTGCACCCAGAAGACGTATCGAGTCGGCCGTCGCCCGAATCAGACCCGTCAGCCATTTCAGGCGACCGCTCAGGATGCCCTGCATCGGCGCCGTGACGACGACCGATCCAAGCCGGCCGTACTCGATCCCCAGGCAATCGAGCTTCGTGTGGCTGCGCACGAGCGCCAACGGCAAGTTCGCGCGCAAAGCCCACTCGATCACACGCCGGATGCGCGTCGAGCTTCTCCCGAAACACGTCGTATCGAAGATCACCAGGTCGATGCTATCGGGTGCGATGTTCGCGAAATCGAAAAACCCGGCACGGACGCTCGAGTCGATCAATGCAGCGCGGAGGACATCGTTGCCGCGCCGAGATAAATCGGCTCCGGCTTCCAGCGGCAACGAGCGCACGCGGCCTCCGAAGCTATCGAAGAGCTCCCGTGTCTCGCCATAACAGCCGCTGGGAACGAGCAGTTCGGCCCGACCACGCAGCCTGGACAATCCGGACACCAGCGCCGCCATTGCACTCATGCCCGAGCTGGCATACATCGTCTCCCGGACAATATTCGTGCTGGAACGCTCGAGTGCCCGGTAGATTGCAGGACCGTGCACACGCAGATCGGCCCGTTGATAGCCGTAGTTGAACTCAAAAAGCCCCGACTTCACGGGTCGATGCGAAGCCCAGGCGGTTTCGGTAGTCGACCAGCTCTGCAATGCTCGATCGGCTTTGATGGCCGCTGCCAACCGGAATTTCTGCGCGATCGCCATTTCAGGCGATGTGGGTCTCTGCAGTTGCGGCGGCCATCGCAGGCACGCGTTGAGAACCGATATCTCGCGGCATTTCCTTTCCAGATAGGATTGCATCGTTTCCACTGTCGTCCTGCGCGTTCTGGATCTCCGCACTTAGCAATGGAGGCTTGTTGCCAGCAGTCGAGCGACCCGCTGCGTAAGCATGCGACATGGTCTGGTAATTCGTACACGCCTGGATGTACAGATCGCCAGCCACACGCTCGGACGATCGGCGGCCGTTACAAAGCCAGAGTCAAGCCCCTGAAAATACTGAAATTCATCGCGCATACATCCAACGTGCGCCGTTGCTTTTTGCAGCTAAGCAACAATCGTTCCGTAATCTGGCTAGGCGATGAGCGGAGCCGCGCCTACACGCCAAGGTGACGCTGCAATATCTCGGGCTGCAGCTTGATCTCCTGCGCAGGGCCTTCGTGGGCGATATGCCCGTTGTTGATGATGTAGACGCGTTGCGCCAGCGCCAGGCTCGCGGCGAGATTCTGTTCGACCAGAACGATCGTCTGGCCGGCAGCAGCGAGCTCGCGGCAGGCTTGCATCAAATCGCGGACGATTACCGGCGCCAGGCCCTCGAACGGCTCGTCCAGGAGAACGATTTTCGGATCGCGGATGAGGGCACGGGCGATCGCGAGCATCTGCTGTTCGCCGCCTGACAGGTCGGTGCCGCGGCTGCCGCGCCTTTGCTTCAATCGCGGGAACATCGCGTAGATGCGCTCGAGCGGCCATTTTGCAGCAGCCGTCAGTCCGGCGAGGATCAGATTCTCCTCGACATCGAGGCTGCCGAAGATGCGGCGATCCTCGTGCACGAGTTGCATGCCGGCTCGGGCGATCGCGTGGCTCTTCTTGCCCGCCATTTCGATCCCGTCGAGCAGCACCGAGCCTGTGCGCGGCGTCACCACGCCCATCAGGCTTTTCAGCGTCGTGCTCTTGCCGGCACCGTTTCGGCCGAGAAGGGCCACCACCTCGTTGCGCTCCACGCGCAGCGAGACGTCGAACAGAATGTGCGAGTCGCCGTAATAGCTGTTGAGCCCCTTGACCTCGAGCAGGCTCATGGCCTCTCCCACGCTTGCAATTGCGGCGGCGCTGCTCCCGGCGGAGGCGCGGCTCGCGTCGTGCGGCGTCCCGGCGGCGCTCTCACGGCGCGAGCACCCCGTGCACACCGCCCAGATAGGCTTCCTGCACTTTGGCATTGCCCTTGATTTCTTCCGGCGTGCCTTCGACCAGCACGCGGCCTTCCTGCAGCACGGTGATGCGCTGCGCCAGCTCGAACAACGAGTCCATGTCGTGATCGATGATGATCATCGTGCGATCCCGGCCAATCGATTTCAGCAGCTTCACCGTTTCGATCCGTTCGGTGGGGCTCATGCCTGCGAGCGGCTCGTCGAGCAGCAACAGGGTCGGCGATGACGCGAGGGCGAGGCCGACCTCCAGCCGGCGTTTCTCCCCATAGGCGAGCTGCGATACCGGCGTGTCCCGGCGATCGGCCAGATTCACGAGCTCGAGCGTGTGCTCGACCTGCTCGCTCAACCCCGGTATCCGCGACAGGCTTCCCAGCGCATCGAGCTTGAACTTGCCGCGGAGCTCCGCAAGGACGGCGATGACAAGGTTCTCGCGCACGGTCAGCCGGTTGAACAACTGGTTGACCTGGTAGCTCTTGGTCAGGCCGAGCTGGCACACATCGGTGACGCTCATGCCCGTGATGTCGCGACCCTCGAACACGATGCTGCCCGAGGTGGGCGGTACCTCGCAGGTAAGCATCTTGAAAAAGGTTGTCTTGCCGGCGCCGTTGGGTCCGATGATGCCGCGCAGCTCGCCCTGATTCACACTGAAGTTGACGCCGGCGTTGGCAATCACGCCGCCGTAATGCTTGGTGAGCTCGGTCGCCTGCAGGATCGGCCCTGCAAGGGGGCCGGTCGCGCGGTGCCGCGGCGGCATCGGCGCTGCGACTGGCGGGCGGACGAATCCGCCATGCGCCGGCTGCCGCCCGCCCGCGCCAGCGGTCGGGGAAGGCGGCGGATGTTTCGGCCCGAACATCGCCGCGTACTTGTTTCTTGCGAAGCCCAACGCATCCCGGACGCCGCCGACGATGCCTTGGCGGAGGAAACAGACCAGCAGCACGAATATCAGCCCCAGCACAAGCTTCCAGGCAGCGCCCAATCCCAGCGTCGCCTGCAGAAAGTCTTGCAGAAACAGCCAGACGGCTGCGCCGACCAGCGGACCGAACAGCGTCCCGCGGCCGCCAATCGCCGTCTGCATCACGAGCTGGCCGGAAGTGTCGAAGGTGAAGGCTTCGGGCGGCATGAACGCCTGCAGGACGCCGAGCAGCCCGCCGGCGAGGCCGGCGTAGGCGGCGGCAATGACAAACGCGGTGAGCTTGTAGCCGTGGATGTTGTGCCCGACGGCGGCGGCGCGCAGCGGATTTTCGCGGATCGACCTCAGGATGGCGCCGACCGGCGAGCGGACGATGCGCAGCGCGATCACGATGCCGACGAAATAGCAGAAAGCGAGGAACGGATACAGCGACCAGCCGCTGGTGAAATGCAGCGTCGTGAACCCGAGATAGAGGCTGGGCGTCGGAACGCCGGGCAACCCATTTTCGCCGCCGGTCCATTCCGATAGCGGGTTGAACTCGACGAAATAGAAGACTTCCGCGATGGCGACCGTGATCATCGCGAAGTAAATACCGGTCCGGCGCAACGCGATCAGCCCGACCAGGTACCCGACGGCAGCGGCGGCGACGGTGCCGATGAGCAGCGCCATCACGACATACGGGAATCCCGCCTGGGTGAGAAGGTAGGCAGCGACGAATCCACCGGTGCCATAGAGCGCCGACTGGCCGAACGAAAGCAGCCCGGTGTAGCCGAACAGGATATCGAAGCCAATCCCGAACAGACCCCAGACCAGAATCCGGTTGACCGTATTGGGCGCGGAACCGAGGTAGGGCAGCACGAAAGGCACCGCGATCAGAGCGATCGCCGTCAGCGTCTCGACCAGGAACGGACGCTGTCTCAGCACCGTACGCCCGTATTCACTCTCGCCCCCGCGTGCCGAGCAGCCCGTGCGGCCGCAGCAGCAGCACGAGCGTCATCGCCGCGAACAGCATGACATAGGCGTAGCCCGGATTGACCATCGACGTGAGGCTGATGATCTCGCCGGCGACGAGGCCCCCGAGCACCGCCCCGGGAAACGATCCGACGCCGCCGATGACGACGACGACGAAGGTCTGGACCAGAATCGCCTCACCGATGTCCGGCGTCAGCGAGACCACCGGCGCATTCACGATGCCCGCAAACCCTGCCGCCATGGCTCCGATGCCGAACACGACCATGAACACGCGGTAGACGTTGATGCCGAGGGAATCGACCATCACCGAATCCTCGATTCCCGCGCGCACGATCATGCCCAGCCGCGTCCGGTAGAGTACGAAGTAGAGCGCAAGCAGCGCGACGGCCACGATGCCGACGACGGCCAGGCGATAGGTCGGGTAGAACATGACGCCGAGCGAAGTGATGCCGGTCAGGAGCGGCGGCGGCGGCACGGTCTTCGACAGACTCGAGAAAAAGAAGCGGACGATTTCGACGAAGCAGATGGCCAGTCCGAACGTGACCAGCAGCTGGTCCTCGTGTGGACGGCTGTAGAAATGGCGGATGATGACCCGTTCCATCACGACGCCGACCACTCCCACGAACAGCGTGCCGGCGATCACCGCGACGACGAACGAGCCGGTCGCCTCGTACGCGACGTAGCCGGCGTAGCCGCCAAGCATGAACATCGCGCCATGCGCCAGGTTCAGCACGCCGAGCGTGCCATAAATGATCGTGAGTCCCGAGCTGATCAGCGCCAGCAGCGCGCCCTGCGCCAGCCCGTTGAATAACTGCGAGAGAAAATTGGGCCAGCTGATCATTGCAGGCAGTCATCCATCCGAGTGGTTCGAAGCCGGGGCCGGGCGCAGGCGCGAGCGTGAAGCCGCGGGCGGCAAGTTGCCGCCCGCGGTGTCATCACGCTCTCCTCCAGATGCTTTAGGTATACGAACCCAGGTTGCAACCGAACGCGTCTGGACTCTGCATCAACGGCGCGCCCGGGACGATCTCGACGACGTCGTAGAAGTCTTCCTTGTTCTTCATGTCTTTCGGCGCTTTGCCCCGGACGATGATCACCGGCCGTACGAGCTGGTGGTCTTCCTTGCGGAAATAGACTTCACCGACGGTCGACTGGATCTTGCGGCCCTGCTCGTAGGATTTGATGACGTCCGGCGGGTAGAAAGTGCCGGCATTCTCCACGGCCTCCGCCCACAGCGCGAATTCCATGTACGCATTGTTGGCGCCCCATTCCGGCTTGTACCCGTACTTCTTGTCGAACGCCTCGACGAACATCTTGGCCAGCGGGTACTTGTCCTCGAGCGTCCACCAGAAATCGGTGGCGGCATAGACGCCCGCCAACAGGCCGCCACCGACTTCGCGCGCCAGGAACGGCGTCTGGTAGGGGATCACCAGCTTCATCTTGTCGAAGATGCCGAACTGCTTGGCCTGCTGCGTCGAGAGCACCGCGTCGTGGCCCCAGTTGACGTTGAGCAGCACGTCCGCACCGGAGTTGGCGACATTGAGCAGATACGACGAATAGTCCGGCGCGCCGAGCGGTGCGACCTGGTCGGTCGCGGTCGTCCAGCCGGCGTTGTTGTTCAAGTAGTCCGACATCGACTTGGTGACCGTGTGGCCGTAGGTGTAGTCGGGCGTCAGGTACGCGGCCTTTTTGTTCTTGCCAAAGGTCTTGACGACGATCGGACCGATCGCGGCCGCCGCGGTTTGGCCGTAGAAGCACTGGCGGAAGCCATAGCGCACGCAATCCTTGCCGGTGGTGTCGTTGGACCCGGAGATGCCGGCGACGTACAGCACCTTTTCGCGCTGGGCGAGCTTGTTGAGCGCCACCGCGACCGCGCTCGAAGTCGATCCGGTCATCAGCACGGCGTTGTTCTCGGTGATGAACCGCTGCTCCGCCTGCACCGCATCGTTGGGCTTGGCGGCCGAGTCGGCGACGCCGTACTTCACCTGCTTGCCCAGGACGCCCTTCTTGGTCCTGGGGGAAATCTGCTTGATCAGCGGATGGCCGGCGTTGATGTGCTCGACGGCGAGCTGGTACCCCTTGAGCTCGTCTTCGCCCTGGACCGCATAGGTGCCGGTGCGCGGCACGGCGATTCCAATGAAAACCGAATCGCCGGTCGACCCGGCCGGATAGGTGCCGATCGCGGGATGATCCGCCGCGAAGGCTCGCGCCGCGAATCCTGCCGGCAGTGCCAGCCCGCCGGCGAGACCGAGGGTCGTCCGAATGAAATTGCGACGGCTGGGATACAAATCGGGCTTGTTTGGCTTGCGCTCTTGCATGACATCCTCCTGGCTGTAGACTACCTCGTCGATATATCGTGGGACGATACTCCCGAAGTATATCGGATTGCGATATTACCCGCACCGGCCGGGGTGGTGGTAAAAAGGCGCCTGAAGGGGGAAATGCCGTGCAGCTCAAGAGGGCCGAGAGGCGATTCAACCTGACGACGCGGGACTATGCCCAGCTCGCGGCGTTCCGCCATGCGCTGCGCGGATTCATGCGCTTCAGCGAGGCCGCCGCGGCCAAGGCAGGACTGACGACCCAGCACTACCAGGCGATGCTGGTGCTGCGCGGGTGTCCCGACGACCAGCGTGTGTCGATCAGCGACCTGGCGCAGCAGCTGTTCATAAGGCACAACAGCGCCGTCGGCCTGGTCGACCGGCTGGTACAGGAAAAACTGATCGTTCGCGTACCGTCGAACGTCGACCGGCGCAAGGTCGAGTTGCGTCTTACCGGGCGCGGCCGCCAGGTGCTGGCCAAGCTCGCGGCGATGCATCGCGGCGAACTGCAACGCATCGGCCCGAACCTGCAGCACTTCTTCGCCGAAGTGTCCCGGCTTGAACGCACGAGCGCGACCTCGTCCGGTGCCGGGCGCCGAAACGGCAAATCACGCTGAAGGTTCGAGCCGATGCGCCAGACGCAGGGGAGCTTTTAGGCGCCGCATCGCCCCGTTAGGAACTGAGGCGCGCTGGATCGAGCAGCTTTATAGAGAAAGGAATACTTAATGGAAGAGAACATGTTCCCCCAGGCGTCGAAGGATCTGGCGCAAAAGCGACGGGACCTCGCGCCGGAAATTTACGGTGCGTTCCGATCGTTCGGCCAGCGCGTGTTTGCCGACGGCGCGCTGCCGTCAAAGACCAAGGAGCTCATTGCGGTCGCGGTAGCGCACGTCACGCAGTGCCCGTACTGCATCCGCGGCCACACCGAGCGCGCGTTGAAAAAAGGGGCGACCGAACAGGAGCTGATGGAGGCGATTTGGGTCGCTGCCGAAATGCGCGCCGGCGCCGCCTACGCGCATTCGATCCTCGCGATCGACGCGATGCATCACGCCGCAGCCGCGCCAGGGGCGTGAGAGGACCGTCTATCGAGGCCGGACCAGATAAAGGATCCGATCTTGGAGGGGCCACGCTCGCGGACCAAACGTCGACGGCATACACGCCGTCATACGTATTTTTCAGTCTCTGTCCGATAGCGAATTGGGGGCGCGCGCGCAAAGATGGCGCGCTGCTGTGGTGGGCACAAGGTGAGTTACACCGAGGCAGACGATTGGCAGCAGCCGCTGCTCGCACCCTTCCCGCCCGCCGACAACCATGGAGTTCGAGATGGGAAATCAAAACCAGGACGACAAGCGGCAAAATCAGGGTGGCGACCGTCAGCAAGGCGGTTCGACCCAAGGTAATCGCACGCAAGTCGGAGGCAATGAAACCACGCAGGACCAGTCGCGCCAATCCAATCAGAGTGGGGATGAGGCGGGAGGCCAGCGACGTCAGCAGTCGGGCGAGTCGCAGCGCGGCGGGCAGCAAGGCGACAGGGACGACGGCTCGACCTCCGGCGGAACATCCGGCAGGAAGGGCTCCGGATCCAGCGACCAGGATCAGAAGAACCGATAACGTGAACTGAACTCCGCGCCGCCACCCGCCACCAGGGCCGGACGGCTCTAACGCGATAGGGTCGTTCGGCCGGTTGCGCGGGGACTTGAAAATCGTCCAGCCGAAACTACGTTGGCCTTTGGCGGCAAGATCGCCGCATTACAAGGAGGTAGCCATGGATGAATCGCTCCGCGGGGCGCCCAGGATGCGCAGCCCGTATGAAGCCGGAAACACGAGTCCCACCGGTCGGTTCGGTTTGCTACCGAGCTTGCTGGAAGAATTCTTCCAGCCAAGCGGCGCCGCGGCCCCGGTCAAGACCTTTCCGCTCGACATCGAAGAAACCGAAAGCTCCTACCAGCTGACGGCCGATTTGCCTGGCTTGGAGAAGGAAAATATCAGTGTCGATCTGCACGAGAACACCCTGGTGATATCGGCCGAGCGCAAGGACGAGCGAGCGGCCGACGGTCAGCTGCTCTGGCAGGAACGCACGGGAGGCAAGCTCGCGCGAACCATACAATTGCCTCAAGCGGTTGACCCCGATATCGTTAAAGCGACGTATGTGAACGGCGTCCTTCGGCTCACGATGCAGAAATTGGCAGCGACCAAGACCAAAAAGATAACCATTGGGTGAGTTGCACGGCCCGGGGCTTTGCGATGGGCCCCGGGCCTTTTACGACGTCACGGCGCCGATGAGTTCGCGACGCAAACGGCTGGCCATCGAACGAAGCGCTCCTGGCGCCTCGGGTACAGATGGAACCCCTGCGTAGCCCAGCGCGTGGCGAAACGGCTCGCGTTGCCGCCGGCCGCACATAGATTGGCGCCCCAAATCGGGCAAACACGACACAGATCGGCAAGGCAAGGTCTTCCCTGCAGGCTTCACTGATTGGAATCGGACCTGACGGCCGACGTTCAATCAAGCCGTTTTCGATTCAACGTGCCCATCTGGAAGCAGCATGGTCATCGTCGGTTCCATGCTCATCAGCGCCGACGCTACACTCTTGCAAGCGCTGCTTTCACATCGCTCGGCTTGAACGGTACTGAGCGCAAGCGGGCGCCGGTCGCGTCGAAGATTGCGTTGCAGATTGCGGATGGCACAACGGCACAGGCGGGTTCGCCAGCACCCCAGGGCACCTCCTTGGGCCGATCGATCAAGTCGATGACCACATCTGGCACGTCGGGGAATGTCAGGATGGGATAGCTCGCCCAATCCAGGCTTGTCACGCGGGAACGATCGAACTTCAGCTCTTCGATTAAGGTGCGGCTGACCGTCTGGATGACACAGCCCTCGATCTGATTGCGAACGCCATCGGGGTTGATGATCTGGCCACAATCATGGACAACGGAGGCACGAATGACGCTGGTTTTCCCGCTCTTGCGATCGACTTCGACATCGACAACGATGCCAACATAGGTGCGCGAGAGCTCGTAATGAACATAGCTCAGACCGCGTCCTCGTAAGACGTCGCCACCGCGCCCACGATTGCCGACCTTGTGCGCCTCCCATTTCGCCAACTGACCCAGCCTTCGCAAGAGCTCGGCGCCGCGCGAATCACTGATATGCTCGAGACGGAACTGCAACGGGTCCGCCCCGGTCGTTGCAATGATCTCGTCGAGGAAAGACTCATTGGCGAACGTGTTCTGCATGCGACCTGGGGAACGGATCCACGATGGGCGCAGCGGTGTGCTCGCCAGGCGGTGGCATACTGTGTATCTGTTCGGAAAGTCGTAAGGAATGGCCGAGTTTTGGAAAATGCTTCCGGTCTCCAGGTCCTCGCGATGCGGCAGACCGGCGAGCTCGGCCGTCAGGAGCCATACCGCGGCAGGTCCCCCGACGGGCATGTAAAAATCGCCTTTCCACGCGACGAGTTTGTGGCTCGCATCGAGTCCGGCCTCGAGATCGATCAGCGTCGGCGGACCCTTGGGATCCCAGCCATGCTCGTCCCACCGCATCCATTGCACACGAACCGGCCGGCCGACAGCGCGCGCCATGAGTGCAGCATCGGCGGCGGCATCCTCGTGGCCATTGCGCCCGTAGCATCCCGAGCCCTCGACGTAGATGCATCGAACGTCATCCTCGGATAGCGAGAGCATTTGTGCCAGCTGCTTGCGCAATGCATGTGTCGCCTGCGACGCCGTCCAGCACGTGAGCTTTCCGTCCTTGAACTCGGCGACCGCTGCTGAAGGGCCGATGGAGCCGTGGGTCTGCATCGCGAAATTGTAGGTTGCCTTCATCCGCCGTGACGCGTGCTCGAGAGCGTCCGCGGTATTGCCAACGTTGCTCGTTGCGTCGTTCGTCGCCACTTTGGTTGCGCGGACGTAGGACCACAGCTCGTTCTCTGCCGGCAGACCGGCCCATGTCGTCCAAGTCGCTTTCAGCTGCCGGGCCGCCTTGATCGCCGCCCATTCGGTCTCGGCAACGACCCCACAGAAATCGCCTTCGCGTACAACTTTTACGATGCCGGGTATACCGTGGAGAGAGCTCTCATCGACGCTTAGCAGCTTCGCCTTGATCGCAGGCGGGTGGACTGGACGTCCATAGAGCATCCCAGGAACCTTGACGTCCTGCACGTACGTGAAACGCCCGGTGACCTTGTCGGGGATGTCGATGCGTGCGATCGACTTCCCCACGATCGTATAGTTGCCCGGCGCCTTCAGCCGCGCGCTCTTGTCAACGGTAAGCGAGAGCGTCTGTGCGCCGACCAGCTCCCCATATTCAACCAGTTTGTTTTTACTCTTCGAGCGGATGACCCCGTCAGCGATGGCGAGACCTTCCGCAGAGTCTCCCAAACGTTTTGCAGCCATCACAAGCAAGGCTTCCCGCGCAGTTGCAGCTGCCTGACGGATCTGCATCCCGGCACCCTGGATCGAAAAGCTCCCGGACGTGATCCCTTGATCCGGCGTCAAGGCCGTATCACCTTGAATGACAGTG
>Ga0134125_10006397_pt1 | contig 13341 bp, 15 predicted proteins | sample KB31751_FD_96464 | JGI IMG/M metagenome (GOLD analysis project Ga0134125, IMG submission 96464) | Terrestrial soil microbial communities with excess Nitrogen fertilizer from Kellogg Biological Station, Michigan, USA - KB3-175-1 | ecosystem: Environmental > Terrestrial > Soil > Unclassified ... | reverse complement strand
ACACACCATTGATCGACCTGCGCGACGGCGCGGAACGACCCATCCCGAGGCTCGTCGAGGGCTTCCAGGGATTGGCCGCCACGCGTATCGGCAAGAGCTTCAAGAAGCGCCCTGTGGTGCGGGGCGTCAGCCTGACGCTCCAACGCGGCGAAGTTGTCGGGCTGCTGGGACCCAATGGCGCCGGGAAGACCACGATATTTTATCTGATCACCGGGTTGATCCACGCCGATTACGGGACCATCACGCTGGACGGCCACGACATCACCCGGCTGCCGATGTACCGCCGCGCCCGCCTGGGCATCGGTTACCTGCCGCAGGAGGCGTCGATCTTCCGTGGGCTGACGGCCGAGGAAAACATTCGCGCCGCGGCGGAGCTGGTGGAGCCCGATGCGGCGCATTGCGCGACGCTGGTCGATAGCCTGCTGGCCGAGTTTTCGATTACCCATGTGGCGCACACGCCGGCGATCACCTTATCGGGCGGCGAGCGGCGCCGCGTCGAGATCGCCCGCGCGCTGGCGACGCATCCTGCCTACATCCTGCTCGACGAGCCTTTTGCGGGAATCGACCCCATTGCGATCAACGACATTCGCGAGCTGGTCCGTCATCTCAAGGACCGCGGAATCGGCGTGCTGATCACCGATCACAATGTCCGCGAAGCGCTCGATATCATCGATCGGGCATACATCGTTCACGAAGGTCAGGTGCTCATGGAGGGCACGCCGGCCGACATCGTGGGCGACAAAGACGTCCGCCGGGTTTATCTCGGCGAGCGTTTCTCGATGTAGCGGCGCGCCGGGGGCAGAAAGAATGGCGCTGACGCAACGCCTGGAGCTCAAACAGGGCCAGTCCCTGGTGATGACGCCGCAATTGCAGCAGGCGATCAAATTGCTGCAATTCTCCAATCTGGAGCTGGCGGACTACGTCGAAGCCGAGCTCGAGAAAAACCCCCTGCTCGAACGCGAGGAAGCTCCCGCGGTCGAGGGCGAGGCGGGATCGCGCGAGGCGGACGGTGCAGCCGAATCTATCGACGCCGCGCCGCTTGACAAGACCCTGGCCAACGAAGATTTCGGCACCGCGGCCGACCTCGATGCCGGACACGAAGATCTTTATGCGGATGAAGGACGCGCCGACAAAGAGGTGATCAGCGAGAGCCATGCGCCCCTCACCGATTGGTCGCGCGCGGGCTCCGGAGGACGCGCCGACGGCTCGGAGGATTTCGAAGGCACGCTGGTCGCCGCGCTCACCTTGAAGAGTCATTTGGAATCGCAGCTTGCGATCGCCGCGCTGCCGCCGCATGGCCGCTTCATCGCCGAAGTGCTGATCGAATCCGTGGACGAGGCAGGATATCTGCGCGCCGATCTCGACGAAATCACCGAGCGTCTCGGCGCCTCGCGCGAAGACTGCGACTCCACCCTTGCCGTGCTGCAGGGCTTCGATCCTGCCGGCGTGTTCGCCCGCGATCTCACCGAATGTCTCTCGCTGCAGCTTAGGGAACGCGACCGTCTCGACCCGGCGATGCAGATTCTTTTGACTCGTCTCGATTTGGTGGCCAAGCGCGATTTAACGGGGCTCTGCGCGCTTTGCGCGCTGGACGTCTCGGATGTCACCGAGATGATCGCCGAAATTCGCGCGCTGAATCCCAAGCCGGGACTGGCCTTCGGCTCCGAGCCGGTCCAGCCCGTCGTGCCTGACGTCTATGTTCGCGAAAGCTCGGACGGCAGCTGGCATGTCGAGCTCAACTCGGACACGCTGCCGCGCGTCTTGGTTAACGCGCGCTACTACGCGCAGGTCAATACGACGGCGCGCTCCCGCGAAGACAAGACCTATCTTACGGATTGCCTGACCAACGCCAACTGGTTGGTCAAGAGCCTCGATCAGCGGGCGCGCACTATTGTGAAGGTCGCCAGTGAAATCGTGCGTCAGCAGGACGCCTTCCTGACCCATGGCGTGCGGCATCTCCGCCCGCTCAATCTGAGGCTCATTGCCGACGCCATCAGCATGCACGAATCCACGGTGTCACGCGTCACTTCGAACAAATACATGGCGACGCCGCGTGGGCTGTTCGAGCTGAAATATTTCTTCACCTCGGCGATCCAGGCGGTGGACGGCGGACAAGCCCACTCCGCCGAATCCGTCAGAGATCGCATCCGGGAGCTGGTGGAGAAGGAGGGTGAGGACGTCTTGTCCGACGACCGGATCGTCACCATCTTAAGCGCAGACGGCATCGACATCGCGCGCCGGACGGTCGCAAAATATCGTGAAGCGCTACGCATTCCTTCTTCGGTCGAAAGGCGGCGGACCAAGCATTTGGAAATGTCTGCCGCACAGTAAGCGTGAGTTGGCAGTCAGGTTGACAGGTAGGGGGTCGCGACCTAAGGTCCGCGCCTTTTTCGGACATCCGGGCTCCGCGGCTCATTTCTGCGGGAGGTCCGAAGTCGAATGATGCGCATTCGCATTACGGGAAAACAGATCGAGATTGGGCAGGCCTTGCCGCAGTGTGTGCGCGAAAGGCTATCGGCGGCGGTAGAAAAACACATTGATCGCGACGCCGCGGCCAATGTGACATTCACGAGGGAACGAACGGGTTTTCGAGCGGGTTGTACAGTGCATCTCAGTTCGGGCACGACCATGCAGGCGCAGGGGACGGGACCGGACGCGCATAGAGCTTTCGATATGACGCTTGAACATCTGGAAAAACGCGTGCGCCGTTATAAGAGACGGCTCAAGAACCATCATGATCGCGGCGGGCCAGGCCCTTCCGCGTCGGCTTGAGATACGGACATCATGGAAATTGCCGATTTGCTTTCCCCCGATGCGGTCCTTTCCCATTTGAAGGCCACGAGCAAGAAGCAGGTTTTGCAGGAGATGGCCCACAAGGCGGCCGGCCTTACGCGACTGCCGGAGCGACGCATTTTCGAGACGCTGACCGAACGCGAGAAACTTGGCTCGACGGGAATGGGACAGGGTATCGCAATACCCCATGGCCGTGTCGCCGGCATCGAGAAGATGACCGGCTTGTTCGCCCAGCTCGATCATCCTGTCGACTTCGACTCGATGGACGATCAGCCCGTGGATCTCGTCTTCCTGTTGCTCGCGCCCGAGGGCGCCGGCGCCGATCACCTCAAGGCGCTTGCCCGTGTATCGCGCCTGCTGCGCAATCAGGCGGTCTGTGAGAAGCTGCGCGCCGCCCCCCAGGGGGCAACACTGTACGCACTCCTGACGGAGCCGTCGGCCGCTCAGGCGGCGTAAGCGCAGATCAAGATCGGATTGTCTGGGAACGCAGACCCCGATGCCCTCTGGGCACGCGGTTTATCTCCTCTTTCTCGCGCTTGCGGCCATTGCAAGCGCGAGCCGCAAAGCCGTCATCAATGGACGCTTAACGGAACGAAATTGTTTTGCACTGCGGCGCTATAGGCAGACGCCCAATTGTCGGTAATCCCAAGAGTCGTGCCGTCGGCCGCGTGCAGCGCATAAAGCTTCACGTTTTCGGGCAGCTTGATTTCGGACGGAACGACCAGACCCATGGCACGAGCCTCGTCGAGCCCTATCGCCTTGATATAGGCGAGCCGCGCTCCTTCGAACACGGGCCCTTCCATCTCCTCGGTGTCCGGGGAGTCATCGTCATAGACTTCTTCTTCTCGTCTCATTCTAGCCTCCACATCCACTCTTAACCGTCATTGTTAACATCTTCGCGGTGAACCTCGGCTGAACGAATCGGTATCGTCCGTACAACGTTTTGCTGGGGCGGACGCTCCAGTTCGATCGTAAGAAGCCCATTGCGTAGCTCGGCGGACAGCACCTCGATGCCCTCGGCAAGAACAAAGCTGCGCTGGAAGTGCCGGCTGGCAATGCCGCGGTGAAGGAAGGTCTTGGTTTCCGAGTCGGCTGCACGCCCGCGGACGACGAGCTGATTGTCTTCCACGGTCACGCTGAGCTCGTCGGGCCTGAAACCCGCGACCGCCACCGTGATCTTCAGCCTGGCTTCGTCGGTGTGTTCGATGTTGCACGGCGGATAGGAATCCGCTTTCGCGGTCCGCTCGGCCAACCGTTCGATATGCTCGAAACCCAGCAAAAACGGGCTGTTGAACAGAGGACGGTTCATCGACCAAAGCCCCTCCTTTCAGCGGCTTTGCCGGTCCCGTTTTCGGGCGACCGGTAAGATGGAAACGGCCCCGAATGGGCGCCGTTTCCAAATAAAATGTAGGAAGCTCCGGGAACCAATCAAGATGTGGTGCGGCGATCAGGAGAATAGATAAGAGCCGCTACGCACCAACGTGTAACCGGCTGCCGCGAAGACCACGCCGGCAAAGAGATAGGTGAGCGCGCGCCTTTTTCCAGCGAGCTTGACCGCCGCCCGCATGCCGAAAAAGCCGCCCAGGGCGCCTCCGGCGATAAATTCCGCGGCGACCGGCCAGTCGACGAAGCCGGAAAGCGCGTAATTCGCGGCCGTGGTCAGCGCGAAAATGCCTACCGAGAACAGCGAGGAGCCGATGGCGCTGAGAATCGGCATACCGCTCCCGAACATGATCCCCGGCACGATTAAAAAGCCGCCCCCGATACCGAAGAACCCGGAGATCACTCCGGCGGAGAGTCCCAGACCGGCCAGCCGGCTCCCCATCCGGCGGTCGATATGGCCGCAAGGCTCGCCGCCGGCTGCGCGGGACCGGAGCATGGCCAAGCCCGCTGCGACCATGACCAGGGCGAAAAGGAAGAGCAGCCTCTCGGCGGCGACCAGCTTGCCCAGAGTCGACCCGATAGCGGCGCCGAGCGCCCCCGCCGCGCCGAACAGGACCGCGCAAGGCCAGTGCACGGTCCCTGCCCGCCAGTGGCTCAGGAGATTCACGAAGGCATTGATCGAGACTGCGAAGGCGCTGGTGCCGATGGCCACGTGGGGGTCTTTGATCCCGACTGCGTAAAGCAGCAGGGGCACGGCCAGGATCGATCCGCCGCCTCCGATGACCCCGAGCGAGAATCCGACCACCGCGCCCGAAAGGACCGCCGAAATCACCGGCAGCGATGTCAACGACCGGCCGGGGACGATTTGGACTGTGCGTCCGTAATCGGTTGGAACGGGCCGAGCCTGTGTTGTTCCAGCGGGAAATTGTCGGCAAAAGGCGGGAACGGCGCATCGACCGGTTTGCGCGCGCGATTGGGGTAATCCGCCTCCAGATACTCGCGGTGCGGCCGGTCCTGACTGTTGATGTAGGCGGCCACATCCCAGGCATCCTCCGGCGACAGCACCGGGGCGTCGTAGCGCGTCCCGAAAGGCATATTGGCGCGAATGAAGCTTGCCGAGGCGATCAACCGGTGCATGCCTGCGCCGTCATTGAAACTGTCGGGGCCCCAGAGCGGCGGGTAAGCATAGCCCTTCGAGTCGCCCGGGCTGCCGTTGCGTTTGCCCTGTCCGTCGGCCTGATGGCAGGCGGCGCAGTTCGCCTGATACACCGCCGAGCCGCGTTTGGGATCGGCGGCGCGGGCCAGAAGCGGAAGTGGCGGCGAGCCGCGTCCATTGGGCGATTTGCCCACTGGGACGCCAGTGCTGAGGAATTGCACATAGGCCACCAGCGCTTTCATCTCCTTGCCGCCGAGCGGCAGCGCGCGCCCGTTCATGCTGCGGTCCATGCAGCCCTCGATGCGCTCCTCCAGCGTGCGCACTTCGTCCTCGCGCGCGATATAGAGGGGGAACAGGCCATAGACGCCGATCATCGGGATGGCAAAGCGTTGGGTGCCGCCTTGCAGATGACAGCTCTGGCAGGACAGGTTGTTGCCGGAATAGCGCATCGCGGAATCGCGCACTTCCGGTCCGATAACGCTGTAGGTCTCGTTGAACAGTTTGCGGCCGTAGAGGACGGTGTCTTTCCAGGGCCCTGCGCTCAGTGTGTCCGCATTGGGCTTTGGCCAAGCCTCGCCGGTTTGGCTGTGCGCGCCTATGGACGCGGCGAGCCATGCCAGACCCAAGGTAAAGGCGAATCCGATCTGCCGTCGCATAGGCACCCCCTAGCTCGCCAGCATCATAAGGCCAACATGGCGCAATTTCTACGTGAGGCTTGTAGATGGCGGGGGCGGGTTCTAGGGTCCCGCATGCTGTTTCAAGGAGGGAGCACAATGTTCAAAAGCTATCGCGCCATTGTCATGGTTCTCGCGCTCATGGTTCCCGCGTTTCTGGCGGGCATGCACACCGCATCGTCCCAGAACACACCGAAACTGCACAGGATGGTCATCCAGGTTTCGCGCGACGACATGGAGGGCATGAATCTTGCGCTCGGCAATGCGGTCAATGCGAAGAAGCTCTATGAGAGCCGCGGCGAGCAGTTCCAGGTCGAGATCGTCGCCTATGGCCCTGGCATTACCATGCTGCGCGCCGACAAATCTCCGGTGAAAGACCGCATCGAGGAAGTGAAGAAGGAAATTCCCGGTATCGTGCTGAGCATGTGCGGCAACGCCAAGGCTGCAGCCGAAAAGCGCGAGGGCCACGAGATCACGCCCCTCCCCGGGGTGGGCGTGGTGCCGGCCGGCATCGTGCGCGTGGCCGAGCTCGAAGAGCAGGGCTGGACCTATATCCGGCCCTGAGTCTCGAGTCCGACAGGAGGCGAGCATGAAACCGATGTCGCGGCGCAGCTTTACGCTGGGGGCCGGCATAGCGGCTGCGGCAGTCATGACTGCGCCGCGCCGCGCGCGAGCCGCGGCCCCGATCGAGATGCGGCAATTCCACAATCAGACCGCCGGCACGCCGTTGGACAACCGGCTCAACGAGATGTGGGCCGCCGTCGAAAAGGAGACTGGCGGCAAAGTCCGCGTCCGGACCTTTGCCGGCAATGACAATATTCCCGGCGGCGATCCCCAGGCTCGCGACATGCTGGTTTCGGGCGAGCTCGAATTTTACACGCTGATGGGCGGCATCTTGGGCGAGATCGTGCCCATCGCCGACATTCAGGGCATGCCGTTTGCTTTCCGCGACAATCCGCAGGTCTATGCCGCGCTCGACGGCGACCTCGGCGACCTGCTGCGCGAGGAAGCTGCGTCCAAAGGCATCTACGCGCTGCCAAAAGCCTGTTTCGAGAATGGTTTTCGCCAGATCACCTCATCCACCCATCCCGTCCGCAGCGTCGCGGATCTGAGTGGCATGAAGCTTCGGGTGCCGGCGAGCCAAATGTTTGCCGATTGCTTCAAATCGCTCGGCGCCGAGCCGATCGCCATCAACACCAACAAATTGTATGGCGCGTTGAAGAGTGGAATGGTGGAAGGGCAGGAGAATCCGCTCGCCATCGTGGACGGGTTCAAGCTTTACGAGGTGCAGCGCTATGTCAGCCTCACCTCGCATATGTGGTCGGGTTATAATCTCCTCGCCAACCTCGCGATGTGGCGCAAGCTTCCGGACGATGTCCGCGCCGCCATCGAGCGCAATGCGGCTAAATATGTGAAGCTCCAGCGCGCCGACAATGTGGCGCTCAATGCCTCTCTTCAGGATGCGTTGAAAAAGCGCGGCATGATGGTCAGCACCGCGGACACTTCGGGGTTCCGACCGCCCCTGGCCGATTTTTACCGGCGTTGGAAGGATCATTTCGGCGCCAAGGCCTGGGCCATGCTCGAGGGCCATGTCGGAACTTTGGGCTGAGCCCAGGCGCTTTGCGTCTTCACTCATTGGAGTGCGGCGGAACGCACGGTTAGCCGAAGCGTTCCCCAGATGTGACCTCCAGGTCTCGGCAAAGCAGGTGATCGCCATGGTTGAGGTACAACATCCCGGAACCGCGGCAATCTGGCCCGAAGCGATCAAAAGCCATTGGAAGCTCTATCTCATCGAAGGAGTCGTCCTCATCCTGCTCGGGATTGGCGCGATGCTCATCCCGGTGCTGGCGAGTCTCGCGGTCGCGATATTTCTCGGCTGGCTGTTCCTGGTCGGCGGCATCGTCGGCGCGGTCACGACCCTCATGGCGCGTCATGCGCCGGGATTCTGGTGGTCGCTTGTCTCGGCGATCGTCACGATGATCGCCGGCATGTTTCTGGTCGGCTGGCCATTTACCGGGGTGGTGTCGCTCACGGTGGTGCTCGCGGCCTATCTGGTGGCCGACGGCATTGCCTCGATGCTGTTCGCGTATGAGCACCGCAGGCAATTGGCCAGCCGCTGGGGTTGGCTGTTCGTGAACGGCATCATCGATCTGCTGCTGGCCGGGATCATCGTGTGGCTTCTGCCGTTCGGGGCCTTTTGGGCGCTGGGCCTCATCATCGGGATCGACTTTATCTTCGGCGGTAGCTCGCTCATCGCGCTGGCAATGGCGGCGCGCCCAGCCTGAGGCCGCCTAAGCGGCTTCACGAAATGCCGGCAATAGCTCCGCGATCTTTCTTCCTGCCGTGAGCAGACCGCTGGCTGCCGCCTCCGGACTGACATTCTGCCCTTCGGCGTGGATGAAGGTCACGTCCGTCAAGCCGAGGAAGCCGAGCATGGCGCGCAAATACGGTTCCTGAAAATCCATCGGTTTCGCCGGGCCATCGGCATAGAAGCCGCCGCGGCTGGCGACCACGAAAACCTTCTTGGCCGTCAGCAGCCCTTCGGAACCCGCCGCGGTGTAGCGGAACGTCCGGCCGGCGCGCGCGATGTGGTCGAACCAAGCCTTCAGCGTGGAAGAGATGGTGAAATTGTACATCGGCGCGGCGATCACGATGGTGTCGGCTTCCTCGATCTCGGCGATCAGCCGATCCGAGAATGCCACTGCGCTCTGCTGCTTCGCATCGCGAGTTTCGGGCGGAGTCATCAGCGCGCCCAGCGCTACGGCGTCCAGATGCGGTACGGTGTTGGTGTCACGTATGGTCACATTGGCGCCGAGATGATGACGGCGCCAGGCTTCGAGAAACTGGCCCGCGACTTGGCGCGATTTGGAGTGTTCTCCGAACAGGCTCGAGGTGACGAACAGCAGGTTGCTCATGATCTTCACTCGCTTGGCTTTGCGAAGAGAGAAATGGAGCCTGGGCGGAGCGAAGATAATTCCATATAATCCGGACGAGGTATTCGATAGGGTCAAACAATGCGCGGCACGCAATTCGCCGAGCTCTCGGCTTTCGTGGCGGTTGCCGAGCACAAAAGCTTCACGCGTGCCGCCCAGGAGCTCGGGATTTCCACCGGCACGCTCAGCCAATCCATCCGCAGCCTGGAGGAGCGGCTTGGAGTGCGGCTGCTCAACCGCACGACGCGTAGCGTCAGCCTCTCCGCAGTCGGCGAGCGCCTGCTCTCGCGACTACGTCCGGTGCTCGACGATTACACCGCGGCGCTGGAATCGGTGAACGCGTTCCGCGACCGCCCTTGCGGAATGCTGCGCCTGACTGTGCTCCCGCCGGCAGCGGAATTCCTGATCGCGCCGATGCTCGCGTTTTCTTGCGGCGTATCCGGATATTCATGTCGAGATCCTGGCCGAGGCCGCGCTCACCGATATCGTCAGCGAGCGTTTCGACGCCGGCATCCGGGTGGGGGAGCGCGTCGAACGCGACATGGTCGCACTGCGTGTCAGCGAAGATATTCGTGTTCTGGTAGTCGCCTCACCGGACTATCTGGCGAAGGCGGGCAGGCCTGAGCGGCCGCAGGATTTGCGTGCGCACAATTGCATCCGGTTTCGTTTTCCCAACCAAATTCTTCCGTGGCGCTTCGAAAAGAAGGGCAAGCGGATCGAAGTTGCCGTCGAAGGCTCCGCGATCATCAACGATCCCTATCTCGGGACGCGTCTGGCGGCCGATGGCGGCGGCATTTTCTACATGCTCGATTCCTATGCGGCGCCGCTGATTGCTGACGGCAGGCTGGTCACTTTATTGGACGATTGGCTGCCGCCACCCGATGCCTACTATCTCTATTACACCAGCCGACGGCAGAATCCGGCGGCGCTGCAGGTGCTGATCGATTTTTTCAAATCCGAACTGAAAACGGGCAGAAGCAAAGCTTCCGCCCGTCAGCAGGCGCCAGTTTAACATCCCCCACCGTCCCTGCTTCGCCCTTTGGGCTTCGCAGGGCCACCTCCCCCGCAAGCGCAGGGGAGGAAAGATGTGGACCGCGTCGACTGTTTCCTCACCCGCGTGCGGGGGAGGTGCCTCATACGAATTTATTCGTGTGAGGCGGTGGGGGGATTGCATCCGATAGCATTTCGCTTTTGCCTAACGCAGATGACCCATCTTGCCGCTCTGATAATCGGCAATCGCGCGGCGGATTTCCGCCTCGTTGTTCATCACGAACGGACCATAGCCGAACACCGGTTCGTCAATCGGCTCGCCGGAAAGAACGAGCAGCTTGGCGTCGCTCTCGGCGTCAACCCGGAATGCTTCGCCCTTGCGGTCGAGCACCACGAGCTCGGCATCGCGTGCCGCCGTTCCGCCATTGACCCGGATGGCGCCGCTTAGCACGAACACCGCGGCATTGTGGCCGGCAGGCGCAGTCAGCAGCGTTCCGCTGCCGCCGTTAAGACGCATATCCCACCGCGACATCGGAGTAAAGGTTTCGGCCGGCCCCTTGACGCCCCCAAATTCGCCGGCGATGACCCGCACAGTGCCCGCATTGTCGGGAAGGGCGACCGCAGGAATCCGCTCCGCCGTCAGCGTCTGATATTTCGGCGGCGTCATCTTCAGGCGCGCCGGCAGATTGACCCAGAGCTGGATCGCTTCGAACGGCCCGCCGCGCCTGGTGTAATCCCAGGAATGCATTTCTTCGTGCACCAGGCCCGAGCCTGCGGTCATCCATTGCACGTCGCCGGGGCCGATTTTGCCGCCGCCGCCTGAGGAGTCGCGGTGTTCGACTTCGCCGCTATAGAGGATGGTGACGGTCTCGAAGCCGCGATGCGGGTGCTCGCCGACCCCACGCCGGGTCTCCGCGGCGGGAAAATCGAGCGGTCCGGCGTAATCCATCAGGATGAAGGGGCTGGTCGCCCGGGCATTGTCGTAGCCGAAGATGGTGCGCACGGGAAAACCGTCGCCGACCCAATGGCCGCGGGGCGGCTGGCGCACCGCGACGACGCTCTTCGCCTCTGGAATACTGTCCAGCGAGGCAGTGCTGGTTTTGGTCATGACCTGCGATTGCGGCATGTGGGCAAACTCCGGGATATGGCTTTTCAGAACCCGATATGGTGCCAGGACAATCGCAGGATAAGGGGCCCGGGCCGAAAGGACCATATCGCCTCTTCGAACAATCCTGACCGGCGCGGGTTCGGGGGCCCCGAACCACGTTGTGACTGCGCCCGCAACAGGGCATTGTCGAGGCCGGATGCTGCATCGGCATCGCAAACGGAGGGAAGACTATGAAGATTCACATCGTGCTATTGGCGGCGGCCGCGGCCACCGCACTGGCAGGAACCGGCATGGCGGCGTCGCTGAGCGATGTCGTGCAAAAGGGCACTGCGGCCCAAAAAGTCATGGAAAAGAACCAGATCAATTTCGCCACCGCCAAGGCGCTCGGCGAGCACTGCCTGAACGAGGCGGCCGCCAAGGGCATGGGCGTCAGCGTCGTCATCATCGATCAGTTCGGCGTCATCACCTATTACGGCCGCGGAGACGGCCAGGGCAAGACGAACACCGAATCCGCATTGTGGAAGGCCAAAACCGTGCTCAACACGCGCGCGCCCAGCAAGGCGCAGATGAACGCCGTGCGCACCGGTGCGGTGTCGGAATCGCGCGTCATCTGGCAGGGCAATTTCGCCAATGCCGGCGGACTGCCGATTGTCGTCGACGGCCAGTTCCTCGGCGCCATCGGCGTCGGCGGCATGGCGGCGCAGCCCGGCGTCTGGAGCGATGAGATCTGCGGCTACAATGCGCTGACAGCAGTGCTCGGTCCGCAGCCCAAGCTGCTGCCCGACATGCCCAATCCCTATGCCATCAGCACTGGCGGCGGTGGCGGCGGCGCCCGTCCGGCCGGCGCGCCCAACAATTAGAGCGCAGTTTCCGACGTGGTTGCGAAGGGCCTCGCGCTCACCCGCGGGGCCTTTTCTCTGTGCCGAACATGGTTGCGTTGGGCTATGGTGGCGCGGATCGGCGGACGCCTTATGCCCGCTCGATGACCAGGGAGGGTCACCAGCATGGAAAAATTCATCGACGGTCTCATCCGGGATTTCGAGAGCGGCAGGCTAGGCCGCCGCGAATTCTGTCAGACGCTCGGCATTGCGACCGCCGTTTACGCCGCGGGCGGCGCGGAAGCGAACGCAGCGCCGGCCGGCCGCGGCTTCAAAGCCCTCGGCGTCAATCATCTGTCCTATGAATGTCCGGATTATCGCAAGGCGCGCGATTTCTACAGCTCGATGTTCGGCATGCAGGTGCTGAACGACAAGGGCAAGGGCCGCGCCAATCTCGCCTTCGGGCCCGAGCCCGCCAAGGGCGGCAATTTTCTCGTCGTGCACAATCCGGGCGCCAATCCTCCCAAGCCGACCGAAGCCGTGATTGACCACATTTGCTACACCATTCCCAATTGGGACGAAGCCAAGGTGCGCGGCGCGCTGAAGGCCAAAGGCTTCGACGCGCCCACCGGGCGCGACGGCAGCCTGCATGTCTACGACCCGTTCGATTACGACGTGCAGATCGCCAATGCGGTCCAAGAAAACGCGTTCCGGCGCTAGGAGAGGGGAGAACCACCATGGAAGCTTTCTTCGCAACCAAGCTTGACGAGTTCGCCAAGGGCAAGATCAGCCGCCGCGCGCTTCTCGAAACACTCACAGTCGCTGTCACGACCAGCGCCGCAGCCGGCGCGGCCAATGCCGCCGCGCCCGACCCGGCGCTCAAGATCGCGCTCATCAACCATATTTCCTACAACTGCCCCGACTTCAGGAAAGCCGCGGACTGGTATTCGAAAGTGTTCAATCTCGATCAGGTCGGCGCCACCAAGATCGATGTCGCGCTGCCCTTCGGCAAGAAAGGCGAGAAGCCCTTCGGCGTGACTGCGAATAATGTGCCGCTGACCAGCATGATCATCCGCTCGCGCGATCTCAACGCACCGCAAGCCGGTGGGGCGCCGCGCCGCAAGAGCCAGGCCGTCATCGAGCACATCGGCTACACCGTCGCCGATTTCGATCGCGAGCGCGCCAAGGTCGAGCTGAAATCGCTGGGCGTCGAGAACGTCCGCGATGGCGGCCTCTACAGCCTGCACATGACCGATCCGTTCGGCTACGACGTGCAGATCAGCGGCGTTGCCAACAACGCGCTGTCCGACGGCGCGTAAAAAAGTTCGCTGCGAAGGATGGGTGCTACTTGATCCAGAACGTCATGGCCGGCCGAAGTGCCGGCCACCCATGAACACGATCGGCGAAAGCGATCATGGGTCGCCGGGACGCGCAACTACGCGCCCGGCGATGACGGTTGATGGAACGGCGCTTCGGCCGCCGCTTT
>Ga0134125_10006394_pt1 | contig 13343 bp, 13 predicted proteins | sample KB31751_FD_96464 | JGI IMG/M metagenome (GOLD analysis project Ga0134125, IMG submission 96464) | Terrestrial soil microbial communities with excess Nitrogen fertilizer from Kellogg Biological Station, Michigan, USA - KB3-175-1 | ecosystem: Environmental > Terrestrial > Soil > Unclassified ... | reverse complement strand
GGTCCGCAAGACGTTCGGCGACGCGCTCGCGGCGCAGCCGATGCGCGCCGCGCACTTCACGCTGTACTTCAACGAGGCGAGCGACGACCTGACGCAGGATTCGCGGCAGGCGCTCGAGCGGATGTTCGCCGATCTCGACAAGCGGCCGGTGCGCGACATCGTGATCATCGGGCATACCGATGCGGTCGGCAGCGACGAGTACAACGATGCGCTCGCGAAGAAGCGCGCGGAGGCGGTGAAGGCGATGCTGGTCGCGCGCGGTGTCGCGCAGGACGACGTCGTCGCGATCGGGCGCGGCAAGCGCGACCTGCTGATCGCGACGCCGAACGGCGTCGCCGAGCCCCGGAATCGCCGGGTCGAGATCGTCGTACGCTGAGCCGCGCGCGACGGGCGCAACGCGGCGTCCGCTATCCGCGCCACTGCACGGCGAGCGCCGTCATGTCGTCGTAGGCCGGCGCTCCGTCGACGAACGCCTGCACGTCGCTGCGGATTGCGCCGATCGCATGGCGCGCCGACGCCGCGTGCGCGAGCGCGCGCTCGACGCTCGCCGCGCCGTACATTGCGCCGGTCGGGTCCTTCGCTTCGGTCACGCCGTCGCTGACGACGCAGACGACGTCACCCGGCGCAAGCTCAATGCGCGCCGCGCGATACTCGAAGTCGTCGACGACGCATAGCGGCGGGCCGCCGCCGTCGGCAAGGCGCGCAATCGCACCGCTCGCTGGCTCGCGCCACCACGGGTTCTCGTGGCCCGCGTTGCAATAGTCGAGCACGCCGCTTTCGAGGTCGAGCACTGCGGCGAAGACGGTGACGAAGAACGCGGCCGGGTTGTCGCGCTCGACCTCGGCGTTCGCGCGCGACAGCAGCGCGCCCAGGTCGGCCTCGCGCTCGCGCAGCATCGTGCTCTTGCACAGCGCCTTGCTCACCGCCATGAAGATGCTCGCCGACAGGCCCTTGCCCGACACGTCGCCGAGCATGAAGAACAGGCGATTGTCGTCGAGCCGGTAGAAGTCGTAGAGATCGCCGCCGACTTCGAGCGCGGGCTCCATGAAGGCGGCGAGTTCGACGCGCCGATCGCCGATGTCGTCGGTGCGCGGCAGCGTGTCGAGCTGGATTCGCCGCGCCGCCTGCAACTCACCGGCGACGCGCGCCGCTTCCTCCCGCTCGCGCTGCAGCACCTGCTGCAACGCCTTGCGATGCCGCGTCGCGTCGGCAAGCTGCAATCCGAGCAGCGTTGCGAAGAGCAGCGCCAGCATGACGGCCGGCGTCGCCGCATCGAGGAGCCATCGCTCGCCGCGAAAGGCGGCATAGCCGAGGCCGGTCATCGCCGCGACGCACGCGGCCGCGACGAGGGCACCGACGCGCACCGATCGACGCGGCATCACGGCGATCAGCAGCGTGCCGGCGGCGAGCAGCGCGAACGCTTCGACAAGCGACGCAAAATGCGGACGCACGAGAAAGCTCTGCCCGCTCATGTTCTCGAGCATCTGCGCGTGCACCTCGACGCCCGGCATCTTCTCCACCGGCGTCCACACGTAATCGCCGAGCGCCAGCGCCGTCGGGCCGACCAGCACGAACGAGCGGTGCAGCCGTTCCGCAGGGACGCGTCCGCGCAGCACGTCGATCGCGGAAACGAAACGCTCGGACCGATGCACCGAGAACCACGGACGCGCGCTGCCGTCGGCCTCGGCCCGAAAGACGTCTCGGCCGACGCGAACCGCCGTCACCGCTCCGCCGCCGACGGCGACCCTCACGACACGCGCGCCGAGGGCGACGCGCCACATCTCGACGGCAAGACCCGGCACCAGCGTGCCGTTGACGCTCGCGACAAGCGGGATGTTGCGCACGATGCCTTGCGCATCCCCGGCGGAGATGAGACCGAAGCCGTGAGCGGCGTCGGTCAGTTGCGCGATGCTCGAAAGCGCCCCCGGATAATCGGTCACCTTCGACAGTGCGTGCGCGTCGCCGTCGTTGCCGCTGCCCGCGACGAGAATCGGCGTCGCGCGAAGCGGCTGCGCGGTCGGCGCGATCGCACCGACGACTGCCAGCACCGAAGGCGTCGCTTCCAGTGCGGCGGCGAGCGTCGTGTCGTTCGACGGCAGCGCGGCGATGCGCTCACGCAACGCGGCGTCGACGTCGAGATGCGCAAGTGCACGCGCCGGCGACAGCGGGTCGGGCTCTGGCATCACGATGTCGAGACCGATGGCACCCGGCGACGATCGCGCGATCGCGCGCACCAGGTCGGCGAGGACGCTGCGCGGCCACGGCCAGCGCCCGAGCGCCGCGAGGCTCGCGTCGTCGATCGCGACGATCGCCACCGGCGTATCGGTCACCGGTCGCGGCGAGAGCCGCTCGCACAGATCGAACCATGCGCGCGAAAGCGGCGACACGCGCGCGACATCGAGCACGACCGCCGCGACGAACACGATCAGCATCGCCGCCGCGAGGAGGCGGACGCGTGCGGTTCGAAGTCGCGGCGTGTCCGGCGACGCGCCGGTCACAACAGGATTTCCAGCCCGTCGTAAGCGGCCGATACGCGCAGCGGTACCGGTCCGCGGGTGATTTCCTCGAAGCGCCGCGTTTCGGCGAGCATCTTCGCGAGCGCCGCGTCACCGAGCGCGGGCTCGTGATGGAAGAGGCAAAGCTCCTTCGCGCGCGCGGCCTGGCAGAGCTCGACGCCGACGATGTTGCTCGAATGACCCCAGTCGGCCTTGACCGACGTCGCTTCGGCAAGCGAATACATCGCGTCGAAAATGACGAGATCCGCGTCCTGGAAGAAACGGGCGAATCCCGCGCGCTCGCCGGGCTCGTCGAGCTGGTGCTCCGAATCGGTCGAATAGACGATCGTGTGGCCGTTCTTTTCGAACCGGTAGCCGTACGAATCGCCGGCATGATGCTGGCGCTTGGGCGTCACGCGCATGCCCGCGACGTCGTGCGGGGCGTCGGCGGCGAGATGCACGAATTCGATCGACGCGTGCAGCACGTCGAAGCCGACCGGGAACGACGGCGGCTCCATCTGCCGCCGCAGCGCCGCCTCGAGCTGCGCGTGGCCGCCGTAGAAGATCAGGCGATTGCCGGTGACGTAGGCCGGTCCGAAGAACGGCAGGCCCATGATGTGATCCCAGTGCAGGTGCGACACGAACAGGTGATACGTCTGCGGCGCTGCAGGACCGTGACGCGCGATGACGGACTGCCCGAATGCGCGCAGGCCGCTGCCCAGGTCGCAGGCGACGTAGTCGCGATCGCCGGTCATGACCTCGACGCACGACGTGTTGCCGCCGAACGTCGCGCCGACGTCGAACGGAAGCGCGTCCAGGTAGGCGTCGAGTGCCGCGTCGGAATCGAGGGCGCGGCCCCGGGCGCCGCGCAGCGCTGCGGCAAGCTTCGCGCGAACGCCCGCGGCGTCGAGCGCGACCGGCAAGGACCCGCGCGTGCCCCAGAAGCGAACGCCGCGCATCAGGTCCCGTTCACGCTGGCATCGTAGGCCGCGAGTGCGTCGGGCGAGATCGCGGCAAGCGCGTCACGAAGCGCCGGAAAGATCTCGAACACCGAGTCGAAGCGGCTGATCGCGAACACCTCGGCGACGATCGGCTGCAGCGCGACGGCGGCGATGCGGGCCTTGCGCGGCCGCGCCGCCTTAGCCGCGAGCATCAGCACGCGCAGGCCCACGCTGCTGATGTAGTCCACGTTCGTGAAATCGACGACGAGTGCGGCGTTTTTCGGATCGGCCGCCAGCGGCAGCAACTCCTGCTCGAACGTGCCCGCCACCGAATGATCGAGACGGCCAGCCGGCGCGGCAACCGCGATGCTGCCGAAGTGGCGGCTTTGAAATTGCACCACGCCTCCCGTTTTAGCGACCCGCGTCTGGCTGGCCGGGCATTATACGGCCGGCTTGACGCGCGATGTCGACTCGCGCTGTACTCCGTTGGGATGAGACGACCCCCACGCTCGCTTCGCTCGCTGCCCCCGGAGGGGGCGCAATCAATCGCTCGGGGCGGCCCTTCGCGATCGGTGAGACGACCCCCACGACCACGGACCGCCCGATGAACGAATGGGACGCCATCGTCCGTACCGTCGCGGCGCTCGTCGCCGGCGGCGCGATCGGACTCGAGCGCAGCTACCACGGACGGGCCGCCGGGCTGCGGACCTATGCGCTCGTGTCGTTCGGCTCGGCGCTGCTCGTCGCGGGCGGCCAGTACGAGCTCTTTTCGACCCGCGACAGCGGCGAGGTCACGCGGATCATCCAGGGCATCGTCACCGGCATCGGCTTCCTCGGCGCCGGCGTGATCGTCAAGGAAGGCTTCACGGTGCGCGGACTGACGACGGCGGCGTCGATCTGGACCGCCGCCGCGATCGGCGTCGTCCTCGGTGCCGGCTCGTACTGGATGGGGTTCGCATCGACGGTCGTGACGCTCGTCGCGCTGACGATCCTGCGGCGAATCGAGGACCGCCTGCCGTCGCAGACGTTCGTCCATTTCGAGGTCGGCTTCCGGCGTACGGCGAACATGAACGAGGAACATCTGCGCGACGTGATCCGACAATATGGATTCACGATCAGCGAGTTCGCCTATCGGTTCGATGCTGCGTCGCAATCGCTCGAATACCGCGGCGTGATGTGGTCGAACGCGCCGGCGCGGCTGCAGGACGTCGAGCGCGGTTTGCTCGCGCTGCCCGACGTGCTGCATTTCCGGATGTCGCCGGCGAGGGAGTAACGGAACGGGCCTTGTCCAAGACGGCGGTGGCGCGTACTCTTTGTGCCCCGTACGGCGATGGAGGCGTTCATGACACCCTGGGAAATCCAAGGCCGCGAGCTCATCAACTGCAATTGCTCGTATGGTTGCCCCTGCCAGTTCAGCGCGTTGCCCAGCAACGGCTCTTGCGAGGCGATCGGCGGCATCGCGATCGACAAGGGCCATTACGGCGACGTGTCCCTCGACGGGACGAAGGTCGCGGTGGTTCTCGCCTGGCCCGGTCCCATTCACGAGGGCAAGGGTCGCTGCCAGCCGGTCGTCGACGCGAGCGCGAGCCCCGCGCAGCGCGAGGCGCTGCTGAAGATCATGTCGGGACAGGATACCGAGCCGTTCGCGACGATGTTCGCCGTATTCGCGACGACGTACGAGAAGGTGTTCGATCCGATCTTCACGCCAGTCGACATCGAGATCGACGTCGATGCGCGACGCGGCAGGATCTGCGCGGAGGGCGTGCTCGAAGTCGACGGCCAGTCCATTCGCAATCCGGTGACGGGGCAGGAGCATCGCGCCCGCATCGACCTGCCGCACGGGTTCGAGTACGAGCTCGCCGAAATCGGCTCGGGCTCGAGCCGCGCGAGCGGGAAGCTCGAGGTGCAGCTTTCGAACAGCTATGCGCAGTTCGCACGGATTCACCTGAACAATCGAGGCGTCGTGCGGCACCGCGCAGCAGCGTGACCGGAACGACCCGCGAGTACGGTCAGCGCCACGAGCGCCTGCTGGTCGGTGCGGCGCTCGCAGCACTGACCGCACTCGCGTGGGCATACATCTATTCGGGTGCGGGAAGCGGCATGCCGGCGCGCACGATGACGGCTCTCGCGCTGTTTCCGCATCTGCGCCCCGACCCGATGGCCGGCATGGCGATGCCGATGCCGTTCGGCTTCGCCGCCGCCATCGCGATGTGGTGGGTGATGATGGTGGCGATGATGACGCCGGGCGCTGCACCGGTCGTGCTGCTCTACGGCAGGGTGCTGCGCCATCATCGAAACGAAGCGGCGAGTACGCGGCCGCTGGCGCCGTCGCTCTATCTCGTCGCCGGCTATCTCGCCGCATGGCTCGCCTTCTCGATCGGCGCCGCGTCGCTGCAGATGCTGCTGCTGTCGACCGGCTTCACGTCGACGTCGATGCTGTGGTCGCAGAACGCGACGTTCTCCGCGGCGGTGCTGGCGGTTGCCGGCGTCTATCAGCTTTCGCCGCTCAAGTCCGCGTGCCTCGCGCAATGCCGCGGTCCCGTCGAATTCCTGACCCGGCATTGGCGTCCCGGTCGCGTCGGTGCGTTCGTCATCGGTCTTCGGCACGGCGCGTTTTGCGTGGGCTGCTGCTGGATGCTGATGGCGCTGCTCTTCATCGGCGGGCTGATGAACCTCGCGTGGATCGCCGTACTGACGCTGCTCGTGCTCGTCGAGAAGCTGGCGCCGGCCGGCCCGATCGTCAGCAAGGTGACCGGCTTCGTGCTCCTCGCGTGGGCGGTGGCGACCGTCGTCGTCTGAATGCAGATCCCGTCCGATCTCGAAACGCCGCTGCTGCTCCTCGACGAAGCGCAAATGCAGCGCAACATCGATCGGATGCAGGCGCGGATGGACGCGCTTCGCGTGCGTTTCCGTCCGCACGTCAAGACCAGCAAGTGCATGGAAGTCGTGCGGCGCCAGATCGACGCCGGCGCTCGTGGCATCACGGTGTCGACGCTCAAGGAAGCGGAGCGGTTCTTCGCCGAAGGCGTCGACGACATTCTCTACGCCGTCGCAATCGCGCCGGCCAAGCTCGACCATGCGCTGCGGCTCGCGCGCCAGGGGCTGCGCCTCACCGTACTCGTGGAGTCCGTTGCAGGTGCCGCGGCGCTCGCCCGGCACGGCATCGCGCAGCGTCACGTTCACGACGCGATGATCGAGATCGACACCGACGGCCATCGCTCGGGCGTGCGCCCCGACGATCCCGTGCTCGACGAGATTGCGCAGGCATTGCGCGCCGACGGCAGTGGTGGTGCGCATCTCGCCGGCGTGATGACGCATGCGGGCAGTTCGTACGCGCTCGACACGCCCGAAGCGCTGGCCGCGATGGCCGAGCGCGAGCGTGCCGGATGCGTGCATGCCGCGGAGCGGCTGCGTGCGGCGGGACACCCGTGCGAGACGGTCACCGTCGGCGCGACGCCCACCGCGCTTTCCGCACGCTCGCTCGACGGCGTCACCGAAGTGCGGGCGGGCGTCTACGTGTTCTTCGACCTCGTGATGGCCGGCGTCGGCGTTTGCTCGCGCCACGAGATCGCGCTGTCGGTGCTGTGCAGCGTCATCGGGCACCGCGAAGATGCGGGCTGGGTAATCACCGACGCGGGCTGGATGGCGATGAGTCGCGATCGCGGCACGCAGAAGCAGCGACGCGACTTCGGCTACGGTGCCGTCTGCGACGTCGCGGGCAGTCCGATCGATGCGCTCGCATTCGACGAGGCGAACCAGGAACACGGCGTGCTGCGCTGGACCGGCGACGCGGACGTCGATCTCGCGCGGCGCTTTCCGCTCGGCTCGCAGCTGCGGATCCTGCCGAACCATGCGTGCGCGACGGCTGCGCAGTTCGATCGCTACAGCGTGCCGTCCGACGGAAGCATCCGTGAATGGCCGCGCTTCAGCGGATGGTGATGGCGCCATGAGGGGCCGCCCGAAGACTGCCGCAGCGCGTCGGGGATATCGACGATGAGATCGGAAAGCGGCGTCTACAGCGCGTGCGTTGGTGCCCGCCAGGCAGGCGCCGGCAGCCGAGATGGCCAGCACGTGATGCCGACTGCGAGCGACCTGCCGCGAAGCGCAGCCGGCGTGCCGGACGCACGAACCGGTGCGCGGCCGCTGCCGACGCGACGCGAGCTGGTCGCGACGCTCAAGCGCTACGCGAAGCCGGACACACCTCGCGCGCTGATGCACTTCGCGCTGGACTGGTCGATCTATGTCGGGGGCTTCGCGCTCTTGCTGTTCGCGCCGTCGTTCATCGTGAAGCTCACCGGCAGCCTCGCAATCGCCGCCGCGATGGGCCGCCTCTTCTCGTTCGCGCATAACGCGGCGCACGAGAACCTGGCGACGAGCCGCCGGCTCAATCGGGTGCTGGCGTTCTTCGCCTTCACGCCGATCTTCTACAACTACAGGCTATGGTGCCACGAGCACCACGCGCTGCATCATCCGTACTGCAACGATACGAAGCCCGACGCCTATCGGCCGTTCAGCAAGGCCGAATTCGATGCGTTGCCGAAGTGGCGGCAGTGGCTCGAGCGCCTGTATCGCGGCCCGTACGTGATCGGCTGGTCGGTCTACTACCTGAAGGAGCGTCACGTCCAGACGAAGATCTGGGTTCCCGCGTATGTTCCGCGGGAACTCCGCCGTGCCGCGTGGTTGAACAGCGCGTGGGTCGTTGCGTATGCGTCGGCACTGGTCGCGTTGCTCGTTCACGCGCCGGCATTCGCGAACAACCTGACGGTGACGAGCGCGCTGCTGCTCGGGCTCGTGATCCCGTTCATGCTGTTCGATGGTGCTGACGGCTTCACGCTGTACGTCCAGCATACCGATCCACGAATCCCGTGGTTCCGCGACGACGAAATCGATCGCGACGGGCCGGGCCGCACCGAGCTCATTTCCGTCCATCTCGACGTCCCGCGCTGGTTCGGCTGGTACGCGCACGACACGTATGCGCATCCGGTGCACCATCTGCTGCCGCGCATTCCGTTCTTCAACGCGTACGCGGCGCAGCAGGAGCTCGACCGTCTGCTCGGACCGGCGGCCGTCGTCCGTAAGCCGAGTCTCGCGTGGCTGCGCACCACGACGCGCTGCTGCCAGCTCTACGATTGGGAGAAAAAGCAATGGCTGGGCTTCGACGGGAAGCCGACGTACCCGGCCTACGAATGGCCGCCGTCGCTGTCCGAACGACAGGACCCGCGAGGCGCGCGAGCCTAGAGCGTCGGGGCCTTCGCCGCGCGTCACGGTCGCGCGTCGTTCTCGTCCTCGGCGATTCCCTCGGTCCACACCGCGATCTCCTCGGCGCTCATCGTGCCCGACGGCGGCAGGCGGCCGTCGACGAATCCTTCGCGATGCACGTCGTGCAGATACTGCTCGCGGGAGACGAGCGTGCCCCGGCACAGCGCGCTCGACGCCGGCGCGCCGAGCTCGTCGCGCAATCGATCGAGCAGCTCGCGCATTACCGAGACCGGAACGTGCGCGCGTTCGCCCGGGTAGATGTAGCCGAACAGCACGAGGTGGCAGAGCAGCACGCGCCAGTTCGAACCCACGCGTGCGAGAAGACGCGGCCAGTTCAGCGTATCGCCGCACGCGCGCACGAGATGCGCGATGTCGGCGCCATCGTAGCGTTCGCGCTCCATCACGAAGGCCTTCGACCAGATCATTTCCTCGACGGGCACGAGCTTCGCAGGCACGCCGAGGATTTCGGCGTCGATCGCATGTTCGAACCACCCATCGTCGACGCGAGTCAAACCGTTGCCCGAGTTGAAGATGAGATCGACGCACGACGAGCCGGCGTACGCCTTTCCGAGCCAGTGCGGAAACTTGAGCTCGGTGACGAAGCCGTTCGCCTCCAGGACTTGCGTCGCGCGTGCGTAGTCGCCCGCGCGCAGGAAGAGGTCGAAGTCCTTGGTGCGGCGTTCGATTCCCGTATAGACGGCGAGCGCGTACGCCCCGCCGACGAGAACCGGCACGCCGGATGTGTCGAGGGTTTGCAGAACCTCTTTGTAAAAGCTGCTCTCCGGGTCCTGCCCGCTCGCCGTCGCCTCGCTCCGCACCGTGATCATCGCTCGAATTCCAGGGCCTGCGCGCAGTCCATACGACGCAAGGCCCGTACCAAGGGCGACCGCGGCCCGCCCGGTGCATCGCGCCGCGAATCGCCGTACGAGCCGAGAGGAGATTGACGAATGCGTTCCGAAAGGCAGGTCCGCTTCGCCGCGGTCGGCGACCTCCACTGCAAGAAGGATTCGATCGGCGCGTTTCGCGAGATGTTCGCGCGTGCGTCCGAAGTGGCGGATGCGCTGTTGCTTTGCGGCGACCTCACCGATTACGGGTTGCCCGAGGAAGCGCGCGTGCTGGCCGACGAGCTGGCGGCCGCCAAGGTGCCCGTCGTCGCGGTCCTCGGCAATCACGACTTCGAATCCGACGCGCAGGACGAGGTGCGGCGCATTTTGTGCGACGCCGGCGTGCAAATGCTGGACGGAGAGGCGTGCGAGATCCACGGCGTCGGCATCGCCGGCGCGAAGGGATTCGCCGGAGGCTACGGACGCGCAACGCTCGGCTCGTGGGGCGAGCGGCCGATCAAGTCGTTCGTCAACGAAGCGATCCAGGAAGCGCTGAAGCTCGAGTCGGCGCTCGCGAAGCTGCGCACCGCCGAGCGCGTCGCGCTGCTGCATTACTCGCCGATCGCCGCGACGGTGCAGGGCGAGCCGATCGAGATCTTTCCGTTTCTCGGCACGAGCCGGCTCGAGGAGCCGCTGATCCGCTTTCCGGTGAGCGCGGTGCTGCACGGACATGCGCATCGCGGCAGTCCCCAGGGCAAGACCGTGAACGGGACGCCCGTCTACAACGTCGCGATGCCGCTGCTCAAGCGCATCGCTCCCGAGCGGCCACCATTCCGGCTGATCGAGTTCCCGAACGCGGGGGCAAGCGCCGACGAGGTGCACGCCGGCGCATCGCATCAGGGTGCGTGAATCGCCGCGGAGAGAGCGCGCAGCAACGCCGCGCCGTCGCCGCGCCACGCGCTGCCGTGCATGCAGGCAAGTGTCGAAGGCCGCTCGGCAGCGAGGCGCGCGAGGATCGCCGCCGTCGCCGGTGCGTGCGCGTAGTAATCCATCTGCTTGCGAAACGCTTCGCTCGGCCCGAGGATGTCCGACTCGGTCAGCGGCGTCGTCCCGGCGCCGCCTTGGGTGAAGAGGTCGCCACAGAAGAACGTGCTTGTCGCGCTGTCCATCATCAGGCCGCACTCCCACGCGTGCGGCGTGTGCGGCGTATCGAACCATAATATGTCGTGCTTGCCGAGCGAAAGCGTCTCGCCGTCGGCGAGCGCGCGAGCGGGACGGTCGGCGACGTCGTTCACCGAGACCATCGCCGCGATCCGTCCACTGAGCGGAACGGCCCGCGGCGCGACGGCGAGGAACTCGTTCATCGCGCCGCATTCGTCGGCCTCGAAATGCGAGAGTCCGACATAGCGCAGCCGATCGAGCGGCATCACGCGCTCGATCGCCTCGCGCACGAGCGGGAACATGCGGCGGGGTCCGGTGTGGAACAGCAGCGGTTCGTCGTCGACGATCAGGTACTGGTTGAAATTGAACTGGTCGGGTCCGCCGGGGATCGCGACCGGCGTGTTGATCCGGTAGATGTCCGGCGCGATCTCGAAGACGTTGGTGCCCGACTGGGGGTTCGTTACCATGCGGTTCTCCATTTTCGTGGGTGACAGGCCTGGCATCGCGCGCTCGGCCGCCTGCGCGATTGCATGACCGGCCGTGAGGCAATGTCATGATCGCGCCGCCCGCAGGCGATCCGACGCGAGCGAAGGAAGCGTGCGCCGAGGCGATCGACGAGGCAACGCTCGTCGAGCACTGGCTCGGCGAACTCGATGACGCCGCCGAAGCCGGCCTCGACGAGCACGTGCTCGGTTGCGCGGCGTGCAGCGCGAGGCTCGCGCAGATCGGCGACTACACGTTCAACCACACCGCAGGCGAAGCCTCGTAGCGCTGCGTCGGAGTCGTGCGCTCTACGCGATGCGGGCGTAACTCGCGTGCCACGGCCGCGCCGTCTCGAACGCGCGCGCGGCGCGCAGCACGAGGCGGTCTTCGTGCATCGGTCCGACGATCTGCAAGCCCACCGGCAATCCGTCGCGCGTGAACCCGCACGGAACCGAGGCGGCCGGCTGCTGCGTGAGGTTGAACGGATACGAGAACGGCGCCCAGACGGTCCAGTCGCCGTCGACATCGCCATAGTCGGGCGGCGCGAGCCGTCCCGCGTCGAAGGCGGGGATCGGCAGCGTCGGCGTCAGCAGGACCGGGTAACGCGCGTGGAATTGACTGAGCGTCGCGCCGAGCGTCGCGCGCGCCTCGACGGCGCCGAGGTAATCGCTAAGCGTGAATGCGGAGGCCTTCTCCGCGATGCGCAACAGTCCGGGGTCGACCCGTTCGCGCAGCTCGGGCGCGATCGAGCCCACCACGCGAGCCGCGCCGGTCCACCAATGCATGCGCTCGATGCGTGCGACGTCGCCAAGGTCGGGCGCGGCTTCGACGACGTGCGCACCCAGTTCGCCGAATGTCGTGACCGCGCGCGCGACGATCTCCGCAACCTCGGGATCGACGCTCGCACCGCCAAGCGTCGGCGCGAAAGCGATGGGCAGGCCGTCGATGCCGTCGTTCAACCCGTCGCGGTAATCGCGCTCGTCGTACGGTAACGCGAACCAGTCCCGCGCATCGGGCCTGCTGATCACGTCGAGCATCAGCGCCGCGTCCTCGACGGTGCGCGTCATCGGGCCGACGTGCGAGACGGTGCCGAACAGGCTCGACGGCCACGCCGGCACGCGACCGAAGCTCGGCTTCAATCCGAAGATGCCGGTGAACCCCGCGGGAATCCGGATCGATCCGCCGCCATCGGTGCCGACCGCAAGTGCGCCCATGCCGGTCGCGACCGCGACGGCGGCGCCGCCACTGCTGCCGCCGGGCGTCTTCCCAGGGCTCCATGGATTGCGCGTGATGCCGGTGAGCGCGCTGTCGGTCACCGCTTTCCAGCCGAACTCCGGTGTCGTCGTCTTGCCGAGCAGGATCGCGCGGTGCTCGCGCAAGCGCGCGACGGCCGGCGCGTCCTCGTTCCACGTCTGATCGGCGTCGACGGTGCGCGAGCCGCGCAACGTCGGCCATCCGGACGTCAACAGCAGATCCTTGATCGAGACAGGAACGCCGTCGAGCGATCCGGCGGGCGTGCCGCGCATCCAGCGCCCCTCCGACTCGCGCGCGGCGCGCAACGCGCGGTCGGCATCGACGACGCAGAACGCGTTGAGCTTCTCGTTCAATGCCTCGATCCGCGAAAGACACGCCTGCGTCGCTTCGACCGGTGATGCGCGCTTCGCGCGATACAGCCGAAGGAGGTTTGTGGCGGAAAGGTCGTGGAGTTTCGTCGACATCGTTCACTTGAGCGATGGAACGTTGAGGTTGACGAGCGGCCTGCCGCACGTCGCGTCGTTGTTCTTGCCCGCACACGGCGCATCCGAGACGCCGACGTAGGCCAGGTTCAGCGTGCCCGCGGAAAGGTTGGCGCGGCAGAAGCCGTCCTTGACGAGCTTGGTCGCCGTCGAATGCTGCGTGCAATACGCGTCGTCGGGCGGAGTGTCGGCCGGGAACCGCACCGCGTAGACGCCGCTCAGTCCCTGCACGCCGTAGCGCTCCCCGGTGTAGCCGTCGGTCACGTCGAACGTCACTTCCTTCAGCAGGAACGCCACGTACTTCGACTCGTCGGCGTCGGGGAACAGTCGCACTTCGCAGCCGGACTTCCGGACACCATTGCTCCAGAACGAAAGCGGCGTGCTCAAGCCGACGTTGGGCGGCGCACCCGACGGCAGCCGATACGAGCGGCCACACACGCTCGC
>Ga0134125_10006392_pt1 | contig 13345 bp, 13 predicted proteins | sample KB31751_FD_96464 | JGI IMG/M metagenome (GOLD analysis project Ga0134125, IMG submission 96464) | Terrestrial soil microbial communities with excess Nitrogen fertilizer from Kellogg Biological Station, Michigan, USA - KB3-175-1 | ecosystem: Environmental > Terrestrial > Soil > Unclassified ... | reverse complement strand
GTGTTTGAGCATGGCTTTATTAGAAGTACAAAATATCAGTAAACGGCAACCAGACAGAAACATCGTGGATAACATCAGCTTTCAACAGGAGGCATTACAGAAAATAGCCATCACCGGAGAATCGGGTGCAGGAAAATCAACTTTACTGAAAATCATTTCAGGCCATGTCCAAAGAGATGCCGGAACCGTATTGTTTGACGGCGAAAAAGTAACGGGTCCGGAAGAAAAATTATTAGCAGGGCATAAAGGCATCGCCTACCTTTCCCAGCATTATGAACTTCATAATAATTATGTGGTAAAAGATTTAACCTGCTTTCAAATGAATGTGGACGATTCGCAAGCGACCAAATTGTTTGACATCTGCAGGATCAGTCATTTGCTGAAACGCAGGACCAATCAGCTTTCAGGTGGCGAGAAGCAGCGGATTGCTTTGTGTATGTTGCTGGTAAAACGTCCGAAGCTGCTGGTTTTGGATGAACCGTTTTCCAACCTTGATCTGATACATAAAAATATATTGAAGGCCGTGTTGGAAGACATTGCCAAACGATTGTACATAACATGTTTGCTTGCATCCCATGATCCACATGATACTCTTTCATGGGCTGACGAGATATTAGTGATAAAAGAAGGTGCGATTATACAGCAGGGAACGCCCAAGGAAATCTATTACCAACCATTGAATGACTATGTAGCTGGATTGTTTGGCAAATACAATTTGCTTACCACTGAACAGGCTTCCTGGTTTGGAATAAAACCAAATGAAAAAGAACTGATAATAAGGCCTGAAGATTTCAAAATCAGCTCATACGCCAACAATGGTATAAAAGGAACCATACAAGAAATATCCTTTTGGGGAAGTTTTTATGAAGCGCAAGTGCGGATTAAGGATTTAGTCATTGTCTTAAGAACCGGAAAGAATGAATGGGCAATTGGCGATGAAGTTTTTGTAAGCCTTGACCAAACTTAATTTCAGAAGCGAAAAGTTGCACAGATTTAGTTTCTGTATTCTGTTTAAACAATCACATCGTTCTTTATTTCTCGCAAAATTTTCTTCTTCTTTTTATATTTAATATTAAGCGAAAGCCCCTGTATGCCAATTACGCGTTTTAAGCCCTCATTAGTTTTGATGTTTGCTATTGTTTGCCGGTTTTGACTCGTTTTTAAAAAATAGAAATTGAGGATATTTGTTTGCCTACTGTGTTAGGTCAACTCAACAAATTTTCAAATGAAATTGTTATAGACCCTATTTATCATTTACCATAGCACAAACTCCGCTTTGAAATGAAGCCATTATTATTCGTTTAAATAAAACAAAATGGTGCTTTTTAAAAGATGAATTTGACGGGCTTAATAAAACCTGGAACATTTTAGTTTTACTTAAAATCCAACTCCTGCGTCAACCTTCCTCCTTGCAAAACCCGTAAATCATTTCGGGAAACCGCCTGAGCATGCAGTTGATCGTCACTCTGGCCAAAAACTTTCTTTGAAATCGCATCCATTTTTTGGGTAGCTCCATCAAGCATTGCATAGTTTTTTAGTTCGTACATTAGCATCAGGTCCCAATCATTTTCTGAAGCAGGCGGGGCTTCCAAAATTTTAAAATCGATTATATAGCCCGCATCTTTTGCTGCACGCATTTCTTTGACCCAACCATCAGCCAGGTTTTTTAAATAAAGCTCTGTCATTCCAGGTTTTGTACGTATGAATTGAACCTGCCACAAAGGCCCTTCTGTATATGGGTGGGTAGTTTGGGCAAAAACGTTTTGATTGCAAAACACAAGAATACAAGCAGCAATTGCAGAAGAAAAAAGAATTTTTTTCATGACTTTTGTTTTTTATTTTTTTATGGAACTAATTACTGAATTATGGTTTTAATGATTGCTTATGTGATGAATACCAAATAATTTTTCCGTTTTTTAATCCGTTATCATCCTCATAATTTGCGGAATCTACTTTACCGGTTTTATAAGTATTAATCTCTTTATACCACACATTGATATAATTATTGCTATCTTTTACTGCATGATTTTTCAACCATACATCCATCGTAATTTTTACAGAGCTTAAACTGTCTCTCATGGTTTTCCAGCCTTTCATCAAAGAATCTGTAAGGCCGGCAAAATGGAATCCATCGGCTCCATTTACATACATACTGTCGCCCATCGTAGCGCGAAGAGCATTAAGGTCTCCTGTTTCCCAGGCTTTGTAAGAGTTTAAAACCATCAATAAATCTGAATCAGAAACATTGTTGTTGAAATTCGTTGTATAGTTTGCCACGTAAGGCAAATGAATGCTGGTTGCAGATGATGTGCTTCCTTCTTTTGTTTTGCAGCCAATAACAGCCACTGCAAATACAATACAGCTAAAAATGTACTTTCTCATTTTTAAAATTTTAGTTTTTAATAATTGATAAAAAAGAAATTGTGCTTTAGAAAGAAAGCAAGTTGTCAGGGAGTAAAAACAGATTTGGAGATGAAGATAGATATTCTATTAAAGAAAAAAATATATTTTACGTCATTTTATGTTGACAATGATTGAATTGAAATACTTTTAGAGAAAAAAATGTTGGAAGTAAAATTTGATCCTTTCCCTGAAATAAAAACGGAAAGGCTTTTATTAAGACGTGTAAAAAGAGAAGATACAGAAGAGATTTATAAAATGCGTTCTAATAAAAAAGTGATGAAGTTTATTGGCAAAAATCCAATCACAACCATGCAGGAAGCGATTGATTTTTACCAGGTGATAAATGATTCTTTAGAAAATAATACCGGAATTACCTGGGCAATGGCGTTAATAGATTCTCCCGAAAAAATGATTGGAACCATTGGTCTTTGGCGAGTAATAAAAGAACACTTCCGTGCCGAAATCGGCTATATGCTGATGCCTGATTATTGGAAAAAAGGATTGGCAAAAGAAGCTGTCTTTAAAGTAATTGAGTATGGTTTTGATCAAATGAATTTGCACAGCATAGAAGCACATATTCATCCACAAAACACAGGATCTGCAAGACTTTTAGAAAGCACACAATTTGTAAGAGAGGCTTATTTTAAAGAAAGTTTTTTCTTCAATGGAGCATTTGAAGATACTGCGATTTATTCTTTATTGAATAAAAAGCAAGATTCAGATCCAAGCATCTAAAGCATATTTACAAATCGGCTTTATTTGTTTCTTTACTAAAAGAATTTACTATCGACTCCAACATGGAAATTGAACGCTGATAATTTTTAAATTACCTCACATCACTTCCATTCCCGATGACATTTTCAGGTTGCACAAAATGCAATTTTCCTTCTTTATCTTCTGCCATTAAAATCATTCCGTTGCTTTCAATTCCACGCATTTTCCGCGGAGCAAGATTGGCTACTACGACCACTTCTTTTCCAACAATTTCTTCCGGAGAAAAATGCTGTGCGATGCCTGAAAGGATGGTTCTTTTTTCAAATCCTAAATCAATCTGAAGGTTTAATAATTTATCTGCTTTTTCTACTTTTTCTGCTGACAAAATAGTTCCGACCTTCAAATCAATTTTTGCAAAATCATCAATAGTGATTTCTGGTTTTAGATTAGAATTTTCTCCAGCTTTATTTTCAATCAACTTGTCGATGATAACGGGTTTCTTTTCACTTGTTATTTCTTTCTCTGCTGCCTTTTCACTGCTCAAAGCAAGGCCACTATTGAGTTTTTCCACTTGTGCTTTCACTTCTGAATCTTCAATTTTTCTGAATAATAATTCCGGCGCTCTCAAAGAATAACCGGTACTTAATAATTTTAATTTTCCTCCGTTTTCCCAATCAAGCATTCTTTCAACCACCTTCATCATATGCATCATTTTCTTTGCAGTAAAAGGCAAAAAAGGATTGATGAAAATCGCAAGATTGGCACATAATTGCAAACAAATATGAAGACAATTGTCAATCACCTGTTGCGCTTCTGTGGTCGGCTGTCCATCATCGTTGGTTTTCTTCGCCACAATCCACGGTTGCTTGTCCTGCATGTATTTATTTCCCTTCCTTGCAAGATCAATCACTTCATACAACGCTTCACGAAATTTGAATTGTTCCAATAAATCTTCAACTTTGGTTTTTGCGTTTGAAAATTCTTCGATCATTTTTTTATCCACATCATCCAGAATGGAATTGTGTAACGGTGGCACTTTTCCTCCGCATAATTTATGCATCAGCACAAAAGTCCGGTTCACAAAATTGCCAAAGATCGCAACCAACTCGCTGTTGTTCCGATCCTGGAAATCTTTCCAGGTAAAATCGTTGTCTTTTGTTTCAGGCGCATTCGCGCAAAGCACATAACGCAGCACATCCTGCTGTCCGGGAAAATCTTTTAAATATTCATCAATCCAAACCGCCCAGTTGCGGCTTGTAGAAACTTTCTGACCTTCAATATTTAAAAATTCATTCGCAGGAACGTTATCAGGAAGAATAAAATCGCCATGCGCTTTTAGCATCGCCGGAAAAATAATGCAATGAAAAACGATATTATCTTTTCCGATGAAATGAACGAGTTTGGTATCTTCTTTATACCAGTAATCGATCCACAAATTCGTCAGTTCTTTTGTTGCAGAAAGATATCCGATCGGTGCGTCAAACCAAACGTACAACACTTTTCCTTCTGCATCAGGTAACGGAACTTTAACGCCCCAATTACTGTCGCGCGTCATTGCTCTTGGCTGCAAACCGTTGTCCAGCCAACTTTTGCATTGCCCATACACATTGTTCTTCCATTCTTTATGATCTTCCAGGATCCATTTACGCAAAAATTCTTCATAATTCTGTAAAGGAAAATACCAGTGTTTTGTTTTCTTTTTCACAGGAATCGCATCGCTTAAAACACTTCGAGGATTAATGAGTTGTTCAGGGCTTAAAGACGATCCGCATTTTTCACACTGATCGCCATATGCATTCGTATTTCCGCAAATGGGGCAGGTTCCAACAATATATCTGTCGGCAAGAAACATTTGTTTTTCTTCATCAAAAAATTGTTCCGATTCTCTTTCTTCAAACAATCCTTTTTCATACAAATTCAGAAAGAAATCCTGTGAAGTGTTGTGATGAATTTCTTTCGATGTTCGGGAAAATATATCGAACGAAATGCCCATTTGCTCAAAGCTTTCTGAAATGATCTTGTAATATTTATCAACGATCTCCTGCGGTGAAACATTTTCTTTCATCGCCCGAATTGTAATAGGAACGCCGTGTTCATCGGTGCCGCCCACAAATTTCACGTCCGCTTTTTTGGCTCTTAAAAATCTTGCGTAAATATCAGCGGGCAAATAACAACCGGCCAAATGTCCAATATGAACCGGCCCATTTGCATAAGGCAATGCCGCTGTAAGAAGGTATCTTGAAGGAGAAGTCATTAATTTTATATTCGAATTAATTTTATAGAATTTACAAAATTAACTTAAATGCGGGAATGCTGAAAAAGATGGATTGCCGAAGGAGGGAAATTGTTACTGAAAAGTTTCAGAATAAGGAATTTCAAGGTCACGACAAATCTTTTTTGCAAGATTATTTTTTACTTCTTTATGTCTTGGTACAGAAGCAATCTTTTTATTCTTTTGATTTTGAAAGATAGAATGATTTGATCCTTCACGGATCAAAAGGCAGTGCTGTTGATTTAGAAACTTGATAAAATCTTTTGTTTTCATGAAGCAAAGAGGAGTGATTCTTTGATTACCTTTTTCTTTCCCAGGTTCTCTTCACTCAACATTCGTTGTGTATCCATTACCAAATCAAGCGCATCAAGTAAATTTATTTTTGCTTCTTCTAAAGTTTCTCCTTGCGTATTTACGCCAGGCAACTCTTCAAAAAAAGCAATATATCCACCTTCTTCTGCTTCTTCAAAAACTGCAGTAAGTTTTAATTCTGTTTTCATGCAAGCAATTTATTTGCAAATTAGTGCATTATAATGTTTAAACCATTTTCAAAATTATGGAAACGAAAAACTGAAAAAAGTTAGCTATTTTTTTAGAAACTTAATAATAAATCCAATCAATCAACAATCCCGGCAGAAAACCTAAAAGAATAATCAGCGCAGCAGTTACCACTAATAAAAATTTAAAAGAAGAAGAAACGTGTATTTCATCATTAACGCCGGGAACCGGTTCTTTGAAATAGATTGCCTGGATCACTTTGAAATAATAGATAGCGCCAATTGCAGCGCAAATAACGGCAAGGACAACGAGCCACAATTGATGGCCGTCTTTTACGGCTGCCATCAATACATAAAATTTGGCTGTAAAGCCGGCAGTCAAAGGAATTCCCGTTAATGACAATAGAAAGATGACAGCCGTCAATGCAAGCAGCGGCTGTTTCTTTCCAAGTCCGTTAAATCCTTCAATAGAATAATCAGACATTTTAATAATGATTGCAAAAATCCCAATTGTAGCAATGCTGTAAGCAGCAGCATACAATAGCAATCCTTCTTTTGCTGTGTCATTCAACGCAAAAAGCGTAAACATCATAAAACCGGCATGAGAAATACTGGAATATGCCAGCATTCTTTTTACACTTTTTTGAAAGACGGCCGTAATATTTCCAATCAATAATGTAGCAGCTGTTATCACGACAATCAGCATTTGCCATTGATGGTGCATCGCTCCGAAAGAAGTGAGGAATAATCTAAAGAAGGCCACAAACGCAGCAATTTTCACAATGGTCATCATGAAAGAAGAAACAACTGCCGGTGCTCCATCATACACATCAGGTGCCCAGAAATGGAACGGCGCCGCAGAAACTTTAAATGATATGCCAACCAGGATCAATACCAATCCCGCAGCTATTAATACCGGAAGGTTTCCGGTGCCCAAATTAATCGCATCTATATAAAATGAACCGAGCGTATTTCCCCCATAAATTAAAGCAATTCCCATCAATAGAATTCCTGTGGAAAACGCGCCCATTAATAAATATTTCAATGCAGCTTCGTTGCCTTTTAAATTGCGCTTGTCGCTTCCGGTTAGTATATACAATGGAATAGACAAAATTTCGATCCCAAGAAAAAGTAACAATAACGTATTGAAGGAAGACAAAATTGAAAGTCCACACAAGACAAAAAACATCAAAGCAAAATATTCCGATACGTGAATTCCGATCTTTTCAAAATCCTTTCCATTTAAAAGAAAAAACAATAAAGTACAGATAAAAGCGATGGTATTAAAATGAAGGCCAAATGAATCAAACTTCAACATTCCTTTCGTATCTACATTAAAAAAAGGATGGCCGAAAAATTCAAGAATATTGGCAACCAAAACAATGATGATACCAGCAATGGCCCAGTATTTTGGCGAGGCGCTTTTTTTGAAAAAAACTCCTCCAAACATCATTATTACTCCCCAAAGTGCCGTTAATATTATTGCATTCATAATGTAATCCCAACACCCAAAGTGTTTTATTTTTTATTTTATTTAAAAAACTTTATTTCAAAACTTTCAATATCACTTATTTAAAAGATGCCTTGCTCAAAATATCTGTTACGGTTGATTGTGTCAAATGAATGACAGGCTCAGGATAAATTCCTAAAAACAAGATCGCGATCACCAACACAAATAAAACGATTCCCTGTCCGGCGCTCATTTTCCGTGCTTGTTCTGCCAACATATTTGCTTTGCCAAAAAATGTTTTTTGTACCATATTCAACATATAAAAGGCAGAAAGAACAATTCCAAGGGTACCGAAAACACCAAACCAAATATTAAAATCAAACAGTCCGTTCAACATTAAAAATTCACTTACAAATGAGTTGGAAAGTGGAAGCGCGATATTTGCAAAAGCAATGATGACCAGGAAAATAGCCAATGCAGGTGATTTGCCGGCAAGCCCGCTCAACTCCGAAATCTTTCGTACACCAGTTTTCTTTTCAATAATATCTATTACGATCCACAAGGCAAGAATATTAATTCCATGATTTAGCATTTCAAGCATGACGCCCTGTAAACTCAATGTATTTGCTGCGAAAATCGCCGCGCTCATCAATCCCAAATGCGCGATTGAAGACCATGCAACAAATCTTTTCAAATCATTTTGATACAAAGCAATACAGCTTGCATAAATAAGGCCGACGATACATAAGACCATTACCAGGTGCTGATATTTTACAACAGCGGCCGGAAAAATTGGAAGTATCCAACGAATGACTCCAAATGCGCCCATTTTTACCATCAATCCGCTCAGTACCATTACCGAAGGATAATTGGACTGCTCATATACATCCGGTTGCCACGTGTGGAATGGAAAAATCGGAATTTTTACAGCAAAAGCAATAAAGAAAAGCCAGAACAACCAATCCTGTTGGCCGGAAGATAAGGTAGCATTATAAAACGCATTTATAGAAAATGAATGTACCGAATCGGGAGTAACGGGAGCGGTATGAACATACACAAAAATGATTCCCACCAACATCAGCAAAGAACCTAAGAAGGTATAAACGAAAAATTTGAAAGTCGCGGCAATTCTTTTTTCACCGCCCCATCGGCTACATAAAAAGTAAATGGGAATCAGAGCCAGTTCCCAGAAAAAATAAAATAATAACGCATCGGTAGCAACAAAAACGCCCATAATTCCTGCCTGTGTCAAAAGCATTAAAGCAAAAAAAGCATTGGGGTTTTCATAATCAGATTTATATGTTGCAGCAAAAATGAGCGGGTAAGAAAATGCGGTTAAAAAAGTGAGTAAAAAGCCCATTCCATCAAGGCCAACAGAAAAACTGGAACCGATGTAAGGCATCCACACGTAAGAAACATTATTATAATAAAAAAATTCAGGATGAGCCGCTACGTTTGTATAACACAAACTGATGACAGAAACAACCAAAGTAGCGACGGAAGATAAAAGTGCAAACATTTTCACACTTTTTCCATTCTTAATAAAAATAGCAATCAGCCCCGTAATGAAAGGAATCCAAATCAACAATTCAGGAAAAGTATAGTATGTGCCCAGCATTAATTTTATTTTGTAAACAATTGAATAATAAATAATATCAGCAATCCGATGACCATCAATAAAAGGTAAGAACCAACCTGGCCGCTTTGTAATAATCTCAATTGACGGCTTCCATAATTTACACTTCTTCCTACACCATTTACAATTCCATCAATTCCTTTTTTATCGAAAATATTATTTAAAAAAGCGCCTAAAGCACGATATGGTTTTACAAAAAGCATATAATACGCTTCATCAATGTAAAATTTATTTTTGATTGCTTTCACAAAACCATTATCTGAAACAGCAGTTGACGGAATGTAATTCTTAAATTTATTATAGGACCAAACAGAAACAATTATTACTAAAACGGAAGAAACAATTATTAAAATCAAATCTGTTTGATGAGAAACTTCATGCATGCCCATAAACGCGGTCGGATGAGCGAAAACCGGTGCCAAAAATTCATCGAATTTGTTTGCATTTTTTACAAACACTTCTGGTATTCCAATAAAACCTCCAACAGCAGCAAGAATCGCCAGGATAATTAACGGAACTGTCATCGTTGCGGGACTTTCATGGATGTGATGTTCTTGCTCGACAGTTCCTCTGAATTTTCCTTTGAACGTCATTGCCAATGCCCGGAACATGTAAAAAGCAGTAAGCAGGGCACCACCAAGCCCTAAAACATACAATAAAGGACTTTGGGCAAAAGTTGCGGAAAGAATTTCATCCTTTGAAAAGAATCCTGAAAATGGCGGAATGCCGGCAATGGCAAGGGTTGCAATAAAAAATGTAGCATAAGTGATCTTCATTTTTTTGCCCAAACCACCCATTTTAGTCATATCCTGTTCGCCGCCCATCGCATGAATTACAGAACCGGCAGCAAGGAATAATAGTGCTTTAAAAAAAGCGTGAGTCATCACATGAAAAACGGCAGCCGAATAAGCGCCAACGCCTAAACCCAAAAACATGTATCCCAGTTGACTGACAGTAGAATAAGCCAATACTTTTTTTATGTCGTTTTGTTTCAAAGCAATGATTGCAGCAACAATTGCAGTTACCAAACCAATGCTTGCAACGCCGGCTAAAGTAACCGGAGCTAATGAATACAAAATATTGCTTCGTGCGATCATGTAAATTCCCGCAGTTACCATCGTCGCGGCATGTATCAATGCCGAAACAGGTGTGGGGCCAGCCATCGCATCCGGAAGCCACGTGTATAAAGGTATCTGAGCGCTTTTGCCGATCGCTCCGACAAATAACAATAAAGTAATACCAACAATGGCAGGAGAATTAATGGCAGTAACCGAAGAAATAATGCCATTTTCTGAATTATAAAGGGGCGCATAAGAAGCGGTTCCAAATGCAGATATCATCCAGAAAACAGCGAGAAGAAATCCTACGTCACCAATGCGGTTCATAATAAATGCTTTTTTACCGGCGTCATTATTTGCCTGATCTTTGAACCAGAAACCAATGAGCAAATAAGAACAAAGCCCTACACCTTCCCAACCGATATACATGATCACATAATTGCCGCCCAGCACGAGTATCAGCATGGAAAAAACAAATAAATTCAGGTAAGAAAAGTATCTTCCAAAACCAGATTGTGTTTCATCTTTCATGTAAGAAATGGAATAAACATGAATTAAAAAACCAACGCCGGTAATAATTAAGAGAAATAAAGAAGTGAGTTGATCTACCTGGAATTCAAAAGGGATCACCAGTTTATCTACATGGATAAAATCGAAATAATGAATATTTTGGGTCACGAAGCCTTCTTGTGAAACCTGGATAAAAATCAAAACGCTGATACAAAATGAAACAAACACCACGGCGCTTCCAATAATACCAACCAGTGTTTTTGAAAGTGCATTTCGGGCAAGGCCATTAATCAAGCACCCAATTAAAGGAAGAATAGGAACCAGGTAAATAAGTTGAATTGCATCCATAAACCAAACTTCGGCAGCGTTTAAAATTTAAAAATATTTTTTCTCATTTTCATCTTTCGAAAATGATTTTAGTTTTTTAACCGGTTTAAAAAATTGATATCAATAGAACGGGTATTCCTGTAAAGCAATACAATAATCGCCAAGCCCACACTTACTTCTGCGGCTGCAACGATCATGATAAAGAACACAAATATTTGTGCGCTTGATGCCATCGAATAGCTGAAAGCATTCACGCCGGCCATATGCATCTTTGAAAAAGCGACGAGCATCAAATTCACCGAATTCAACATTAATTCAATACACATAAAAACGATAATTGAATTGCGTCTTGTGAGCGCACCGATGATGCCGATACAGAATAACGCCAACGACAAAAATATATACCACTTAATCTCCATGATTACAATTTTACATACAAACCAATTCCTGCAGTATTTGATGCAGGACCTATTGAAAAAATATCTTTAATTTTCTTAACTGCGATTCCATTGAAAATATCCACCGCTTTATAAGAAGCGCCTTTTGTCAAAAATTTTACGATCAATCCAGATCCAATCGCACCAATTCCCGAATACAAAGCGCCGTTATAATCCTGTGCCTTTACTGATTTCTCTGTTTTTCTTACCAGGCTGTAAACCGCAATGGCAGCGCCTGTATAAGCAGCAGCTTTGTAAATAATCCTTCCTGTTCTGAAAGTCTTGAACAATGTATTTACATCATCATTTTGTTTCAATCCAAGAATTTCTGCAACCTTCGAAATTTTTTGGATCGGCGTTCTTCCCAAAGTGAATTTTGGCGCAAATCCTTTTTCTACATGCATCACTTTGCCAATAATATCTTTCAGGTCTAAATTGTTCAAATCAATCTGTGCGGAAGATTTTTCTGCAAAAAGCAAGGCTGCAAACGCAAACAAAAAAGTTGTCAATATCTTCATATCCTGTTTTTTACGGAATCTTTTTTTCCAATTAAAATTGCGCCAACCATTGCGCTTAAAAATAATACACTGCTTATTTCAAAAGGAACCACATATTGACTGAATAATGTTTTGCCGAGATTTTCTGTAAGGCCTACACTGGTTCCGGCTCTCATAAGCGTGTTTGCAGAATCAGAGTGGGAAAGTGCTGCCACCAACACAATCATTAATGTTAATCCGGAAATGACACCGGCTAATTTCATGTAAACATTTTTCATTGGTTCAGTTTCTGCATTCAAATTCATCAACATGATTACGAAGAGAAATAAAACCATGATAGCTCCGGCATAAACGATGATGTTTACGATCGCCAAAAACTGGGCATTCATCAAAACGTAATGTCCTGAAATGGCAAAAAATACAATGATGAGGCATAAGACACTATAGATGGGATTTTTGCTTGCAACTACGCCAACGGCGCCAAATAAAGCGAGCGCGGTTAAGAACCAGAAGAGGATTTGTGTTATCTCCATTTGAAAAATTTCGTTTCTAATATTACCTTACCTTTCTATTTAATTATTTCAACCGTTTTTTATAAAAAACAGGAATCTTATTTATTTATTCGTTTACTGCAATCGAACCTCACAAATCCTTTAAACTATTCTAAACTCTATAAAACAATATTCCAAAATAGAAAATGAACTTATTTGTTCCTTTACTATCAATGTTCGTTTCCATGTCCCTGAGGATGCTTTATCCGCGACCCTTTTGCTTTTGCAAAACCTTCAGGATCAGTTTTTGGATCAGGAATTAACAGATCTTGTTTCCCATAAATAAAGCCCTTTCTCTGATAATTTGCCGGAGCAAAAGTTTCGGATAAATAAACCGCATCCTTTGGACAAGCTTCTTCACATAATCCGCAGAAAATACATCTCAACATATTGATTTCATATTTTGCTGCATATTTTTCTTCACGATAAAGATGCTCTTCGCCAGGTTTGCGTTCTGCACATTCCATTGTGATCGCTTCGGCCGGACAAGCAAGCGCACACAAACCACAGGCAGTGCAGTTTTCACGTCCTTCTTCATCGCGGTTGAGGATTTGTAATCCACGAAAAACAGGACTAAACGGACGAACTTCTTCCGGATAATTTATGGTAACTTTCTTTTTGAAAAAATGTTTGAGCGTAATGCTCAATCCCTTCACAACAGCCGGTAAATATATGCGCTCCCAGAAGTTCATTTTCCTTCTGTCAACCGGTTTCACTCTATTTGTTAATGCTTCCATTTCACGATATTTAATCTGGCTTCTATTCTTTAACGCTGCAAAAGTATCGTTAAGTTTTAGAAATGCCAGTGATTTTGTCTTAATAAAATTAATGCGCCGGTAACCAGCATATTAAAAAGCGCAAGTGGCAATAAGATCTTCCATCCGAGATTCATTAATTGATCATAACGGAATCTTGGAACCGTCCACCTTACCCACATGAAAAAGAAAATAAAGAGGCAAATTTTTATAAAAAATACACCTCCTTCAATGATCG
>Ga0134125_10006391_pt1 | contig 13345 bp, 21 predicted proteins | sample KB31751_FD_96464 | JGI IMG/M metagenome (GOLD analysis project Ga0134125, IMG submission 96464) | Terrestrial soil microbial communities with excess Nitrogen fertilizer from Kellogg Biological Station, Michigan, USA - KB3-175-1 | ecosystem: Environmental > Terrestrial > Soil > Unclassified ... | reverse complement strand
CCCCCGCGCCCCCCCCCACGCCCCACCCCTCCCCCGTCGCGCCAACCCTCCCCGCCGCCGCCCCCGCCACCAGCCCCGCCGCAGCCCCCGCCGCATTCCCCGCCGCAACCCTCGCCGCATCCCACGCCGCAGCCCTCGCCGCATCCCTCGCCCCATCCCTCGCCCCATCCTCCCTCGCCGCAGCCCACGCCGCAGCCGCTTTCTGGCGCGCGTCGTCTAGTGCTGGTTGCGCGGCGCGGGCGAGCGTGGCGTCGGAGATTCGCGCCAAGGCACCAAGCGCTTGCGCTTCTTTCTCTAAACCAGCGAGTCGCAGCCATGCTGGAGTCTGCACGCGGATGAGCCAATCGCAGGCCAGCCATGCGCGGGTTTCTTCGTCAGCCTTAGTCGTGGCAGTTCCAAGCACTTTCACGGCATAGGGGAGTAACCGTTGGCGGTCGGTGTCGTTCATCCCGTCGTTCCACGACCGACAGAATTGTGCGATGACCGGCGAGACGCACGCGGGATGATCGGTCCATCCGTTGACCAGATAGGCCGACAGCTCCATGACGCACATTGCCTTGGAGCCTTCGGGGTGTGCGCCAGCCGACAGCTTGAGGTTCTTCGGGGCCTTGCGGATAATCGTTACTGGCATACCGGCTCCAAGGTTGTTGTCAATTTCGCATCATTTCCTGTCCAGCACAAGCCCCAGCCGCCCACGGGTTTGCTTTCCAGTGAGGCATAGGCGAGTCGATCTACGGTCAGACAGACTGGCGCCTCCAGGTACTCCATTGGCAGGCCTAGCAGGTCGCTGGGCGCTCTCCGTTCCCCGGTATGGAGCAGAATCATGGCGTGCCCCTCCAAGGCTTCTAGCGCGTCACGGAGGGTCACAGGAAACTCATGGCGGCGACAATGGCGCAGCCCAAGAGGGCGAGACAGAGGTATTCAGCGCGGCGGCTCATGTCCAGATCCCGTACTTGTCGTGATTGGCGCGGCTGATGCGCTCCGATGCGGTTTCGGCATCGAAGTTGAGTAGCGGGTTGTCACGGTCGCTTGGCCCGTCGTAGTTCTCATCGTCCTCGCCGCATTTCGGACAGGTCCAGCCGTTCTCGGCTAGCCAATAGTGTTGGCCGCAGCTATGCACCTCGTCCGAGTTCTGGGCGCACTCTTCACAGATGCCGTCCAGTTCCTTGCCCTTGTCGGCCAAGGCATAGAAGCCGTGGTCGTGGTGGTGGCGGGGTTGCCCGCAGGCTTCACAGTAGAACACTCAGGCCTCCACAAGATCGTCAAGGTAAATGCCGTCCAAGGCATCGTCCTGCCACTCGTCGCCGGTAAACGCGGCGTAGGGAACCGTCTTGTACCCGTTCTCCTCGCACGGCAGCTCGCACCCCTTGGCAAGCCGGGTAATCTGCGTATCGAGTTTCCGGGCAGCGGCGTTGAGCCGCTTTTGCTCGGCCATCCAATCCCAAGCCCCCTCGCGCGGAACCTTCGTGCGCCGCAGGTTGGCTGCTAGCCGACGCTCGTAATACTCGCTGCCGGGCCCGATGTGTCCAGTCCAGACCGGCGAGAAGTCCCAGCGACGATCGGCCTTATGGCTCCAACTTGTCGCAGCCCGCATATCGTCTGGATTGATCTGGTCTGGCGTCCGCACGATCTTGACGATGCCGGAGGCCAGCAGGCCCGATTTCGTTTCCTTCGTCTTAGCGGGCACGCTTGCCGCCTTTCTTGCCCTTGCGGGTGTCTAAGAAGTGGGTGAGACAGCGCAGGTAGAGCTGGCCGATCTCTACAGAGACCAGGAGTTTCTGGCTTCTCGATCCCTTGGGCCGGATGGTCAGGTGGCTGGCGTAGAGCTGGACCACATAGCCGTCGCCAAGCCGGGAAGTCAGGTCGCGGATGGTGGGGCGGTAGTCGTTGGCTTTGGTCACGCCGACTCCAAGGCTGAGAGTTCCCGGACAATCTCCGCGCGCAGCCTGAGCGTTCTGGCTGTCAGCGGTATCCGGTTGTAATGCGCCAACAAGGCGCGGAGGGCTAGCAGGCGGTCGGTCACGGGTTGCCCGCCGGCAATTTCGCAAGCAGTGCGACACAGACTTCATACCAAAACGGGCTGGTCCGTGCGGCCCGAAGCCGATCAGCGGCCAGTGTAAGCGCCGGCCCCACCCCGTAGTCGCGCGCCATCTGGCCGGCGACGGCCTGCGGCGTGTTGCTCACGGGAACGACACCCAAACGATGCGGTAGTCGTGGCGGTCGGCGTAAAACTGGGCTTGGATAGTCGAGACGCGCAGGCCGCCCAGCAACGGGAATCGCCGCCCCTCGGCGTAGGTTGAGCAAGTACAGAACCCATCCCCCGCATAGTCCGCATACATGGTGTCCATCAGGTCACTCCAGTTGAGGTTCTACCTGTAGTCTCTAGCAGTAACCATGCCAGACACAGGAATGCGGGTTTGCGGGCGAACATTACAAAAGCTCGCCGCAACTTGCCTAGATTGTCAGCTCTCTTTTTGCACTTTGCCTCTGTTGACGCTGGGGCTATCTTTCTTCTATGGAACGACGCAAGCCCACCCCCAAGGAGCGGGAAGCTGCCCGCAAGCGAGAACGCTACGCCATGCACAAGAAGATGCCGTCGAAAGACCCCAAGAAACAGATGCGCCGCCAGCGCACCAAAGACGGGCGCTTGCTCTATGACGTCTACATTCAACGCCTGGCCGCTGAGGGGGAATACTGGGAAAAGGGCTCGCCACCCAACATTGTTCCGTTCCGCAACACGCTGATGGCCCGCCAACCAGCGCCAACTCGTTAGCTGGCTAACCAATGGAAAACCGTCAAGATATCCAATCCCCAGCAACGGCCTTGACTTTCGTTTCACGCTCTCACACCTTGCTTGACGCTCACCTTTGTCTTGAACGCGCTCGCTAGGGCGCGTGCTGTTACCCCCAGATCCCAACGCCAAAACGAAACCCCGAGCGAACGCGAGACCTCCTAAAAGGATCTTACTGTCTGTCTGGCCTTTCTCGGCCTGTAGAGATGGTCGCAACAGTCAACCGATGGCGCTGCAGGGCGCTAGGCGCGCCTGCAAGGCCGTGAGCGCCCGATCGGAGCGGGTTAGTAAGGCTGTGAGCTGGTATCGACCATCGTTGTGAAACAACGGACAAGCAATAGTCGCGGAGCGAGCGGTCGCCAGACCGCAATGGTTCGAGCTGGCGAGGTTGCGGACCCGGGCTTAGCCCCCCAGGCGCCGCTAAGACGAGCACGTACCCCCTTCTAATTTGCGTAGGATATTTTCCAAAGGGCGTTGACAGGAGCAGAACAGGGGATAGATTGGGGCATGAACGTACTAACGAAGTCGGCTTCGATGGCACTGGTGACGCTGACGGCGCTGATGTGGGCGGCGCTGGTCGAGCAATATTGCGAAAGCCAGAAAGCGAAGCGTAGGGCGACAGGAGGGCTCATGGCTTGGGCAGCGGTCGGCATGCTCTACGTGGTGCTGTTCGGCTGATGGCGACCAGCGCGAAGGCGTTGGCGAGGATCGGGAAGTCAAACCAGTTGGGGCCGGACTGGACGGAGGACTATGCCGAGTGGTTGGCGGTGCAGCCCCGGTTACCCAGCAAGCTGGAGAAGCAGGCCAAGGCGTCGTTGTTGAGCGGTTCACGGAAGCCGTTCGTGGAAATCCAGCAGTTGGAGAAGACGCAGGCTTTTCAGGCGATGGTGCAGGCCAGCATCCAACGACAGATGGCGGACGCGAAGGCAACACTGAGAGCGGCGACCCCGGAGTTCTTGGAAGGCCACCTGAAAATGTTTCGGCAGTCGCTCAAGGCCGATGATTACGTGAACAGCATCAAGTACACGCAGCCGATCGTGGATCGGGTCTGGGCGAAGGCGGAGGAAGGGAAAGCACCGGCAGCCGAGATCCATTTGCATTTCGGCGAAACGGGCTTTGCAGCGAAGTACCAGGAACCACTGAACACGGAATACGAGGTGATCGTGGAACCACCCGAGGTTGCCGGATGAACCAATAGCCGGGCTACGCTGGACCCCCGCACTAGATCAATGGCTGCTCGATACCTGTCGAGAGGCCAGACAAGCATCGAGACAACCCAACTGGCAAGCAATGGCGGTGGAATCCGGGAGAACCGTGGACGCCCTGCGCTACCGCGAAAGCCGACTCACCCGATTCGGTGACCAGATCAAGCCCCCATCAGTCCTCGGCAAGATCAAGTCGATCCCCAAAGACGTACACGACCTGCTCGACCTCCCGGCCAGACCGCTGGATGTGCCGAGACCAATGCGCCCCGAACTCCGAACCAACGGGTCCATCAAGACCGCCCTCGTCTTTACCGATACCCACGTCCCTTTTCAGGACCCCAAAGCATTGGCCGTCATCGAAGCCCTGATGGTGGACTGCCAACCCGACAAGCTCATCCACCTCGGGGACCTGCTGGACTGTTATGGAATCTCAAGGTTTTCTAAAGACCCTAATCGCCTCCACTCTCTCCAGCAGGAAATCGACCAAGCCCGCATTCTGCTGGCCCAGTGGCGGGACCTCGCCCCGCAAGCCGAGTGCTGGTTACTTGGTGGCAATCACGAGGACAGACTCCGCAAGACGATCTGGGAGCTGCCGGGCGGGGCAGCGGAACTCTCGCGCCTCACCGCCTTCCAAAAACACATTACCTGGCCGACGCTGTTGGGGTTGGAGGAGATGCACTGGACGTGGGTGCCGACTGAGGTGCAGAGCAAAACCCGCATCCTGCCGAAACTGATTACCAAGCACGGCAACGTCGTCCGCAAGTGGAGCGGCTGGTCCGGGCAGGGCGAATGGCTCAAGTACGGCAAGGGTGGCCTCTCAGGGCACTGTCACCGGATGGGGACGTATCTGCATCGGGACCAGAACGGGACGCAGAGCTGGGACGAATGCGGCTGTACCTGCGGCCTGGACCCGGATTACATGAGCGACCCGGACTGGCAACACGGTGCCCTGGTCGTGAGCTATACCGACGACTGGTATGCCATCGAACGGGTCTACATCGAATCGGGTCGTGCGAGGTGGCGCGGCACTGACTACACTTCTGCGTAATGCGCTTTCCTCCGTTGCCAAGCGAAATCCACGGCCTCGCCGGGCCGATCAAGATTGACCGGCCATTGGTCGTGGACCCCAAGAACCCGAAAAACATCGGCCTCTGGCTGGGCGACGAACGGCGCATCCTCATCAAGGCCACGCTGGGCCGCGAACCGGCATGGCTCACCCTGCTGCATGAACTGGGACACGCGAGCTTGCAGGAGGCCGGGATCATGGATCTGAGCTACCGGCGAGAAGAACAGATCGTCGATGCGATCGCGAGTGGAATGCTGCACGTGGTCCGACTGCTGGTGAACCGTGGCTGACATCAGCTTTACCCCCGGTGACGCGAAGTGGAAGGAACTGCGGGCGCTCTCGCTCAATGACCTCTACTGGTTCGCGGGCATCGTCCTCAAACTCGGGGACGCGGTCGGCATGACCGATGGCCTGCACCGACTGATGTGCAAGGTGGTCGAACGCAAGACCGGCGTGGACCGCCTCGACTCCGCCCCGTTTCGTATCATCCTCATGCCGCGCGGAACGGGCAAGTCCAGCATCATCACCCAAGCGCGCACGATCCAGCGCATCTGCGCCGATCCTAATACCTCGATCCTGTTGGCCAACGAACGGCTCGAAAACGCCTCGGCCTTCTTGAGTGCCATCAAGAAACACTTCGAGCAGAACCAAATGCTCAGGGCCTTGTTCCCCGAGGTCATCCCGCCCGATTTCAACAAGACCACCTGGAGTGATACCAAGATCGTCGTCCCCAGAACCACCGGACGACAGGAACCGACCATCTTCTGCATCGGCGCCGGGGGAACGGTCACGGGGATGCACCCGGATTGCATTGTCCCCGACGACATCATTTCGCGCGAAGCGACCGAAAACGCCAGACGCGGGGATGGCAACCTGACCGAACAAGGCGTCCGCTGGCTGGCGCAGTTGATCCCGCTCCTCAACTCCGGCTACGAACCGTTTCCTGAGGTCGTCATGCCGGGGACAAGATGGCATCGGGGCGACGTCTACGAGCGAGCCGAGGAAATCTGGGGCTACGGACAAGAACGCGAGACCTTTCTCCTCAGCATCAAGACGCCGGACGGACAGACGCAAGCCGTCCCCGTGCATCGCCGGGGCGACGTGGTGATCTTCTCGCGGAAGGCCGTGGAGAACGGGAAAGCCACATGGCCGGAACGCCGGGGCTATGACGTGGAATCGCTGGCGAAACTGCGGCTGATGGACCCCGAACTCTACGCCAGCAGCTACCAGAACGATCCCTCCGATGACGTGACCTCCACGTTCAAGGAGGGCTGGATTCAATACTACGACTGGGCCAACCCCGGCGAAATCAGCTTTAGCGGGGCCGACTTGAAGCCCGAGGCCCACCTGCTGGCCGACCTCGACAAGATGCTGCTGGTCGATCCGGGCGGCTTTGCCACGGCCAAGGGCAGCGACCGGATGCGCGGGGCGATTCTGGTTACCGGCTCAACCCTGACCGACACCCCCGTGCATTGCCTGCTGGAAGCCTATTCCGATCAAGTCCCCTTCATGGTCTTGGCCGAGAAGATCATCGCCCTGGCGAGCCAATACAGCCCCCGAAAGGTCTATGTCGAGGAGCAAGCCCAGCAGGCGGCTTTTCTGGAATTGGTCAGGCGTCTTGCGAGGGAGCGTGGCGTTTCGCTACCTTTGGAACGGATCACCACCAAGAACAAGGTCAAGGAAGCGCGGATCTTGCACTTGGAGCCCTATTTCCAGCGGGGCCTGATTCGATTCGGCAAGGGACCCGGCTTCCACGAGTTGCGGGAACAGTACCGCGCGTTTCCAAGAGGGCACCGGGTGGACTTGCTGGATGCACTGGCCTACGGTCCGCAAGTCTGGCGGCAGCCGAGCCGAAGTGGACCGGGCCAGAGCGCCAGACAGCGACAGGAACTGCTGGCCTACCAGCAACGCCGGGGGCTGGCACCACGATGACAGGGCCACCCGAATCATGGCCGGGTGTGAAAGGCGTCGGGCCGATCCACGCCACCCTGCACTAAGGAGTACCACATGGATACCCTGATTGGGCTCGTCGTCTTTGGCGTCATCGTCTGGTTCTGTTTCTGGATCATCGGCAAGGCGTTTCCCGCCGAAATCCAGGTCCCGGCCAAGGTCGTGGTCGGCGTGCTCGCCCTGCTGGTGTTGTTCGGTGCGCTGACCGGACGTGTCGCCCTTCCCGTGTTCACTCGCTAGGAGATTCTCATGATTGGTCAGGTCTACGAATGGCTCGCCGTGTTCACAACACTGGACGAGGATGGCGATGAGAAGTCAAGCGAGATCGTCGGCTCCGGAAGGCTGCTTGCAAAGTCCCGTGACGTGGCGCTCTTTGCCGCCGCCCGCGCGATTGACCCGAAGTACGCCGCCACCCCGGAACAGGTCGAGATGATCGTGCTGCCCGTGACCGAGCAGCGGCGACCCCTCAACCAGATGCCCTATGTTCTGAACGCCAACAATAGCACCGTCAGCGCCACCCGGACCGCCGGATGGACGAACCTCAGTCAACTACAGGGGTCGCTCACATGAAGAACAACCAGACCGGCAATCTCAGTAGCTGCGGCGCCAATTACCAGCACAGTGGCCTTGAGAACCTGCGCGCCAACGAAACCGACGAGCACGCCCCGATCATCAGCGGCACCGGTCCGGCGACGGATCGCATCGCGGCCAAGTACCAGACCGATGGCCTGACGAACATGCGGGCTGATGAGAAGGACGTACATGCTGGGATCATCGGCGTGAGTCAGGGCAAGGGCACGCCCTACAAGCCCGGTCCCGTCGATTCCTTCAATGGCGCTGCTGTCCGATGACCGTTTGCACGCTGCCCGGATACACGCACCTCGTGACCCTTGATGGAGTTCACTGGGGTACGGCCACCTACTGGTCCCTCACGAAAGGCACCCCATGAGTCGCCCTGTCAAGAACCTCCGTTTCATGGGTCGCGCCGCGAACGAAGGCCCCACAGCGGGAATGCCCAGCACGAAGTCGGCCTCCGCCTACGGCGGCATCAAGAAGGGCACCGGACGCGAGAAGCCCGGCAACGGCAAGTACGAGATCCAGACCACCCCAGCGTTTACCCGCGCCTCGGCTATACTGAACAAGTACGCTGGGCATTAGTCGGTGGACGCAGTACGCTGGACCGGGGAAAGCGATAGTACCGCGCTCGCGCGCTACCTCTTCTACGAGATCACGCGAGCCGTCAACGCACGTCAGCCGCTGGAACAGTTCTGGCGCAAGATGCTGGAGCAGTACCGCGCCCCTGCCGCCCAGGCCGTCCGCGATTTTCCGTGGGTCGGGGCCGCGAACAACGTCCTCCCCGTCACCGGCACCGATGTAGACCAGTTCTACGCCAAGTTCATGCAGTCGATTCACGCCGATCCCGATCTCTGGGTCGTGCAGGCCATGAACCCCGACTGGCAATCCGCCGCCAAGCCCCTCCAGGACTTCCTCTCCGCGCTCGACCGCACCACGCTCAAGATGTACCGCGTCAACAAGCGCGCTGTCCTGGAAATGGTCAAGCTCGGGACGTGCATCTACGAGCATGGCTGGCTCTACGAGAAGCGCCCGGTCAACACCTATGACGCTGATGGACGAGTGATTCAGGTCGATAAGATCGTCTCCCGTCCGTTTGTCGATCATATCCGGTTGGTGGATTTCCTCATTCCCCCCGATTACTACAGCATCGACCCGGACGAGCAGTTCGGCGCGCCGTGGGTGGCGAAGCGGATCTACCTCACGAAAGAACAGCTCCTGCAAGCCGCCACCACGACCGCCCCGAACCTGCCCAACATTGGGTTGAGTCAAGCCCTGAAGGTGATTGCCTTCGAGCGCCAGCAGCAATCGCAGTACGATGAGAAGGTCCAGCAGCAGTCCTACATCCCGAGAGCCCAAGCCCAGCGAGACGTGAACTTCGACCGCAGCAGCGACCCCAATGACGGCAATCCTACGGGGTCCGTGGGTCCGTGGCGCCGGAAGGTCGAACTCTGGGAAGTGCATGTGCGCTGGGCGCACGGCCAGACCAACCCCGACGAAGGTTCTCCAACACCGAACCCTGGTCCGGTGAATACCAGTCCGAGTGATTTGGTGGTGCTGTTCCATGTGCCGACCCAATCCATTATTCGGGCCAACTACAACCCGTATCTCCACGGCAAGCGACCGTTTGAGGTGTCCCGGTTCTTCCCGACCGAGGGCTTCTATGGGCTAGGGGTCTGCGAGCAGGATGAGGTGTTCCAGCGGTTGCAGAGCGATTTCTTCAACAACCTCTGCGATAACGTCACCATCGGGAACGCGCCGATGATGGGGGCGAAGGCCGGGACCAACATTGCGCCGGGCGAACCGATCTTTCCGGGGAGGTTCTTGGTTACCGATGGCAACCCCAAGGAAGAACTGTTCCCAATGCAATTCGGCGCTGGGGCCTACCCCGGACTCGACGGCATTATCGGTATGGTACAGCAGGAGCGGATGCGGCGGAACGGTGTCGGTGACTTGCAGCTCGGCAACATCAGCGGACTCCCCGGGAGGACCCCCGCAACCTCTGTGCAGGCTCTGCTGGCTGAGGGCAATAAACGCCCTGATCTCACGCTCAAGGACATGCGGTACGAAGGCCTCAGCGTCATCGGCCTCCGACTGATCCAGCTCTGCCAGCAATACATCGGCAGCCCCGTGGATCTCGGCGGGAAACGCTACCTCCAGATGGCCTTGGATACCCTCGGTCCCCTTGAGGGCGGACATGCCGTAGCGAAGTTGCAAACCCCGCTGGAGAACGCCGAACTCGGCCTCGGCGTCGAGATTTCTGCGGCCTCAGCCACGGCGAACAAGGACATGCAGCGCCAGCAACTGACCGCCCTCTTGACGCTTTCGACCCAAATCACCCCGCAGCTCGTGCAGTTGGCGCAAGCCGCCATGCAGGGTGCTGGGACTCCGGTCGGGGATATTGCGCTCGCGGGCCTCAACTCCACCCTCAAATTGCAGGAACGGGTGTATGAGCAGTATGACCTCCACGACGCTGAGGAACTGGTCCCAGCGCCTATTGGACCGCTGGCGCCGCCAGCCCCGCCCCAGCCGGGAATTGGCTCAGGTGGACCTCAGCCTGGAGCAGGCCCAGCAGGTGGTGGACCTCAGCCAGCTCCCGGCGTGGCAACCCTACCTCTTGGCACTGCGGACATTGTCAAATCAACGGGCCTCGGTGGTATGTAGCGGGGCCTGCAAGACGATTGAGGAATACCATAGTCTTACGGGAGAACTCCGCGCCTTCGACCTGATGGCGACGCTCCCCGAACGCCTCTCCCTCGCCATTGACGAGAGAAAGAGACAAGATGCCCGACGTACAACCGGACCCAACAGCGCCGACCGTCTCGCCTACGGCAACCCCTATCACCGCAACCAGTACACCACCTGAATGGCGAGTCCCCGAGACCGACCCACGCCCGTGGGCACGCGGCAAGACAGCGACCGAACTCCTGACGCTCTCCGACCAGTTGGTGACCGGATTGCAGCAAGTCGCCACGAGCCAGTACCAGCCACCGTATTCGCCGCCACCCGCACCTGTCTCCAGTGGCGTGAACTGGCAAGACCTCAAGGATGACGACGTGGTGGATGGCAAGACCATCAAGCACCTCGCCACCCAGTTTCAGGCCGCCATTGCCAACCCGAATCAGGGCAGCGCGGGACAGGTCGCACGGCTCAACTACGAGAGCGTCAAGCGCGATCCGAGCCGCGCAGACATCTTCCAGAAATACGAGCCCGAGATTCTTCGGGAACTGGCCGGACTTCAGCCTGCGGCGTGGACCCTTGACAACCTCGGGATAGTTGCTGATGTTATAGCCAGTCGCCACGTCCGCGAGATCGCCAAGAAGATGGCGGAAACGGAAATGGCGAATATGCAGGGACTGCCAATCCGGGGCAACGGCCTGGGATCGGCAAGCGTTTCGATGGAGAGCGACGGGCTCCCCACCAACTGGCAAGACATCCTTCAAAAGAAGAATGTCTCGCTGGAACAGGTGAGGGGCTTTTGTGCTTCTCAGGGCTGGTCCATCAAGAAATGGTTTGAGGAAGAGGGCAAGATGCACGTGGTGGCCGGATGAAGCGCCCGCTCATTGACTCAGGCCCCGTCTCGGAGTTCGGGGAAGCCGACGCAAGTTACGTGGTCGGAGATCGCGGCGTGGATTTCACCGAGGACATGACCTACGTCCCCGGCTTCTCCGACCAACGCAGGCAGCGGGACATTGAACTCGGCGAGTACGGCGCAGGCACCAGGGCCTCCGGGGATGTATCGAAGCTCGATGCGAATGTCTACTGGGCGCGCCGGACCTCGATTGGCGGAACAACCGACGCCCGGAAGCTGATGGGCGCCAAGAACGCGGGATACCGGCCTGTCCGGTCGGGGGACGTAGGGAAGCCGTGGTTGCGGGAACTCGGGGTTGGGTGGCAGGTGCAACCCGATGGCTCGATCATCAACCCGGCAGGCGACGGCCAGTTGTTCGTCTTGGAAGGACAGGCTGCCGCGAATCGCGCGGCCAGCAAGACGAAGAAATGGCTCGACCAGAGCGGCAGCGTCCAGATGGCGCCCGTACCAGTCGCCGAACAGAAGGGCGAGCCTAGGGGACGGGCCATCACGATGGACGACGGGTCCAGCATTGTGGACCACGCGAAGGCGAAGGGCACGAGCGAGTAGGTCTTTTTTTCACTTCACAGGCGAGTGAGTAACCACTCGCAGCAGGGGGCATCATGGCACTCGGTATGGTTGAGGGGCGCGGGAAGTGGACCCACCGCGAGTTCACCACTACGTCCACGGCAACGTTCGTCAAGGGCTGTGCCGTCACCATTGCCGCGACCGGCAATACCCTCTCCGAATACAGCGGCGGCGGACCGGGATTCCTCGGCATCGCCCTCGGGAACTCGGTCAACTCCCTGCCCGCCTCCAAGGTGCAGGTGGCGATCCCTAACGGGCCGGAATGCACGGCCTACGTGGATGTGCCCACCGGACTCGTCGCCAGCAAGTTCTCCATCGGCTGGGCGTTCGGGCTCTACAAGGTCGGCAACTTCATGAGCTACCTGACGACCGCGTACACCTCGGACGTTTCGACGCCCTTGCAGGTGGTGGGTCCCTGCGACTCGACGCTCTCGCGGATCGAAGTCGCCTTCATCACGAAGGACACCCTCTATGGGTCTGCGGCCTCGCAGATCCTCCTCTAACGGGAGCCTGAACCATGATTACCAGAGCACAGTTCCTGGCCCTGCTGGAGCCGAAGCTGTCCAACGTGTGGATGGAGGCGTTCCCGCAGCGCGCCCTCGAATGGGCGTCGCTCCTGAACACCCGCACCGCTTCCAAGGCCGTCATCACCGACCACAAGCTGACCGGCTTCGGCGCCCTCATCAAGAAGGCGGAGGGCGAGCCCATCGTCTACCAGGACCCGATCGACGGCACCAACAAGACCTACACCCCCGTTCGCTTCGGCACCGGCTACAAGATCACGCAGGAGATGGTGGATCACGAACTCTACGGGCAGGTGGTCAAGTTCGAGACCGACCTCATGGGCGCCGCCATCGACGGGCAGGAAACCATTGCCGCCAACATCTGGAACGGTGCGTTTGGCACCACAGATGCCGATGGCTACTCCAGCACCGGGTTTGACACCCTCCAGCTCTGCTCGACCGCGCATACCCGGTTGGACGGCGGCACGAATATCGCCAACCGCCCGGCCTCCGATGGCGACCTCTCGCTCACGGGTGTGCAGAACGCCGTGATTGCGTTCGAGAACCTGAAGTCTGATCGTGGCCGTACGCAGGTGATTCGCCCGATCCGGCTGGTCATCAGCCCGGAGGATCGCTTCACCGCGCGCGAGATCCTGAACAGCGAATACAAGCCCGGCACGGCGAACAACGAAGTCAACGCCTTGCAGGACGACGGGATCAGCTACTTCGTCTCCCACTACAAGACCGACAATAACAGTTGGTTCCTGCTGGGCGACAAGCACGACCTGAACTACATCTGGGACGTAAAGCCCCGGACCGCGACCTCGACCGGCGACAATGGCGAGGGCTTCGACGCCGAAATCACCAGCCGGAAGGTGATTCAGGGCATGATCGTCGGCTTCGGTGAGTGGCGCGGCGTGTTCGGCAGCAACGGCCACTAACCAGTCAAGGGGGTAACACATGGCTGGGAATCAGATACAGAACCTCGGCAGCAATGCCGGGGTCGGACCGGGGGCCAGTTCGACCTACTTCACCCAGTTGGCGGTGGGGTCGGGACACTCGCTGGGCGGTGGCGACTATCCGGATGGCACCGCCATG
>Ga0134125_10006390_pt1 | contig 13345 bp, 9 predicted proteins | sample KB31751_FD_96464 | JGI IMG/M metagenome (GOLD analysis project Ga0134125, IMG submission 96464) | Terrestrial soil microbial communities with excess Nitrogen fertilizer from Kellogg Biological Station, Michigan, USA - KB3-175-1 | ecosystem: Environmental > Terrestrial > Soil > Unclassified ... | reverse complement strand
TGCAAAGTCGTTGGTCGTGGTCAGGAAATGCTGCGACAGCTCGTCCGTGTTCGGATCATAGCTGTCGTAGAGAAAGCCGATGGCGCCGTCGGCGAGGACAGCTATAGCCGGCTGGCCGGATCTGAGCGACGATGCGGTGGTGAATTTGGTGCTCCACGTCACGCCGCCGTCGGTCGATTCGGCCAGCACCAATTGCACCTGTCCCGAGCCATCCGCTCCCGGCGCATCCTGATAGGCGACCAGCACGTGGTTCGGATCGTTGGCATCGACCGTGATTGCCACTTCGGCGGCAATTCGCTCTTCCCCGACACTAAGCGACGAGCCCCCGCTGTCGGTGAACACATCGATCGGGGTCGCGACTTGCACACCGTTGCCGCCCGCACCAAGCGCGGTGAATCCGTCCGCGCCGGCATTATCGGAACGTACGACGACGACCTGCGAGGCATAGCGATCACCGTTTGAATCGCTTTCGACCGAGCTGTTCCAGCGTACAAAAACTCCATAAACGGTGTTGCCGTTGACGGCCACGCGTACCGACGGATCGTCCTGATACGTCGTTCCAACGCGATCGAGTGTCACCGAAGTGTAGTCGTTTCCGCCATCGGTGGAGACAAGGATACTCGCCGTCTCGCCGTTTCCGCTGCCGCCCGCATCGGCACCGGACTTGTTGAGATCGTTGTAGGTTACATAGACACGGTCGTCCGGTCCCGTCGCGATCCACGGCTGGTCCAGATCGCTGCCGGAAAAGACGTTGATCGCCGCGCCAAAGTTGCTGTTGGTGGTATTGCTCGAGTAGGTGGAGAACGTATTGGGCGTCGTCGTATCCACCATGGATACGGTCAACACAGCCGATCCGTCCGCCTTCCACGCCAGCGACTTGTCGTCGGATGGCAGCGTGCCGAAGCGGACCCAGGCTACGCCACCGTTCGTGCTCTTGTAGTAGGTGGAGCCTGTTGCGGCGAACGCGCCGGCGATAAGCTGCGACGGATTAGCCGGATTGATCGTTACGCTCGGTTCGGAGTCTTGATTGCTCTCGCCACTGTCGCCTTTGGGAATAAGGTCGATCAGATTGTATCTGAGCGCCATGTTGTGCCCCTGAAGCGATGCCGCCGCCGTCGCTATTCCTTGAATTTTAAGAAATTTACGAACCGCGCATAGCCGGCGGCCTAGTAGCAGCGCGTGCGGCGGCCATCGTCAATAGCAAATAGTGGCCAGAGCAGATGATACCCAGCGACCCTGTGCATCATCGAAACTGCAGATCGCCCGTTCGCGAGCGGCTATCAGCCGGCGCCTCACACCTGCTGACCCTCGCTCAGCGGAATGTCGCGCATTGTGCTCGGCGCAAACAATTCCTCGATCTTGAGCCGGCGCGGCGTCAATCCATGTTCGTGCGAATATTGCAGCAGCGCCTCGATCGACGGCCGGTTGGCCTCGATGCCGTACGGATACCAGTCCTTGCCGATGATCGCCTGTTCTTCTTCGATCAAGGGCTGCAACCAGGCGAATGAGGCTTTCGGCGAACCCGTTTCGCTGACGAGGTGCAGTGCATGGTCCTTGGCGCGGCATAGCGCCTTGTAGAAGCTCATCGCCACCCACGGATCGCGCTCGTAGACGTCGCGGCGGATCACCACGGTGTGCATGATCGGATAGATCTTGGTGCGGCGATAATAATCCTGCTCGAGCTCGCGATAATTCGGAAACAGCCGCCTCACGTTCGGTGCGCCGCGGCGGAACGACAGCGGGTTGTTGGCGGTCATCAGAAAATCGATCTCGCCGCGTTCGAGCAGGTCGCCCAGCTCGGCGCCGGCGGGCGCCTGCGTGAGCCGCACGTCCGGCGGCAGCTTGTGACCGAGCCGATCCGCGCGGCCCTGCACCCAGGTGACATCGCTCGGCTTGACGCCGTATTCGTGCTGCAACAGCCCGCGCATATAGACCGCGGCCGTCATGCTGTATTCCGGCACGCCGCCGCGCTTGCCCTTCAGATCGGCCGGACTCGAGATACCCTTTTGCGTATTGATGAAGAAATAGCCGTGGCGAAAAACCCGCGACGGAAATACCGGGATGGCGATGAACGGCGCCTGTCCGCTGCCGACCAGCGTCGCATAGTTCGACAGCGACATTTCGGAGGCGTCGAACTCCTTATATTGCAGCATGCGCCAGAAGATCTCGGCCGGCTGCAAGGTCACATAAGTCAGCTCAACGCCTTCCGGCTTGATCGCGCCGTCGCGCAGCGCCTGCGTCCGGTCATAAGGTCCGCAGGCAAAACTCAAGCGCAGATCGGCCATCGCTATCTCCCCTTACCGTTGCGTTTCGTTCAGGTATCGGCAAATTTCCGTGGCCGGGCCACCCCGTCAAGCGCGGACCAGCACTGCACGGACCAGCAGGCAGCCCTCACCCGATTTCGCCTCGCGCAACCGAGCGTGCAGTGCTAGGGAGAAACCAGACGAGGGCACTCTTTATGACTGGCAAAACGACCGGCAAAACCCTGCAAGGCGTGATTGCGGCGGTCGCCACCGCGGTCGGCGACAACGGCGAACCGGACAGCACGCGCTCGGTGGCGCTGGCGCGCTTCCTCCTTGGCAACGGCTGCGACGGACTGAACGTGCTCGGCACCACCGGCGAGGCGACCTCGTTCTCGCTCGATCAGCGCAAGCGGGTGATGGGCGCCTATGCGGCAAGCGGTCTGCCGCTCGATCACATGATGGTGGGGACCGGCGCCGCCGCAACCGCGGACGCTATTGCGCTCACCCGCCACGCCGCCGAACTCGGCTTTGCCGGCGCACTGGTGCTGCCGCCGTTCTATTATAAAGGCGTGCCGGACGACGGGCTCGTCGCCTATATGGATGCGATCGTCGCCGCCACCGCGTCGCACCCGATCCCGATCTATCTCTACCATTATCCCGCGCAGTCCGGCCTGCCGTGGCATGTCGCCTTGATCCGCCGTCTGCTCGATACCTTCGGCGAGCGCATCGTCGGTTTGAAGGATTCCTCGGGCGACATGGATTTTGCCCGCGCCGCGGCCGCCATCGATCCGCGCTTCGCAGTCTTCCCTTCCACCGAGGCAGCGCTGCCGCAGGCCCGGTCCGGCGGACCCTTCGCCGGCTGCATTTCGGCGACCGCCAACCTCAATGCGGATCTGTGCGCCCGCGCCTATCGTTCGGGCGATACCGTGGCGCTCGCCGAAGCCGTGGCCATCCGCAAGCTGTTCGACGGCAAGGCGCTGGTACCGGGCGTCAAGGCGCTGCTCAGCCACATCCATAACGAGCCACAATGGGCCCGCGTGGCACCGCCGTTGGCTGGCTTTCCGGCCGGCGACCGCACGGCCGTCATCGCCGGCTACGACGCGGTTCGCGCCAAGCGCGTCGCCTAGGGCCGGCCGGCCCATTATAGTTGCCTGAGCGGTCAGCAAAACCAGGCGGCGTTGACTGCCCGGCGCTCCGTCCCTATAAGCGCGGCAAATGGCCGGACGGTATGTCGCCTGCCGCAGCCATTATTTTCGCACCCAAAACAGAACCGCCAAAGCAGAAGTTCGAATCAATATGGCCAATACGAAATCCGCCAAGAAGGCCGCGCGGCAGATTGCGCGCCGCACCGTCATCAATAAGGGGCGCCGGTCGCGGGTGCGAGGCGCGGTCCGCAAGGTCGAGGAGGCGATTGCCTCGGGCGACCGCACCGCGGCAGTTGCCGCCATGGCCGAGGCCGAGCCCGCCATCATCCGCGGAGCGCAGAAAGGCGTCGTCCATCGCAACGCCGCGCGCCGTAAAGTCTCCCGGCTCGCGCACAGCATCGCCAAGCTCGGCAAGTAAGCTCAACTAAACTCGCTCCTTGCAGGCCGGCCACCGACAAGCTCTGGTTTATTATCCGGCTGGCCTTGGCCGCCGTTGTGCGCCGCCGCACCCACACTTCATCCAGCCGGACACCGTGACCGGGAGCGTCGCCGGGGGCAGCCAGTTTGTTGCGTCCTTGCAACACGTCCTTAAAATTGCACCACATGCCCGCTCCGTCGCCGCTTTGACGCGCTGAAAGCCCGTTTTTGCCGCCGGTGCGGCACCGCGAGCGCGTTTTTGTGCGATTTGACGCCCACTTTTCGCATTTCGGCAGACGGGTGGGTTCCCCAGATGTACAAAAGAATGTTTGCTGGAAGAATGGGTTAGCAGGCACGCCCGCGGTGGGGCTTTGAGTCAGCGGCCGATGCGGCAGGCCCCGATTTATTTGATTCTGAATCGTCTTGCAGATGACACGAGACCGTTACGGCAGTGTAATTTACTTGTAACGTCAATATTTTGCGTCAACTGCTCGGCGCCGCCTCGGCGCCACGGAGCTAACAAGTCCAGTTTCAGAAGAATTTTCGCCGTTGCGGCGGCCCCGCGCGATGGTTAACGTTCCTACACGCTTTCGGTTTTCGAAAGTCCTCACAGTTCGGTGTGCAACGTGACTCATCGGGGAATGAGACGGGCATGTCTGTCTTAAATGCCGGACGATCCTGCGTCATCCTTGTTCGCGTGTCCACGCAGAACCAGGGACTTTCGCAACGGGAGGAAATGCAGACGTGGCAATGGCCTGTCGGCGCATAAAAGGCTGACAGCCAACCGCGCCTTCGGGAAACGTCATTCGGGACCATCGAAACTGGGATCGATGGAGAGGTGGGGCAATGCTAACGGCAATGCTTGTTCTCGAACTAACGACCACAATAGCCTGCCCTGACTGTTCGTCGGTGCCCGTACGGCACGCTGCGCTGCATCACGTTGGCGGCGTGACGGCGCGACCCAGCGGATAACGCGCCCGCTTTCCGCCGTCCGCCCGCTTCGGCCTTCGGCTTTCCGCTTCACACCATCCGTTTAGTCAGTGCGTTGCGTCCCCCGGTAACGGGCAGGGCGAATTGCGCCCTCGCCTCACTGTGGAATTGACCCATGCTCCAACAAGTGCAGCACACCGACATGACCCCCAATCAGGACCTTTGGCAGCGCATCAAACAACATTTGCGCGTCGAACTGGGCGAGGACGTTTTCACCAGCTGGTTCGGCCGCATGGAGTTCGAAGCAGTCGACAACAATGCGGTGCGGCTTTCAGTGCCGACGCGCTTCCTGCGTAAATGGATCCAGTCCCATTATGCCGACCGCGTTTTGGCACAGTGGCAGGTCGAACTTCCCGACATCACGCGGCTGGAATTGAGCGTCCGCTCCGCCACTGTCCGCCTGCCGGCCGCAAAGGTGAAGCTTGCCGAGCCGCAGGTCCTGCCGCGCGAGGCGCGCGAAGCGCCGCTGATGAATGGCGAGCCGCGCCCAAGTGTGCCGTATCTGTCGGTACACGATGCGCTTGGCGGCTCGCCGCTCGATCCGCGTCTCACCTTCGAGAGCTTCATCGTCGGCCGCTCGAACACGCTCGCGCACGCCGCGGCCAAGCAGATCGCGATCAGCCGGCGCGGCGACGCGCTGATGTTCAATCCGCTCTACATCCACGCCGGCGTCGGACTCGGCAAGACACACTTGCTGCAGGCCATCACCTGGGCCGGCAACAGCGGCGACCGCAAAGTGCTGTATCTCACCGCCGAGCGTTTCATGTATGGCTTCGTCTCGGCGCTCAAAAGCCAGACCACGCTCGCCTTCAAGGAAGCGCTGCGCGCCATTGACGTGCTGGTGATCGATGACCTGCAATTCCTGCAGGGCCGTTCGACCCAGCACGAATTTTGTCACACCATCAATGCGCTCATCGACGCCGGACGGCAGGTGGTGATCGCCAGCGACCGGCCGCCCGCGGACCTGGAAAGCCTCGACGACCGCGTGCGCTCGCGGCTTGCCGGCGGCCTTGTCGTCGAAATCGGCTCGCTCGGCGAGGAATTGCGCCTTGAAATCCTCAAGAGCCGCGTCGCCGCAGCGCGCCATTATCATCCCGGCTTCGAAGTGCCGACGCCGGTGCTGTCGTTCATCGCCAAGTCGGTGACGCATAACGGCCGCGACCTGGAAGGCGCCGTCAACCGGCTCCTGGCGCACAGCAAGCTGACCGGACAACCGGTTACCCTGGAAATGGCCGAGCGCGAAATGCGCGACCTGATCCGCCCGGCCGAGCCGAAGCGCGTGCGTATCGAGGACATTCAACGCATCGTCGCGCGGCAGTACAACGTCAGCAGGTCGGACCTGTTGTCGTCGCGGCGCACCGCCAATGTGGTGCGCCCGCGGCAGGTGGCGATGTATCTGTCCAAGATCCTCACCCTTCGCTCGCTGCCGGAGATCGGACGCAGATTCGGCGGCCGCGATCACACCACCGTCCTGCACGCCGTGCGCAAGATCGAAGCGCTGACCGGAACGACGCCGCCTTTGCCGAGGAGATCGAGGGGCTCAAGCGCCAGCTGCAGGACTAGGGTTCCGCTACCAGGCTTCTGTGGGCGCCCGCTGAGCCTCCGAACGGTACGAAAGACCTGTTTAAATCCAGGGAAAACAGGGAATGAGGCCGGCTTGGGCTTGCCGAAACGGGCCATCCGCGCCACTTTCGTCACTACGTTTGAGCATGATCCCGAAAAGTGGATACCGGTTTTCGGATAAGATCATGCTCCCTTAAACAAGCTCCGGCGGGATGACATTGCGAACGAAGTCATCCTGCTGGAGCGGACGGGTTGCGCGATGAAAGTCACTGTTGAGCGGTCGGAATTGCTGAAGTCACTGGGTCACGTGCATCGCGTGGTCGAGCGCCGCAACACCATTCCGATCCTGGCCAACGTGCTCATTCGCGCCGATCGCGACAAGCTCAGCCTGAAGGCGACCGACCTCGATGTCGAAGTAACCGACACGATCGCCGCCGAGGTCGGTCCGGCGGGTTCGACCACGGTTCCGGCGCACATGTTCTTCGACATCGTCCGGAAGCTGCCGGAAGGCGCTCAGGTCGTGCTGGAATCGTCCGGCGAGCGCGCCGCGCTCGCCATCCGCGCCGGCCGCTCGCGTTTCACGCTGCAGACCTTGCCGGAAAGCGATTTTCCGGATCTCGCGCCCGGCGAGATGACGCACAAATTCACCCTCAAGGCCGGCGAGCTCAAGCGGCTGATCGACAAGACCCAGTTCGCCATCTCGACCGAAGAGACCCGCTACTATCTCAACGGCATCTATCTGCATGCAGCCGGAGCCGCCAAAGCGCACACCTTGCGAGCGGTGGCGACCGACGGCCATCGCCTTGCCCAGATGGAGCTCGATCTGCCGAAGGGCGCCGAGGGCATGCCGGGCATCATCGTGCCGCGCAAGACGGTCGGCGAGGTGCAACGGCTTCTGGAAGCCAACGACGCCGAGGTTCTGATCGAACTGTCGCCCGGAAAGATCCGATTCACGGTCGGCAACGTGGTGCTCACGTCGAAACTGATCGACGGTACGTTCCCCGATTATGCACGCGTTATCCCGGTCGGCAACGACAAGGAACTGGTGGTCGACAAGAAGGAATTCGAAGCGGCGGTCGACCGCGTCTCGACGGTGTCGAGCGAGCGCGGCCGCGCCGTCAAGTTGTCGGTCACCGGCGGCAAACTCTCGTTGTCCGTGACCAATCCGGACTCAGGCAGCGCCAGTGAGGAGCTTGAAGTCGAATACGAGTCCGATCCGATCGATATCGGCTTCAACTCGCGCTACCTGCTCGATATCGCCGCCCAGATCGAGAGCGAAGCCGCGGTGCTCAAACTCGCCGACCCCGGCTCGCCGACGCTCATCGCCGACAAAGAGTCGAAGGGCGCGCTCTACGTGCTGATGCCGATGCGGGTTTAATCTCGGCCTGTCATGCTCCGCGAAGGCGGAGCATCCAGTACACTCGGGCGGCTGCGATTATTGCTCCAGTGCATCGCGTACTGGATCATCCGCCTTCGCGGATGATGACATGTCATGACAAGCGCCCGCGTTCTCCGCCTCTCGCTGACCAATTTCCGCAACTATCACGCCGCCTCGCTCGAGGCCGGTGCAAGGACGATGGTGCTGGTCGGGCCGAACGGCGCCGGCAAAACCAATCTGATCGAGGCGATCTCTTTTCTCGCGCCCGGACGCGGGCTGCGCCGCGCCACACTCGACGAGGTCGCGTTTGCCGAAGGCGACGGCTCCTGGGCGGTCTCTGCCGAGATCGAGGGCGCGCTCGGGCTGGCGACGCTCGGCACCGGCATTGAACGGCCGCTCGGCGAGGACACCGCATTGCTGCGCAAATTCCGCATCGACCGCGAGCCCGCGCCATCGGCCGCGGCGTTCGCCGATCATCTGCGCGCGGTCTGGCTCGTCCCCGCGATGGACGGCCTGTTTGCCGGCGCCCCGTCGGAACGCCGGCGCTTCCTCGATCGCATGGCGCTGGCGGTCGACGCCGAACACGGCAGCCGCATCAATGCGCTTGAGCGGGCGCTGCGCTCGCGCAATCGGCTCCTGGAGGATGCCCACCCCGACGCGCATTGGCTCGCCGCCGTGGAGCACGAGACCGCGGAGCTTGCGGTTGCGGTCGCGGGCCTACGGGTTGAAACGGTACGTCGGCTCGATGCGGTGCTGCGAAGCCGCAAGGACTCGGCCTTTCCACCGGTCGAGATTGCGCTCGACGGCTGGATGGAGAAGCTCATCCCTGGGCATCCCGCCGGCGAAATCGAGGAGCGTTACCGCGCCGTATTGCGTGACAATCGCGCCCGCGACGCCGCTGCCGGACGCACGCTCGACGGCCCGCATCTGACCGATCTCGCCGTGACTTACGCCGCCAAGGGAATAGCCGCCGCCGATGCCTCGACCGGCGAGCAGAAAGCCCTGCTGATCGGCTTGGTACTCGCGCACGCTCGGCTCATTACCGAGATGACCGGTTTCGCACCGGTGTTGTTGCTCGACGAAGTGGTGGCGCATCTCGACCCGTCGCGGCGCGCCGCATTGCAGACAGAGCTTGCGGCGCTCGGCGCCCAGGTCTGGATGACGGGCGCCGACCCGGCGCTGTTCGCCGAAATTTCTGGCGATGCCAAATTCATCGAGGTCGTTTCCGGCCGGCTGGCGCCATTTGGCGCACGAAACTGAGTTCCGGCCGCAAAGTTTCAAAAATCTCCTCCGGATGAGCCTTCCGCATCGCAGCGCATTGGCAACCGGGAACAAGAGTGCGAGCCGCCCCTTAACCTCCACGAGAAACGCGCACTCGCAGGAGCGAGGCAAAGGGCGATGGCGGAACCGGTGGAAGACACGATCTATGTCAATCTCATCCTATCGTTGGAGCGGCTCCACGACGATTTGGACAAGGTGGAACTTTGGCTGGGCGCCCTGAAGTGCTTTCAGAAGCCGGTGCCTGACTATCAGCCAAGCGATCGGTACCTCTTGCACCCGGCATCCAGAGACCAAACGCACCCTGGCAACCCGTAATCGCCGTCTGCTCTGAGCGGCTGCCGGAACCGCGGTCCGCGCGGCTTTTTGGTTGCCGAATTTGATCCCTGATCGCCGTTCCGGACGCCGCCGCGGAGGGTCCTGAAAAGGGCCCCCCGAATCGAGCCCTTTATGCGCCGCCCAAAACCTTGAAAAATCATGATTTAACAATATCTTAATGGCTACCGATTTGGCCTGTACGGAAGGCCTTTTTGGTGTACAAGAAAGTTTGATTCTCCAACCGCATTTTGCCGCTCTCGAAAGCCCCCTTGCATGGCCGAACTCGCCCGGAAACCCGCCGCGACCGATCCATCCGATTACGACGCGGAATCGATCAAGGTCCTCAAGGGCCTCGACGCCGTCCGTAAGCGACCGGGCATGTATATCGGCGACACCGACGACGGCTCCGGCCTGCACCACATGGTCTACGAGGTCGTCGATAACGCGATCGACGAGGCCCTCGCCGGCTACGCAAAATCCGTCGTCGTCACGCTCAACCCCGACGGTTCCTGCACGGTGCGCGACGACGGGCGCGGCATTCCGACCGACATCCACAAGGGCGAAGGCGTGTCCGCCGCCGAGGTCATCATGACCCAGCTCCACGCCGGCGGAAAATTCGACCAGAACTCCTACAAGGTTTCCGGCGGCCTGCATGGCGTCGGCGTGTCAGTAGTCAACGCGCTCTCGGAATGGCTCAAGCTCACTGTTTGGCGCGACGGCCACGAGCATTTCATGGAATTCCGCGACGGCGAAGCGGTCGCGCCGCTCGCCGTGGTGGGCGGCGCGCTCGATAAGCGCGGCACCGAGGTGACATTTCTGCCGTCGAAGCAGACCTTCACGATGACCGAGTTCGACTTCGCCACGCTGGAGCACCGGCTGCGCGAACTGGCGTTCCTGAATTCCGGCGTCACTATCGTGCTGTCCGACATGCGCCACGCCGTCGAGAAGCGCGAGGAATTGTTCTACGAGGGCGGCGTCGAGGCCTTCGTCAGGTATCTCGACCGCAACAAGACGGCACTCATTGAAAACCCGATCGTGATGAGCGCCGAGCGCGACGGCACCGTCGTCGACTGCGCGCTGTGGTGGAACGACGGCTACCACGAGTCGGTGCTGTGCTTCACCAACAACATCCCCCAGCGCGATGGCGGCACGCATCTCGCTGGCTTCCGCGGCGCGCTCACGCGCCAAGTGGTGGCCTATGCGGATTCGGGCGGCGGCGCCCGCAAGGAGAAGGTCGCGCTCACCGGCGACGACTGCCGCGAGGGCCTCACCGCGGTGCTGTCGGTCAAGGTCGCCGACCCGAAATTCTCCTCGCAGACCAAGGACAAGCTCGTCTCCTCCGAGGTGCGGCCGGTCGTCGAGGGCGTGATCAACGACATGCTCAAGGCCTGGTTCGAGGAACACCCGGGCGAAGCCAAGATCATCGTCGGCAAGGTGGTCCAGGCCGCCGCGGCCCGCGAAGCCGCCCGCAAGGCGCGCGAAATGACGCGCAAGAGCGCGCTCGGCATCACTTCGCTGCCAGGCAAACTCGCCGACTGCCAGGAGCGCGATCCGGCCAAGTCCGAACTGTTCATCGTCGAGGGCGATTCCGCCGGCGGCTCCGCCAAGCAGGGCCGCAACCGCGCATTCCAGGCCGTCTTGCCGCTTCGCGGCAAGATCCTCAATGTCGAGCGCGCCCGCATGGACAAGATGCTGTCGTCCGAGCAGATCGGCACGCTCATTACCGCGCTCGGCACCGGCATCGGCGCCGACGAATTCGCCATCGACAAGCTGCGCTATCACAAGGTCATCATCATGACGGACGCCGACGTCGACGGCGCCCATATCCGCACGCTGCTCTTGACGTTCTTCTACCGGCAGATGCGCGATATCATCGACGGCGGCTATCTCTACATCGCGCAGCCGCCGCTCTACAAAATCTCCCGCGGCAAGTCCGAGCAGTATCTCAAGGATGAGCGGTCGCTGGAGGATTATCTGATCGACGCCGGCCTGGAAGACACCACACTGCGGCTGGCGTCGGGAGAGGTCCTGGCGGGCAACGAGTTGCGCAAGCTCGTCGAAGATTCTCGCGCCGTCCGTAATCTGCTCAACGGACTGCACAGCCGGTACAATCGCCGGGTCGTGGAGCAGGCGGTCATCTTGAGCGTGCTCAACCGCGATATTTTCGGCGACCCCCAGAAGGCCGTCGCAGCGGTGCCCTATATCGCCAAGCGGCTCGATGCGCTGTCGGACGAAACCGAACGCGGCTGGGAGGGTCATTTCACCGAGGGCGCCGGCTTCAGCTTCGAACGGACCTTGCGCGGCGTGAAGGAAGTTGCGGTGCTCGATCACGCGCTCTTGGGTTCTGCCGACGCTCGCAAGCTCGACGAATACGCCCCTGCCCTGCAAAGAGTCTTCCCGCGCCCGACGCCGCCCGCGATCCTGCGGCGGAAGGACGAGGACACGCCGATCCACGGCCCGGTCGGGCTGTTCGAGGCCGTCACCGCCGCCGGCAAGAAAGGCGTGGCGCTGCAGCGCTACAAGGGCCTCGGCGAAATGAACCCGAGCCAGCTCTGGGAAACCACGCTCGACACCAACGCCCGCACCATGCTGCAAGTCAGCGTCAAGGAGATCGACGAGGCCAACACGATCTTCGACGAACTGATGGGCGACAAAGTCGAACCCCGCCGCGTGTTCATCGAGCACAATGCGCTGGCGGCCAGCGTGGATGTGTAGGCGACGGCCGCCGTCTCTGGTTGCCTCCCGCGGCGCAGGCTGAATCGGCCGACGTCCGCTTTTCGTTAAAGCTGCTGTGACAGCGGACACCGAAAACCGACGCGATGGGCCAAGAGGAGACATCAAACTTGTGCTGCAGATTGTGACAAGCTGCGATAGAGCGCAGTCTGGCCGGGAAAAGAGATCGACCTTCACATGAAGCCCGGATTTCGTGGAAGGTACCGGCCCCAGTCGCCGAACTCTCGGTCGGATACGAGCACCATTGGAAAGGTGATACTCATTCGATATTCCGCAGCAACCCTGAGCGCAGCTTCGTTGCTTCCGGGAAGGAACGCCGATATTTGATCGGACTGTCCTTCCGCTGCGATATTAAGAGAGGTGCTAAGCGCCCCCTCCATGTCACCGCGGCTTCTTAGCGCCAGGGGCCCGACATGCCCACTCGACGCTACATACGTATATCCGATGCAATCATTGCCCTCATAAAGCAAAAATCCTTTCATTGCAGAGTCATTGAGCAGGTACTTATGGTGCTTCTGCCGGGACACTCCCAATACACTCAAATCGATCGCGGCCAGAGTGCTAAGGTCAGAGGAGGAAGCTTCGGTCTGTCTGTATTTCATGTGAGCCCGATGGCGCTGACTTACAACCCTGCCACGATCGATGTTGAACATGTAAATCGGCAGACGCGGAAACATTCCGTGACGGATATAGAGGCCCTGCGACACTGTATTGAAACTGAATGTGATCAGGGCCTTGATCTTGGCTGCTGTTTGATCAGCATGCTGCAAAGTTCGTCTCAATAGCTCGCTGCCGATGCCGCTTCCTTGCATGCGCGGCGTGACAAACAGCTCAGCAAGGAACCACAAATCACCGCAGACCCAGCTAAAGGCAGCCCCGACAATCTCGCCGTCGTTCTCGGCAATCCATAGGCCTCTTGGGTCGTCATCAAGAGAGAATATCTGAAACGCTGCAGGGCGAACCGATGCCATCGAACCAAATCCGTGGCGTTCCGTCAAATCGTTGATGCTCCTCACAACGAGTTCTTGCGCGTGCTGCAGTTCTTCGGCCCGTGCGGGCCTGAACACCACCGACATCAAAAGCTCCATCAACTCAAGTAGCCAGACGAAATCATATCGGCGTCCGCGCGATGTTCGCTTCTCTCTCAACTCCGGTCGAATTCATGCATAGCGGCGGACACTAGAAACGGGCCAGAAGGGGATATCCCAAAAATTTAGACCACAGCCACGATTATGTGCGCCTGAATTTTGGCAGCAACCTCGCCGCGGCCATGTCTGTCG
>Ga0134125_10006389_pt1 | contig 13345 bp, 10 predicted proteins | sample KB31751_FD_96464 | JGI IMG/M metagenome (GOLD analysis project Ga0134125, IMG submission 96464) | Terrestrial soil microbial communities with excess Nitrogen fertilizer from Kellogg Biological Station, Michigan, USA - KB3-175-1 | ecosystem: Environmental > Terrestrial > Soil > Unclassified ... | reverse complement strand
TGGCGGAAGCGCATCGGAGTCGAACCGATCCGGCGTCCAGCGGACGTCACACTGGTTTTGAAGACCAGGGCAGCCACCCGGCCACACGCGCTTCCCTGTTGATGGTAGCCTGCCGCCGGCGCGTTCGGCTTAGAACCAATGAGCGGGTTGCACCTCGAGGCTGAGCGTGAACCGTTGCCGCTCGAACCCCTCCACCCAGCGATAGCCGCGCTGCTCACCCGCCGTTCCCGCCAGTTCGAAGTCCCATCCGCCCAGCCGGCGCGCCACCCGCAGCCCCACGCTGCCGCCGTAGCCCAGCGCCGACGTGGGCGCCAGTACCGGAATGTGATTGCGCATGAACACCGCCTCCAGCGGCTCCGGGGTCAGATCCAGACCCCAGCGCCAAGCGCCACTGCCACGCTCCAGCCCCCACTGGACGCCGTACTCCAGCTCGTAGAGAATCGCCCGCTCGTTCAACTGCCGCTGATAGGAGGTCGAAGGCAGCGCCGGGTTCGAGTTCAGATCGTAGGTCGTCACCCATCCGTAGCCGCTCCACTGCCGTTCCAACCCGACCTCGTACCGCAGGTGTCCCCGGCGGCCGAAGTCATGCAGCGGCATCCACTGCCGCACGCTCACGCTGCGGCTGCGCGCGGTGCCGGCGTCGCCGTGGGTGGCGGCGGTATCGGGCTCGAAGTCGGTGTCCTGATCGAAGGCATAGTGGCTGCGCGCCACCGGCGTCACTTGCACATCGGTGGCCAGCTTCGCTCTTCCCCAGTGCCACCGTATCCCCACGCCCACGTCCACGCCATCGTAGGCATACTCCTCACGCACTTCATGGGGATAGGGATCATCCTTGATCCCGATATGCAGGTCGTAGCGGAAGTGGTCATGGGTGGCGACCGGACCCACTTGCACGGCATCCACTCCCACGCCCTGGGCCGCCAAGCGCGCCAGCATCAGCAGCACAGCGCCAGCGAGCCCCAACAGCCTGTGTGTCTTCATGCGCCCGGTAGTATAGCGTGACGCGCGGAGCGTGCCGCGCGTCTAGACTGGTAGAGGAGGGGTCATGAAGTTCTGGAGCCTGCTTGCTCTCAAGCTGGCGGTCGCCACCCTGCTGGTGGGCGGCTTTTGGACCGTCGCGGGCTGGATAGTGCCGCCTCCCCCCACCGGTCTGCTGGCCGGATGGCCGCGGTTGGGCAGCGATCTCCCCTACACGTTTGCCGTCTTCTTTTCGGTGCTGGTGGGCTTCGGCCTGGGCTGGCTCTGCGCCGCCGATCAGCTCTATCGCTGCCGCCGCTGTGCCCGCCGTCTACGCATGCCGCGCACCGCCGGCGACTACGGCCACGTCATGCTGGGCGGCGCGCCCTACACCGAATACATCTGCACCTACGGCCACGGCAAGCTCTTCGTCCCCGAGGTGCATCTCTCGAGCAGCCGCGTCCGCCGCTGGACCGGCTACGGCAGCCTGTGGGAAAACCTCATGGACGCCGAACGCCACGCCGACGACTAGGTCGCGCTCCGGCCGGGCCGCCATTCCAGCAGCAGCATCGCTCCCACGATCAGCATCGCCCCCACCGCCTGCACGGCTTGCAGCGGTTCGTGCCATCCCCAGGCGCTCGCCAGCCAGGCGAACACCGGTTCGGCGGCGAAGATCACCGCGCAGTGGCTGGCGGGGGTGAACTGCTGCGACCAGCTTTGAACGGTGAACGCCACCGCGGTGGCCAGCACCGCGGTCACCGCCACGGCCACCCACAAGCGCGGCGTGTTCTGCCAGTGCACCGGGCCGCCCAGCGGGAACAGAACCCAACTGAACAGCGCCGCGAATCCAATCTGCAGCACCGCCAGATCGCGAAAGCCAAACTTCGGGGACCACTCCCCCAGGTTGACGATGTGCAGGGCAAAGGCCAGCGCGCACAGCGTCTCCAGCAGGTTGCCGCGCCAGCTCGCCATGGCGGCCGGCGCCGCGCCGCCGGGAGCGGCCAGCAGAAGATAGAGGCCGAGCAAGGCCAACGCGGTGCTGACCCAGGCCATCGCCGGCAATGCCCGGCGCCAGAACAGGGCCAGCAGCAGGGGCACGAGAATGACGGAAAAACTGGTCAGGAACGCGGCCGCGGAGGGCGAGGTCAGCGCCAGCCCGGCGGTCTGCAGGGCATATCCGGCCGCCAGAAACATTCCCAGGCCGGCGCCCGCCGCCCACAGCGGGCGCGGAATGGCCGACCATCGCGGCCGGTATATGAGGGCCAGCAGAGCGGCCGCCAGGCTCAGGCGCACGGCGACAAAGAGCAGCGGCTGGGCATCGGCCAGCGCCGCTTTCACCAGCGGAAAGGTGACGCCCCAGACGAAGGTGACCGCCAGCAGCGCCGCATCCGCTGCCAGAATTCGCCGCCCGGCGCTGCCACGAATACTCATGCCGAGCGGCGCCGCACCCGGCCCTCGTCCTCGATGCCGGTACGGCTCAGCGCCCACGCCACCCACAGAATGCGCCGCAAGGCCAGCGTCCGTCCGCCCGGGTCATACCATTCCTGCAGCGTGTGGATGCCGCCCGCTTTTCCTCCCGCTCCCAAGCGCAGGGCCTGCCGCCCCTGGGCGATGGGAATATTGGCGTCGGTCGAGGCGCACTGCGCCTGGGAAACAATGCCCAGCGCCGCATCCACCTGGCGCACCAGGCGCAGGATCTGGGCATCCTCCGGCAGACTTCCTCCCGGCCGCTCGCCGATGGTTTCAAGACGCGCCCGCACCCGTCCGCTGAGCGCGGCGGCGTTCTCCTGCTCCACCCCCTGCGCCACCGCTCGCCGCACCGCTTGTTCCAGTTCCACCAGCCGCCGCGGCTCGCGCGCGCGCAGGTCCAGCTTCATCTCCGCCCGCGCCGCAATGGCATTGACCGCGCTGCCGCCTTGCAGCAGTCCGATATTGCACCCCCACTGTCCCGCCTTCGGCTCGACTTGCGCCAGCAGCGCCGCCCCGACGCGCACCGCCGCGCTGTTGGCGCTGGCGCGCCCCACATCCGACCAACTGTGCCCGCCCTGGCCATCGAACCCCACCCGCAAGCGCACGCTGGGCAGAGCCGCCGAGGTAATCTGGTGCACGCCCGGCCCGTCCAGCACCAGTGTCCAGGCAATCTCTTTGGCCCAACGGCTCTGGCGGCTGAACAGGTGCCGCATACCCTTCAGATCGCCCTCGCCCTCTTCTCCCACGTTGGCGACCAGTAAAACCGGTGAACGCGGCCGCCATTTCTTTTCGTGCAGCAAGCGCGCCAGCGCCAGCAGGGCCGCCAGCCCGGCGCCGTTGTCGCAGATGCCCGGCCCCCACAGCCGGCCGTTGCGCCGCTCCGGCCGCACCTGGGTGCCGGCCGGAAACGCGGTATCCAAATGGGCGGTAATCGCCACCACACCGCGCGCCCCGGCCTCGCCCGCGTGGTAGCCGAGGACATTGCCCGCCTCGTCGAGCTGCGTCTCGAGCCCCAGCGCCCGCCAGGCCTCGCTCATCCACTCCGCCCGCAGCGCCTCATAGCCGGTGGGCGCGGCCACTCCGGTAACCGCCAACTGCTGCTGCTGGATCCATCGTTCCCACGCGGCCAGACGTGTACAGGCTGACCGGTAGGCGCCCGCGCTCCCGATGCCCGCCCACTCCTCGGCGTCGAGAGTTGGCTGACGTGGACCCTTCATGAGGTTTCATCATAGTCCACGCGCACCAGGTACAGTCCCTGGGGCGGCGCGGTGGGGCCGGCGGCGGAGCGTGCCCGCGCCGCCAGTACCGCCGGAATCTCCTCCCCACGGCGCGCTCCCCGCCCGACCTCGAGCAGAAAACCCATGAGGTTGCGCACCATATGGCGCAGAAACCCCTCGCCCTCCACCTCGTAAACCAGCTCCGGCCCGGCGCGCCACAACTCCGACCGGGTGACCCGGCGCTCGGTGTTGCCGGCGGCGGAGTGGCCTCCGTCCGGGGTGGCGGCAAAGGAGCGAAAGTCATGCCGGCCCACGAACCCGGGCGCGGCCGCGCTCATCGCCGCTTCATCCAGCCGGTAGGGATGGTGCGTAACATACTGCCGCAGAAACGGCGGACATACTTCCTCCCTCCACAGGCGGTAGCGGTACAGTTTGCCGCGCGCATCGCGGCGCGCGTGAAATTCCGCCCTCGCCTCGGCCGCCTCGAGCACGCGAATGTCCCCCGGCAGTCGGGCATTGAGCGCCCGCTGCAGCGCGGGCACCGGAATCCCTCCGGTGAGATGAAAATGCGCCACCTGCCCCAGCGCGTGCACGCCCGCGTCGGTGCGTCCCGATCCATGCACCACGACCGACTCGCCGGTCACCGCAACGATGGCGCCGGTGATCGCCTGCTGCACCGTCGCCCGCCCGGGCTGCACCTGCCAGCCGTGAAATCCGGTTCCGTCATAACTCAGCGTCAGGCGAATAGTTCGAGTTTCGGTCATAACGACATGTCGCCCGCAGGGCCGGATGCGCGGCGGAATACTGCTATGATTTTACTTACCCGGCCCCTGTGGCAGCAGGGCGGCCACCGCCCTCCGCGGCTCACTGGACGGGAACTTCGCTCCCGACTCGCTCGTATCCCAGTGACCATTGCCCTTGCTCAAGCATAGCTTCACCGCCGAGAAATCCATGATCCTGCGCAGGCTTCTGCTCCCCGTCTCCGCGCTGGTCCTCGCCGCCTTGCCGGCCCTGGGCCAGAGCCGCAGCATTGACGTCAATCCCGAAGGCATCAACTTCTCCACCGGCCGTCCCTGGACCCAGACGCTGTTCGGCCAGAAGCCGATCGCCGTGGCTCCGCTGCAGTTGTCCAACAGCCAGCGGGTGATGAGCCTGCTGCGCGGCGGCAAGCTCTACGTCTCCCTCGACGACGCCATCGCCCTGGCGCTCGAAAACAACCTCGACATCGCCATCCAGCGCTACAACCTGCCCATCGCCGACACCGACATACTGCGCGCCAAGGCGGGTTCGACCCCGCGCGGTGTCTCCACCGGCATCGTCAGCGGCACCCCGGGCGGCGGCGGCCCCACCACCGGCGTGGCCGGCGCGGGCGGCGCCAGCGCCGGCGGGACCAGCACCGGAGCCGGCGGCGCCGGCGCCGGCGCGGGCGGCATCGTCACCTCCACCCTGGGCGGCGGCCCCGCCGTCCCCAGCCTCGACCCCACGCTGAACGCCAACTTCAGCCTCGCCGACCAGGTCACGCCCCAGGGCAGCACGGTGCTCACCGGCCTGCCCACCATTCAGTCGCACTCCGGCGTCGCCGATTTCAGTTACAACCAGGGCTTCCTCACCGGCGGCACCATGAGCCTCGGCTACAACAACGTGCGCAGCAGCAGCACCAGCACCCGCAACCTGTTCAACCCGCAGTTCTCCTCCGGTCTGGCGTTCTCCTTCTCGCAACCGCTGTTGCAGGGTTTCGGCATCGAACTCAACAGCCGCAACCTGATCCAGGCCAAGGACAACCGCGAGATCGCCGACATCGCCTTCTCCCAGCAGGTGATGGCCACCGTCGCCCAGGTGGAAGACATTTACTGGAACGTGGTCACCGCCAATGAGGCGGTCAAGGTCGCCCAGGAAGCGGTGGACCTGGCGCAGAAGATCCTCAGTGACACGCAGCGTCAGGTGGAGATCGGCACCATGGCTCCGCTCCAGGTCACCCAGGCGCGCGCCAACCTCGCCACCCAGCAGCAGACCCTCATCGCCGACCAGACCAGCCTGGAATACAACGGGCTGCTGCTCAAAAACGCCATCACCCGCAATCTCGCCGACCCCACACTGGCCGGCGCCGATGTGGTCACCACCGACAAGATCACCCTGCCCGCCAACGAACCCATCCAGCCCGCCAGCGAGCTGGTCAAGCTGGCGCTGCAGTATCGCCCCGAGCTGGCGGAAACCCGCATCAACCTGGCCATCTCGGAGATGAGCCTCAAGGCCACCAAGAACGAGTTGCTGCCGCAGTTGAATCTGGTGGTCGGGTACAACTCCAATTCGCTGCAAGGCAGCTACGGCGGCACCTTCGGCGATGTCTTCGCCGGCAACTACCCCAGCTATTCGGCCGGCATCAATCTGCAGATTCCCCTGCGCAACCGCACCGCCCAGGCCGACGTGGCCCGCGCCCAACTGCAACTGCAGCAGTCCTATCTGCAGCAGCAGCAGCAGATCAACAACATCATCATCAGCGTGCAACAGGCGCAGTTCGCGCTGCAGTCCAGCCGCGCGCAGATTCTCGCCGCCCAGGACGCCGTCACCCTCAATCGTGAGACCCTGGAAGCCGATCAGAAGAAACTGGACCTCGGCGCCACCACGATCACCCAGGTGCTCACGGATCAGAGCAATCTCACCAACGCCGAAAGCGCGCTGGTCACCGCGCAGAGCACCTATATCCAGAACAAGGTGAATGTTGAGCGCCTGACCGGACGCACCCTGGACGCCAACCGCATCTCCGTGCTCGATGCCGAGAACGGCAAGATTACCCAGATGCCGCGCGCCAACAATAATAATTGAGGCCCGTCCGCGGCGACTTCAATCGCAGCGTAACGTGGTGACCGGGTCCACCCGTGCCGCCCGCCGCGCCGGAATCACCGCCGCCGCCATGCCCACGCCGATCACCAGCAGCGGCACGCCGATCCACATCCAGAACTCGCCCAGCGCCGCCGCATGCAGAAGATGATGCAGGCTGCTGCGCAACCACCAGGCGGCCAGCAAGCCCACGGCGGTGCCGGTCAGGATCATGCGCAGCGACTGCCCGACCACCCGGCCCCAGACCTGCGCCGCGCTGGCGCCCAGGGCCATGCGGATGCCGATCTCCTGCCGCCGCTGGGCCACGCTGTGGGCCAGCACGCCGTATAACCCGGCAGTGGCCAGCAACAGCGCCAACACCGCCATGGCCAGCAGCAGGCGGGTGCGGTAGCGCTCCGGCAGGGTCACGTCGCTCCAGCGCTGGCCCAGGGTGCTCACTTCATACACCGGCACCTGCGGGTTGATCTCCCCGGAGATCCGCCGGATGGCGGGCACCAAGCTCTCCGGATCGCCCTGCGTCCACACCGCCGCGCTCATCTCGCCGCGGTGCGACTGCTCCAGCGGCAGGTACAGGTCGTCGGCCGCCGTTGTCCCGGGTCCCCGTTGTCCGATATCCGCGGCGATGCCGACGATCTGGTAGGGCGCCTTCCTTCCTTCGACTACAATGCCCTGCTCCAGCGCCGGCCGGCCGGGAAAGAGCCGCTGCGCCAGATGCGCGCTGACAATGGCCACCCGCGGCCCGTCGGCCTGGTTGTCCGCCGCCACAAATCCCCGCCCTTGCAGTTGAATGCCGGCGGCGGCAAAGTAACCCGGCAGCACGGCGAGCAGGTCCGCCTGCGGCCGTTCATCCTGGGGAAGTGCGAGCTGGGCGGCGTTGTCCGCCGCGCTCACGGCATCGTGAGCCTGGGCCGGCATGTAGGGCAACTCGGAAACCAGCCCCGCCGCCCGCACGCCCGGCAGTTGTTGCAGCCGCTGATTGAGGCGCGCGAAGTAGGGAAAGCCGGCCTCCAATTCCGCCGTGCTGTTGAACAGCAGCGACACGCGGAAGGTGAGCACATGGTCGGTGCGGTATCCCGGGTTGGTGTGCTGCAGTTGGCGCAGACTTTGCCAGAACAGCCCGGAGGCGATCATCAGCACCACGGTGCTGGCCACCTCCGCCATCACCAGACCATTGGGCATGCGCGAGCGCGGCGACTGCGGTCCCGAGGAGCGGTGCAGGCTCTGCATCGAGGACGGCCGCAGCAGCTCCCACGCCGGCGCCAGCCCGAACCACACCGCCGTCAGCAGGGTGACCAGGGCGCTGAAGCCCAACACCCAACCGTTCAAACTCACCTGGGCCAACTGCGGCAAACTGGCCGGGTGCACACTCCGCACCAGCGGCACCACGAGGCCCGCCAGCCCCCATCCCACCGCCGCCGCCAGTCCGGCCAGCACCAGCCCTTCCAGCAACAATTGTCCCAGCAGGTGCCGCCGGCCGGCGCCCAGACTCGCCTGCAGCGCCATCTCCCGCCGCCGGCCCACCGATTCGCTCAGCAGCAGATTGCCCACGTTCACGCACGCCAGGCACAGCAACAGCAAAACCGCGGCCATCATGATGCCCAGCGTTGCGGCGAGCGGTCCCGCCACCCACCGGTCCAGCGGCTCCAAGTGGATGCCCTGATCGCTGTTGGACTTCGGGTAGGTCTGCGCCAGGCGACGGGAGATGGCATCCATCTCCTTTTGCGCGCCGCCCAGTGACTGCCCCGGCCCCAGGCGGGCAAACGCGCTCAGGAAGCGCCAGCTTCGCACCTGGACCGGGTCGCTGGCCAGGGGCTTGGGCAGCCACAACTGCGTGCCCCGGGGAAAATCGAAGCCGGCCGGCATCACGCCCACGATGGTGAGCAGGCGATTGTCCAGGTCCAGGTTGCGCCCCAACACGCTGGCATCACCGCCGAAGCGCGTTCGCCACAGTCCCTGGCTGAGAATTGCGGTTTGGGGGATGCTGGGCCCTTCGTCGGCGCGACTGAAGGTCCGCCCCAGCGCGGCCGGCACGCGCAGCGCGGCAAAAAAATCGCCCGACACAATGGCGTAATCCACGTGTTGCGGAGCGCCCTGGCCGACCAGCGTGGCCACATTGGAGAAATAGGCCGCCATGGGCTGCAGGCTGTGCGCCTGCGCCCGCAGATCGAGAAAATCGGGGATGGAAAAGCCACTGCCCTGGACGGCGCCGGTGCGCAGGCTGGAAGGTTGCAACCAGACCAACTGCCGCGACTGGTCAAAGGGCAGCGGATTCACCACCAACTGGTTGAAGACGCTGAACATGGCGGTGCTGGCGCCCATCGCCAACCCCAGCGTCACCACGGCCATCAGCATGACCGCCCAGCGCCGCTTCATGCGGCGCAAGGCCCAACCCAAACCCCGCGCCGTTGCTTCGCCTGCCGACCACATCGTAGCTGGCCGATTAGTGTACCTGATTCCGCCGGCCTTATCCAATCGTGGTGGCGAGTTACTGGAGGGCTTGCCCATCTACCTAGTGCGAGATTAGATTTACCGTGAGTGGCACGGTGGCGCTCAGTCCGCTCACCACGGCTGTCACCTGCAGGTTATAAGTGCTGACCACCGGCGCCCGGGCCGGCGGCGGGGCCGGCCCGGGCCCGCCGCCGCACCCCGCCGCCAGCAGGCACACCGCCATCACCCACCGCCAGCGCTTGCCACGGCACTTCATCTCCGCCAGCAGCCAGGCACCGGCCACCGCCAGCAGCCCCAATCCGCCCGCCGGGCTTTGACTGCTTTGGGCGGCGACCAGCGAAAATTGCACCGTGGCGGGAACCCCGGAAGCCTCCAGACTCGCCGGCGAAGGTTGGAAAACCGGCGTCAGGCCGGCGGGCAGGCCGGCCACCGTCAGCGCCACGCCGCCGCTCAGCCCGTTCACCGAGGTCAACTGCAGCGGCATCGGGGTGCTGCTCTGCCCGGCGTTGACGTTCACGCTGAGTGTGCCGGGAGCCAGGGTGAACGCCTGCAGCTTCAGGTTCGCACTCGCCTGGTGCGCGCTGTCAGAGGCGATGACCACGGTCATCTCCGGCAGGTTGCCGATGGGCGAGACGGTAACCTGCGCCGTCTGCCCCGGACTCAACGTTGCGGGCGCAATCCGGCAGCCGACGGCGGGCTGCACGCAGGTCAGGGGGACCGGCGCCGCAAAGCCTTCGCTGGGGTTCAGGGTGGCCAGCAACGTGCCGGTCTGGCCGGGCGCGATGGCCGCCGCGGGAGGGGTGAGCACGAGCGCATAGCCGGGCGCGGGCAAGGCGGTTTCCTGCCAACTCACGCTCGCGGCACCCGCCGTACTGGCGGTCAGAGTCACGGTCGAGACAGTGTTCGGCAGCCGCAGGTTGGCGCCGGCGGTGCCGTCGGCGCCGGTGGTCAGCACCGAAGAGCTGAAGTTGCCGCCGCTCAGGTTGACGACCGCTCCCGCCACGGGATTGGCCCAGGCATCCGTGGCCAGCAGCACGATCGGCGCCGCCAGCAGGGTGCCCATCGCCTGCTGCTGGTTTTGACCCGAAACCACCTGCAACCGGCTGGCGGCCGCCGCATTCACTTGCAGCGCCATCTGCGCGGTGGCGCGCCCATATTGCGCCTCGACGCTCCAGCTCCCCGCCCGCAGCGGAGTGAACGTCAGGCTGTAGGCGGTCTGCGACCAGTCTTGAAATTGACTCTGGCTGGCGGAAAAGCTCACCCCGCTGCCGCCGGTCACCGGCTGCCCCAGCGCGTTCACGGTGGCGGTGATGGTCACCGGGGTTCCGGCGGTAACCGTCGTCGTGGCGGCGCTGAGCGTCACCGTTTCCTGCGCCGCGGAGAAATCCGCCGTCCACCAGCCCCGCCCCAGCGTGGCGGCCCACAACTGTTCCCCGCCATCGAACGCCAGTCCGGTGATGGGCGCTTGCGTCAGCCCGCCGGTCACCTCGTTCCAGGTCAGCCCGCCATCAACGCTGGCCTCCACCGTCGCGCCGGCCGCCACCGCCACCAGGTTCGGATCGGTCGCTGCCACCGCGATCGCGGTGACCGGCAGTGCAGTGGTCAGATTGGCTTGCCAGGTGGTCCCCCCGTCTTGGCTGAGGTAGAGCGTGTTTCCCACCGATGCCCACACTCCGGCAGAATCCGCCGCCAGCGCCGCCACCCTCCCGCTGCCCAGCGTGTGCGCCACGCCGCTGGGATCGATCACCTGACCTGCTGCCGTACCCAGCCAGAAGCCGGAACTGCCCGCCGCCAGGCTGGAGTAACTGCCGCTCGCTGCCGTCCAGTTGCTGCCTCCGTCGCTGGTGCAGCTCAACCCGCCATCGGTGGCGCGCAGGCCGCACACCTGCGCGGCTGCGTCCGCCAGCGCGGCGTACTCGCCCCCCACCGTCGCCGGCCAACCCAGAATTCCGCCGCCATCCACCGCCCCCAGAACCGCTGGGGTGGAGTTGGTGGCCGCCAAGAGGGAAACATTCGCCAACCCCGCATTCATGCTGATCGCGGTTGTTCCTCCCCCGGCTTGCCACACCCCCTGATCGCTTCCCACCCAGGCGGTGCCATTCCCCAACGGCGCCAGTGCATGCACCGCGCCGTTCACCGCATAGGTGCTCCAATGACTCCCCGCGTCACTCGATTCAGCTACGCCCTGGCCTCCCACCCATATTTCTCCGGTGGTGGTTTCGGCCAGCGCCAATCCCCGCGCGTTGGCCACCAGCGGCGGCGCCGGCAGGCTCGTCACTGCCCCGGAAGCGGCAATCTGCCACAAGCTGACCGCCCCCGACGGCACCGCCAAGGCCAGCAGAAAGCCACCGCCGCCAGCCGCCACCGCCGTGCCGCGCGCCCAACCCGCGGGCAGCGATGCCGACGCAATGGGAACCCAGGCTCCCCCGCCCGCCGACCATTCGACACTTGCGCTCCCCACCGCCAGCAGATTCGTTCCCGAACGCGCGACGTCCCACGCGCCTCCGCCCACGCTCAGCGTCCACGTGGCGCCCCCGTCGTCGCTTTCATAAAGCCCCGGCTGTGCGCCCGGAGCGGAATCGGAGACGGCGACCGCCGCAGCCAGGATCTGTTGCGGATTGTTGGGATTCAGCAACACCCGGCTGACGGCCAGGCCGCCCAGGGTGGCGCCGCCCAGGCGGCTCCAACTCTGGCCGCCGTCGCTGCTGACTTCGAGGCCCACCCCGCCCAACGTGCGCGCGCCGTGCAGGTCGCCGGTCCCGGCAAAAATCGTGCCCTGGGAACTGACCGCCAGCGCGCTCACCGTCGCCCCGTCGCTCAGCGCAGTCCAGCTCTGATTGCTCAACTGCCAGACACCGCCGGCGCCTCCCGCCAGCAGTGTTGCTGCCCCGCTCCCGCCGCCCACCACCAGGGCTTCGATGGGACCGGCCCCCATGGGGCCCGACGACACCCAAACGGGGGCTTGCGCGACCATCGCCAGCGGTAGCGTAGCTAATAGGACGCCGATGCAACCCCACCTCGGCACCTAAGCAGAATGGGAAGGCGGGCGGCGCAGGGCTACACCCCAATCGGGGGCAATATTTCCGTCTTTAGGAACGGCCCCGAATCAGCGACAGGAACTCGCTGCGGGTTTCGGCGCAGGTACGGAAGGTTCCCAGCATGTGGCTGGTCACGGCGGAAGAGTGCTGTTTTTCCACGCCGCGCATCATCATGCACAAATGTTGCGCCTCCACCACGACGCCTACACCTTCCGGCTTGATCCACTCCTGAATCGTCTCCGCAATCTGGGTGGTCAGCCGCTCCTGCACTTGCAGGCGGCGCGCAAACGCATCCACCAGGCGCGGAATCTTGCTCAACCCCAGCACTTTGCCCTTGGGGAGGTACGCCACATGGCAGCGGCCGAAGAAGGGCAGAAGGTGGTGCTCGCAAAGGCTGAAGACCTCGATGTCGCGCACGATCACCATCTCGTCGTAGTCCACGGTGAACAGAGCGCTGGTCAACAGGGCCTGCAGGTCGCACTGGTACCCGCTGGTCAGGAACTCCATCGCCTTGAAGTAACGTTCGGGCGTGTTCCTGAGGCCTTCGCGCTCCGGGTCTTCGCCCAGCCGGGCGAGCAGCGAGCGCACCAGCTCCTGGCCGCCGATCACATCCATTTCCGTACCCATACAGCTATTGTATTCTGGGACTTGCGGCGTCCCCTTACACTTGCCCTGTTCCTACTGCTGTCGCTGGCGGGCTGCACCCGTCGCGCCTCGGTGGGCCACTCCGTTCCTGACTTCCATCTGCGCCTGCTCAACGGGCGCGAAGTTTCGCTGGCGAGCTACCGCGGGCATGTGCTGATCCTGAACTTCTGGGCCAGCTTTTGTGTCCCCTGCGTTCAGGAAACCCCCGCCCTCAACGCTCTGGCGGAAAAGTTTCCCGGCGGTCAGGCGGTGGTTCTAGGCGTTTCGATTGACCAGGACCCGGTGGCGTACCAGACCTTTCTGAGCCGCTACCACATCAGCTTTCCCACCGCTCTTGATCCCAGCGAGGATGTCATGCATCGCTTCGGCACCCAACTGATCCCGGAGACCTACATCATCGGGCCGGACGGGCGTCTGGACCGCAAGCTGGTGAGCGTGGCCGACTGGAACTCGCCCGCCATGGTCGCCTACATCCGCTCGCTGCTGCCTGCTACTTAATGCGCCGCCTTCGGGAATTGCGGGGTTGGGGCCACGGACCCCCAACCCCGCGTCCCCGGCGGTTCGTAGAAAGCGGGATGTCGGCGTAGCCGACAGGGGCCCGCGCCAATCAACGATAGCGGACGCGGCTCTCGGGTGTTTCCGGTTCCTTGGCCACCACGGTAATTCCGGCCTCGTCAAAGTGGTAGCCTTGCAGGCGATCCGCCTCAGGATCGAAGCCGACCGTCGCTCCCG
>Ga0134125_10006387_pt1 | contig 13350 bp, 5 predicted proteins | sample KB31751_FD_96464 | JGI IMG/M metagenome (GOLD analysis project Ga0134125, IMG submission 96464) | Terrestrial soil microbial communities with excess Nitrogen fertilizer from Kellogg Biological Station, Michigan, USA - KB3-175-1 | ecosystem: Environmental > Terrestrial > Soil > Unclassified ... | reverse complement strand
GCGATGTGCGGGGCTCGTCATGAGTGATCGCTCCCGTCATCTGGGTCTTGCGGATTCCGAAGCCATTTGCGCACGCGCCGCCGAATTCATCGTCGAGCAGCAGACAGGCGAATGGAGCCAATCCGATGAAGCAGCTTTCGCGGCTTGGCTCGCCGAATCCTCGGCTCACCGCATCGCTTTTTGGAAACTGGAAGCGACATGGGATCGCACCAAGCGCATCGCCGCATTGAAGCCCGTGCGCCGTGGCGCGCGCCTGGCGGAGATGGGCCGCCGCGTTTGGCCGGTATTGTCGCGCACCGCCGCTGCCTTGGCGCTTGTCTGCGCGGGCGGAGCGGCCGCCTTTTACTATTCCCATCGCCCACCTCAGGAACAGACCTATGCGACGACCGTCGGCGGACACGAGACGCTCGCGCTGGACGATGGCTCGCGCATCGAACTGAACACCGATACATCCATCCGTATCGCGATGACGGGCAAAAGCCGCAAGGTTTGGCTGGATCGCGGCGAGGCCTATTTCGATATCCATCATGATGGCGCACGCCCCTTCGTGGTGATGGCGGGAAATGCGCGCGTCACCGACCTCGGCACCAAATTCACCGTGCGCCGTGAAGACAAGCGGCTCAACGTCTCGCTGATCGAAGGCCGTGCCGAACTGGAAAACGGAGAAGCGGGCGACAACGCGCGTTCCGCCGTCTTGAAGCCGGGCGATGTCGCGGTCGCCACGCGCGATACGGTGGCGATCACGCGCAAGCGCGACCAGGTGTTGAAGGATGCGCTCGGCTGGCGCCGCGGCGTGCTGGTGTTCGAAGACACCGAGCTTTCGGCGGCCGCGCAGGAATTCAACCGCTACAACCGCAAGAAGGTGATCGTGGCCGATGCGCACACCGCGCATCTGCGTATCGGCGGCACCTTTCCGTCGACCAATGTGGATGCGTTCGCCGATGCCGCGGAAGCCATTCTCGGATTGCACGTTCGCTATCGGGGCAACGACATCGTGATTTCGCGTTGAGACGCGGGAATTGATTTCAGCAGGGGGGACTATGAAAAACCTTTCCATCTTCAAGGCCATGCTCACCGCAACGGTGTTTGCGGCCGCGCCCGCACTGGCGGAAGACTTCAACATACCGGCCGGCGATCTCGGCAAGGCGTTGAATGCCTATGCGGTGCAAAGCGGCGTCATGCTGATCGTTTCTTCCGATCAGATCCGCAATGCGCACACCTCGGGCCTGAAGGGCGTATTGCCGCCCAATGAAGCGTTGAGTCGGCTTCTCAAAGGCACCGGTTTCACCATGCGGCGCGCACCATCGGGTGCCATCGGCATCGTACCGGGACCTTCGTCTTCGGATGCAGCGGACAATATCCTGCCCATGCAACTGGCCCAGGCCGCGCCTGCGCGCAGCGCGGTGGAAACGGTGACCGTCACGTCGTCGAAACTCGGCGGCGCGGATGTGCAAAGCATCCCGATCGCGATCACAGCGCTCAGCCAGGAACAACTCACCGCCACGCAAACGGCAGGCGGCCCCGATCTGGTGAAACAGGTGCCGAACCTGACGTTCACCAAAACGAACTTCACCGGCTACAGCATCCAGATCCGCGGCATCGGCACGCAAGCGATTTCGGTGACCACCGATCCGGCGGTGGCTGTCGCCTTCAACGACATCCCGTTCATCCGAAATCATTTCTTCGAACAGGAATTCTATGACGTGGCGCAGGTCGAAGTGCTGCGCGGCCCGCAAGGCACGCTCTATGGGCGTAACGCCACCGCAGGCGTGGTGAACCTCACCAGCGCAAAACCCAGCGACCAGTTCGAAGCGATGGTAAGCGGCGAAATCGGCAATTATCATCAGCGCCGTCTGGAAGGCATGCTCAACCTTCCCATCGTAGACGACCGCCTCGACATCCGCTTTGCGGGCGAATGGACGAAGCGTCAGGGCTACAGTTTCAACGAGCTAGACAACGAACGCATCGACGGCCGCGACCTGTGGTCGAGCCGTATCTCTATCGGTTTCAAGCCGTTCGAAGGACTTCAGACCACCCTCGTCTGGGAACACTTCTCCGAGAATGACGACCGCATGCGCACGGCGAAGCAACTATGTCATCGCCAGCCGGTGCTGGACATCTTTGGCGGCGATGCGGCGGCTACGAACCCGTTCGGCGCCAGTACGGCCGTTTTCAATCCCGCGAACTACGGCAGTCAGGGCTGTCAGATGAGTTCGCTGTATTCGCCCGAAGCCTTCGAGGTGCCGAACGGTTTTTCGCTGCCCTATTATTTCGCTGCCAGTGCGGTTGGGGCCCCCGTCGCGCTCAATGACCCTTATGTCAGCAGGACGCAATCTCAAAATCTGCGTGTGATCGAAACAGCGTTCAATCCCGCATACCGCGTAAAGAACGATATTGTCGAATTGAACGCCGACTATTCGCTTGGGCCGGCCCTGACGTTTACGTCGCAAACGGCATTCAATCACGATTTCCTTTGGTCGATGGAGGACTACAATCGCTTCAATACGGCCCCCAACGCCTTCGCGGCAACACCGGCGGAAGACGGCAGAGTTACCCCCGACGGGGGTTCGGCGTGCGATCAAAATGGAAATTGCATCGCCACAGGTGTTTTCTGCGACCCACAGATTGGTTGCAGCAACAGACTCGTCTTGGAGGATCTGTCGGCCGAACACGCGTGGCAGTTGAGTCAGGAATTCCGCCTGGCTTCAAATTTCAGCGGCCCGTTCAATTTCAGTGCGGGCGGAAATTATCTGCATTATGAAACCGACGAAGATTATTACGTCTTCATCAACTCCCTGACGGCGGCTGCGGCCTCGATCGGAAGCGCGGGCTGCGGGTATCACTATGGCTGCACGACATATGTTCCGGGCGTTACCGACAATTCGTCGTGCCTCTTCAGCGGCTTTGTGATGCCTGATCCCATGGCCAATCACGGCACCGGCTCATGCGGCTACATCGATCCCAATCCGGTCGAAGAACTCGATGGCAACGGACACAACTACTTTCGAAGCCAGAACCCATATATCTTGAATTCCTATGCCGCATTCGGAGAGGCCTATTACAGCATTTTCTCCGATCTGAAGTTGATTGCGGGTCTGCGCTGGACGGAAGACCGCAAGCATTTCACCGAAATTCCCAGCGAACTCCTTGTCGAAGGATGGGGATACCCGTCAACGGGCGTGGTGAACCAGGTATGGGATCAGTTCACGGGCCGGTTTGCCGCGAACTGGACGCCCAAACTCGCCTTCACGGATCAAACCCTTGTCTATGGCTCCTATGCGCATGGCTACAAGGCGGGCGGTGCAAATCCGCCCGGCGCTGCTCTTCTTTGCTACAACTGCGGACCGGATACGGGAACAACCAATTTGCCCATCCATCCGCTCACCTTCAAACCCGAATTCATCGATGCCTTTGAGGTCGGAAGCAAAAACACCCTCCTCGACGGTGCGCTCACGCTGAACGTCAGCGCGTTCTATTACAATTACGAGAACTACCAGATTTCCGAGATTGTGGATCGCACCTCGATCAATCTCAATTTCGATGCGCATGTGAAAGGCGCCGAGGTGGAAGCGACATGGGAGCCTTTGCCCGGTCTGCGCTTCAATTTTGCCGGCGGCTACGAAGATGCGCGCCTTGCAAAAGGATCGAAGGCCGTTGACCTGATAGATCGTACCGCCGGGCACGCAGACTGGCTGGTTTTGAAGCCGTTCGTCAGTCAGGCGTCGAATTGTATCCTGCCGTACTATGTCATCCAGTATCAGCTCCAATACGCCTCTTTTTCAATCAACAACGATTGTGGAGTGGCTTATGTGGACAATCACGATCCGGTAACCGGCCAACCTTATACGTCCGATTTAAGCACCGTGACGAACCGGCATGGCGACCCGATCATTCCGGGAACCTATGTGGGCTTCGATCCGGTGAGCGTTGATCCCAATGCGCCTGCGGGCGTCAATGGCGGTCTGGGGCTCCCGCCCAATGGCGGTGCCGGTTTCGACAAGGATTTGAGTAATAACTGGCTGCCAAATGCGCCGCCGCTCACCGTATCGGCTGGCGCGCAATACACGATCCCGCTTTCGTCCGATTGGGCGGGAACGCTGCGCGCCGATTACTATTGGCAGGACTACTCCTGGGCGCGCATCTTCAACGATCATCCCTATGACCGGTTGCGCGGCTACACCAACGTCAACCTGACCTTGATCCTCACCAGTCAGAACGGTTGGCAGGTCATGCTCTACGACAAGAACGTGTTCAACACGACCGCGATCACCGGCACATTCCTGAATAGCGACGACACTGGGCTGACGACGAACGTGTTCCTCACCGATCCGAAACTGATCGGCATCCGCGTCACGAAGAACTGGTGAGCGACATGGGAAAACTACTTTTTCAACTCACCTCGGTTGTCACCCCCGGCGAACGCGCGCTTTGCGCGCGGGCGGGAAGAGGACCCAGGCGGCAAACACTGATCGGTATCTCGCACCTAGGTTCCCTTCCCCTCGCGATGCTGACGCATCGCTCGGCCGGGAATGACAAGTTGAGGGGTACTTCCAAGGGGGGAACACAACAATGAGCGAACTCATTACGCCGCGCAGCAGCGCGAACATGCGCCTTCATTTGCTGGCAAGCGTTTCCGCCCTCACATTGATAGCGGGTCTCCCTCAAGCTGCCGCGGCAAGCGAAGACCGGCCCACCGTCTGGATCGAAGCCGGTGTGCAGCTTGATAGGCTTAGCGATGGTCAGGAAAGCTTTGCGCCGCCCTTCGTCTCAACGCTTCTGGAGAACCCCTTCACCAATCCGGGCAAGGTTCAGGCTCCGCCGCGCTATGCGTTCGGTCAAGAGGGACGCCTGTCCTTCAGCCCGGAAGGATCAGACTGGGTATTCTCGGCGTCTGTCCGCTATGGCCGCGCGAACAGCAGCGGCAACAGCCATGAAGAGACCTCACCTTCGTCGGCGAAGCTCGTCCAATTTTTTCCTTATTACCATATCTACCGCACCATTCTCTTACCGGCCCAGGCCCAGAAATTTGCGACCACGACGTCGAGGACCCATACCTCTTATCTGGTGATGGACTTTCAGGCAGGAAGAGATGTGGGCTTGGGCGTCTTCGGAAGAAACGGTAGTTCTACAATCAATGCGGGCGTACGCGTTGCGCAATTCACTTCGCGGTCAAAAGCGAAAATTGATTCAGATCCCGATTTCACCAAAGCATACAGGACCATTTCCAATCTTGGACCGTATCAGTCTGCGTACATTAAAATCCCTAGTCAAAAATGGGACTTGTATGCCGCGAAATCAACGACGGCACGCAGCTTTCACGGTGTTGGCCCATCGCTCGAATGGTCCGCGGACGCAACACTCGTCGGCGATCCGAACATGGGGACGGTGACCTTCGATTGGGGATTAAGCGGTGCGCTGCTATTTGGCCGTCAAAAAGTGGTAGCACATCACCAAACGATGGCCCATCACCAAAGCGGCCAGCATTTTAGCGGCGCGCTGCCCACGCTTTATCCGACAAAATCCCACGACACGGCCCGTTCCCGCTCCGTCGTCGTCCCCAACATCGGCGGCTTCGCGGGGCTCTCGATGCGCTTTCCGAATGCGAAAGTCAGCTTCGGCTATCGTGTCGATGCCTTCTTCGGCGCGATGGACGGCGGCATCGACACGCGCAAAACCTACGACCGCAATTTCTATGGCCCGTTCGCCACTATCAGCATAGGTTTGGGTGGATAGCTTTGGCCACGCACGACATGGTGTTCTGTCGGACAAGCGGTCGAAAGGCGGCTTAAAGCCAGTCAGGCCCGCTCGGAATTTGAACCGCTAGCGTCTTGTGACCGGCTGGTCGGTCGAACCGGACCCTGCAATAGTGATTGCCCTGGATCGGTTTGTTACGCCCAGCTTTCCGTAGAGATTCTTGAGATGGAACTTCACGGTGTTTTCCGAGATCTGAAGGTTGCCGGCTATTTCCTTGTTGCGCAGGCCTTCGAGCAATAGCGAATAGATTTCCTTTTCCCGGTCCGAGAGGGGCTCCAAGAGCGCGGGCGCGTCGCGCCCGCCGGGGCTGAGCGATACGTCGACACCGGCCGCTGCCAGTATCATTTTGATGAAATCGGTTCTCGACCGTTCGACGCTGCTTGCGGTGGAGCGTTTCTCATCGGCGCCCGCCAGCTCGCGTCGCAGCAAGTCGACCGAAAGTTTGCCTTCGTCCAGGAACTGGCGGACATATTGGCCGGGCCGCGCCAGATCCAAGGCCATGTTCAAGCTTCTTTGCGATTGCTTCGCGTCGCCCGCGCCGTCGTGGGCCAGTGCGTCGAGGATCTGGAGCTTGATCTGCCGCCGAACGCGCCGCTGCTTCACCGCATGCTTCAATTCCATTTCGATCAAGGCAATGGCGGCTTGCACGTCACGCTCGTGGATCAGAAGGCGTATCATGTTGACGACATGGCCTTCCGTATCTTCGGAGAACGGAATCCAGCCTTCGGGCAATTGCGATCGATCTGTCTTGATGCGCGCGGCCTCCGCTCTGGCGTTACGCGTATCGCCGGCAAGTATCTTCCTGCGAAGCTTTTCCCACGTCACCAACCGCAGAAGCCTGGGAATGGCGTTCGATCGAGCGATGCCCTCGACATCGTCGAGCAGTGCCGCCGAACTGCTCGCGAGCCCCGTCGAATCGTAAAGTCGCGAGATGGAAACGGCGGCAATGGACAGGAAGTCCACCTGGGCCGAGGAGAGAATGACGCTCTGCGCCTGGTCGAATATCTTCTTCGCGTTCACCAGATCGCTGCGCTCGTAGAGCGCGCTGATATAGCTGGCTGCGTAGGCGGCATAAGCCACCGATTGGTCCAGCGGGAGATAAGCCTCCGAAGGTGCATCGCGAAGCAGGTCGAGAGCGGCCGACAGCTTCCCGCCTATCATCAGATTCACGGCCGAGGTCGAAATCGAGCCCAGAACGGTGAACGGCGAGTTGGCGCTCTTTCCATACGTCCGGCCCAGCGCAAGCAGATCTTCCGCCCGGTCGAAGTCGCCGGAAAAGATGGCCAGATGCCCCTTGAGGATCGAGGTGGAGCCCGCCTGGAAAATCGAGAATTCGTCCGTCTTGTCGAAGACCGTCTCGTCCAGCTTCGCGGCATGATCTTTCATGCCGGGAATGTCGTCGCTGATGGTGCATATCATCGCCCTGACCACGCCCTGGTCCGTTTCGGGGCGAGCCGGTGTCCGGGCCTCGATTTTGTCCATCGAGGACAAAACATCGCCGAGCTTTCTATGCCTGCGCAGAAAGGTCAGCGCCCAGGCGATCTTGATAAGCAGGTCCGGATGTTTCTCCAGATATTTCAGCGGTATCAGATCGTACCACTTTTCCACGGTGGCCAGATTGCCGTCCATGATGAGCTGTGATGCCCAGGACGACATGCAGTCTGCCGCCAATGCGTAGTCCTTGTTCTCCAGCGCATGGAACAGGGCATCCTCGAAATAGCCCTTTTCCCTGTACCACTTCGCCGCGATGTCGTGGATTTCGCGCTCTCGCTCCGGTGCCGATTTGCGCAGGAGCTTCTTGAGGACTTCGGAAAACAGCGAGTGGTACTGAAACCATTCTCTCTGGGTATCGAGGCTTCGGACGAACAAACCGGACTTCTCGAATTCGATCAGCAATTCTCGGGAGTTGCTTCGCTTTGTCACTTCATCGCACAACGCACCGCACATGCGCGAAAGACCTGCGGTCGCGAGGAAGAAATCCTGGATGTCCTGCGTGTACAAAGACAAGACATTGTCCACCAGATAGTCGTTGAGCTGCCAGGATTGAAACGGCCCGGCGCTTTGTACGGGTTTGCGGCCGTCGGCATGTGCAAACGAAAGCCGGTAAAGTTGAATCGCGGCAGGCCATCCCTCGGTGACGCTATAAATGGAATCGATTTGCGGCCGCGCGATATCCAGATTGAGGAACAGTTGATCGACTTCCGCGGGCGTAAAAGCCAGATCCGTCGGCCGGATGAGGCCCGCCTTCTCCATGATGATCAGCCGCGGAAGGCCGATCTCGGGAACGGTGCGAGAACTCACAACGACACGGATGCTGTTGGGCAAGCGCAGGAAGAAATCCGAAAAGAATTCCTGAGACCCCGTGCTTTTCAGGGCCTGGAATTCGTCGATGAAGAGAATGACGTTCTTATCGAGGGACAGGAGCTGGCCCAGAAACCAGTCGGCGAGATGGGCGCGTGCGGCGGCACCGCGATGAAACTGTGGAGTTTCGGTTGTGCCCGCCGAAGCAAAAAGATGATCGAGCAAAAGCTGCAGGGTGCGGAACAGACGGGCCACGTCATTGTCCGACTCGTGAAGGCTAAGCCAGGCCGTACACAACCCCCGCTTGTCGCATTCGGCTTTCGCCTGTTGCATCAATGTCGATTTGCCGTAGCCTGCCGGTCCCTGAACGATCATGATCGCAGACGCGTCGTCGGCGACCAGCCGTTTGACCAGATGTTCGCGCGCGATCGAACCTGTCGGCGGTCGCGGGGGAGACAGCCGAAGCAGCGTCGCCTGCAGTTCTACGGGCGAATGGAATTTGTCGTTCTTGCTGTCCATTGCTCGACATCGGCGGCTTTGCGGCGGCAATTCGATCCGGCGCGTTGCCTGGCTGTTTCAAAAGCACGCTAAGACACGCCGTTCCTAGAGCAATGGCGTCGCAGCCTCGTGAGACGGCCTGCTTCAGCTATTTTATAGCACCCGGCCGCCAATCGCGGGAACAAAATATCGTGCGGGCCCCGAAATGGTCCTTTCGGGAGGAACAACGCTGCCCAGATCCGAACACATTCGGCGATATCGGGGCGGAGGGCTTCAAATATCGAGCCGATAAACCTTCTTTGCCGTGCCGAAGAACATGGCCTGTTGCTCCGCGACGCCGAAACGCCGCGCGATTTTTTTGTGGGCGTTCCAAAGTGTCCGGTAAGAACAGGATATCTTGTCGACGGGAAAGTTGGCTTCGAACATGCAGCGTTCGGGACCGAACAGATCGATCGTCTGGAGATAGTAGTCCCCGCAGGCCTCGACAAGTTCGTCCGACGTCGGCGGGCGCGGACGTTCGTGCCAATGAAATCCCGCATGTTCCATGGCAAGCCCGCCCAATTTGGCAAAGACGTTTGGGCATTGTGCGACAAGCGAAATATCGCGCTTCCACTGCGCAAATATTTCCTTTTGCTTTCCCCGATAGGGTCCGACGCCCAACGGCCCGCCGAAATGATCGAGGATGATTGTCGTCTCGGGAAAACGCGTTGCCAGTTCGGCTACTTCCGGAATCTGGGGATGAAAAACCCAGGCATCGAAGGAAAGACCGAATTTGTGCAACTGCCCAAAGCCCTCGGCGAATTTGGGCGAAAGCATCAATCCTTCATCGATATTGAATCCGGGATATCTGACCTCCGGCGATGGATCCCATGGCGTGATCTGCCGGATGCCGCGAAAGCGATCCGGCGCCGTGGCGAGGTGTCCTTCGAGCGTCGCTTGGACTTGCGTGCCCAATGTCAGGTCGGCGAATCCCACAATCCCCGCCGCGGCTTTGCAGGACAGACCCGTAACGTCCTGAAAGGAATCCGCATAGCCGTTGATGGCGCGCGTTTCTCCGATGGGGCGAAGCGCATTCGCAACGCCATCGTCGTAACGATAGCCGCACTCCATAAACACCGTGGCGACGATGTTGTGCCCCGACGAAAGATCGGCGGCCTGTTCCTTCTGCCAGTAGTCCGGTTGCCAGGGCACGGGCTTCCCGTATCCGTGCCACAGATGATGGTGTGCATCGATGACGGGCGTTTCGGGATCCAGAACGTCTTCGGCGGATTGGTTCAGCCAGGCGCGATGTGCTGCTTCTGTGATCATGTCCTGATCGTTCTCGGAGAGAGCGGAAGCCGGGCGTTCCGATATCGGGTTGCCCGGCACGGGTTGAGGCCAGGTTATCGCGGATGGCCCATCGCTGCGGCTACCCGATGGGGTAGCCCGTCCCACGCCATTCGGCCCGTGGCGCCTGGGCTCCGGCGGGGCGATCAGGTGGTTGCTACCCGGTCGAGTAGTCCCCTATCCGGTATGTCTTCGATAGTTTCCGGTCAGAGGTCGAGGTACGGCGGTGGGGGCCGCCCGGTTGTCTCATCGCCATTGTGCGATGGCGACCGGTGCGGAACCGGCGTGTGTCGACATTGTCGTGCATTCGATCATCACGGGGAGGAGTTCCGGTTATGACTAGCAGGCGCAGCAATACGGGCAAGAACAACAGGTCCAAGGCCCGCTTATTGGCAGTTTTGCTCGGTTCCACGTTTATTGCCGGGTCCGCGGCGGCAGCCGACGACGCCGCACAGCCCGCAGCAGATGCGGCGGCCCAGCCGATGATGGGAGGGCTCGAAACCGTAACGGTCACCGCCCAGAAGCAGGAAGAAGACCTGCAGAGCGTTCCGTTTTCCGTTTCCGCGCTGACTGGAAAAGCGCTCGAAACCTTTCAATACAAAGACCTTCAGAATTTGAATGGCGTCGTGCCGAACGTGCTGTTCACGCAGATGTCGAATGTTTCGCTGACGCTTGCGCCCTCCATTCGCGGTATCGGTCTGACCAACAATCCCGATCCTTATACGGGAACGGAAGTTGCGGTCGTGATCGACGGGGTGGTGCAGGGCACGCGTCTGTTGGGCCTCTCCGATCAGTTCGATGTCGAGCGCGTCGAAGTGCTGCGCGGTCCGCAGGGAACGCTATTCGGCGCCGACACGCTCGGCGGCGTGGTCAATATCGTTTCGAAAATGCCGACGGGCCGCTTCGGTGTGTATGGCGAGATCACCAAGGGAAATTACGACGAAACAAACGCCGCCGCCGCGGTGAACTTCCCGATCATCGACAATGTGCTCGCGGGCAAGGTGTCCGTATCGCAAAGAACGCGCGACGGCTTCTTCACCAACCAGGCCGACGGTCAGGACCTGATGTGGGTCAACTCCACCAAACTGCGCGGTTATCTGCTCTTTACGCCCACATCGGATTTGACCGCGACGTTCATCGCCGGTCATGACCGCATTCGCAACGGCGCCGACACTGCACAAAATGTTTCGTTGCCGGATGAATTGTTCTGGCGCCCGGGCATCGTCGACAGGCCAAGCTTCTCGGTCTACAGCGATTCCGTTCAGCCCAACAACGCCGATCTGAACACCTACACCCTGAATATCGACTGGCAGACGCCGGTCGGAGAAGTGACCTCGATCACCAATTTCACCAACTTCAATGCGTTCAACATCCAGGACGTCGATGCCACGGCGGAATTCCTGATGAATGCCGGGCGCGTCATCGAAAGCGATCAGCGGTCCCAGGAATTGCGGCTCTCGACGCATCCGACGGAAAACACCAACCTGCTGGCCGGCCTTTTCTATATGGATACGCATTCCGACATCGATACCATTTCGATGCTGCCCACTCTTTCTCCGGGCACCATCACCTCGCAGCGGGTCCTCACCGATCAGCGCAGCATCGCCCTGTTCGTTCAGGGATATTGGAATGTCACCGATGCCCTGCGCCTCGGCGGCGGCTTCCGCATGACCAATGTGCAGTCTGATCTGGAATCGCGGAACCGCACCAACTTCAACCCGGTTCTGTCGCCGACCAATTACAGCGAGAACCTCGCCAATTCCACGCTTCTCGACAGTTGGATTGCCGACGGCCAGCATTCCTGGACCGAGCCCAGCGGCAAGGTGAGCGTCGATTACAAGGTCGATCAGGATGTGATGCTGTATGGCTACTACGCCCGCGGCTTCAAATCCGGAGGATTCAACGGGCGCATCACCGATCCGCGCGATATCGGCCCTTACAATCCGGAATTCATCAACACATTCGAAGTCGGCGTGCGCTCCGATTGGCTCGACAACCGGTTGAGGGCAAACCTTTCGGCCTTCTACAACAAGTGGGACAACATGCAGGTTCCGCAGTCGGTCTTCCACGGAGCCGTGGCCTCGTCGACCATCCTCAATGCCGCATCCGCAACCACCAAGGGCATCGAGCTTGAAGTCGATGCGGTGCCGACCGACGAATTGCTGATCAGCGGATCGATCGGTTACCTGGCGGCCGCATACGACAGCTTCTCGGATTCCGGCATCGACTATTCGGGACGGCCCACGCCTTACGCACCGCAATGGACCGCGTCGCTGACGGCGAGCTATGTCTTCCATACCGATGCTTTCGACCTCACACCCGCAGTTCAATATTCCTTCGTCGGCTCGCGCTGGGCGGCATTCACGCAATATTCCGTCGAGCATTTGGACAGCTACAACATGGTCAACGCGAACGTCGATTTCGCGCTGCCGGATTCCAAATGGAAGCTGTCGCTGTGGGCAACAAACCTCTTCGACAAGGAATACTTCACGAGCTCGTTGAACGTGCCGCCGCTGTTTTCGTTCGCCTCGGTCGGCGCGCCGCGCCAGTTCGGCGCCACCGTCCGCTTCGCTTTCGAGTGACGGGGGACGGTTCCTGGTGCCGGCGGATTCCTTCGAGAGCCTTCGAGCGCATCGTCAATCTCTGATTGGAGATGCGCTCGAAAAAGGCACGGGCCGCCGGCCGAATATCGTGTCGATGAGATTGGCGGCGGGCGGCAATTCGCGCGAAACGTGGATTTTCTCCGCCGAAGAGCAGGGCATCGAACGACAGATGGTCTTCCGCTGCGATCCCGATCACTGGATTCGCAAGGAAGAGATGGAAAAAGAGATAGCGGGATTGAAGCTTGCCAATGCGGCAGGCGTTCCCACCCCGCGGCTCCTCTTTTCTTCCGAAAACATCGAGATCGGGCGCCCGTTCGTCATCACGTCTCTTGTCGGCGGAACCGCGATACCCAAGCGTATTATCCGGGAAGACGCGTTCGCTCCGGCGCGGCGCTCGTTCGCAACGCAGTGCGGACGCATTCTGGCGACCCTCCACAACGCGCTCGAACATTCCGCCGGTTGGCAGGCCGTCGATCCGATTGCAGATCTCGAATTCCATCGCAACAGGATCGGATACCGGAGCCCCGTATTGGACGGCGCCTTGAACTGGCTGACGCGCAACAAGCCGCCCGCCGCGCAGCTGCGGCCGGCACATCGCGATTTCCGGTTGGGAAATCTCATGGTCGGCGAGGATGGCATTCTGGCCGTGCTCGATTGGGAAACATGCGGCCTGTCCGACCCGCATGAGGATTTGGCCTGGGTGTGTTCGCGCGCCTGGCGTTATGGCGGCGACAATCCCGTCGGCGGAATCGGCAAGCTGCAGGATTTCGTTCAGTCCTATGAGCTGCACTCCGGCCGCAAGGTGGAGATGGCGCGGCTTCATTGGTGGGGTGTTCTTGCCGCCACGCGTTGGGGGCTTGCAAGCGCT
>Ga0134125_10006386_pt1 | contig 13350 bp, 17 predicted proteins | sample KB31751_FD_96464 | JGI IMG/M metagenome (GOLD analysis project Ga0134125, IMG submission 96464) | Terrestrial soil microbial communities with excess Nitrogen fertilizer from Kellogg Biological Station, Michigan, USA - KB3-175-1 | ecosystem: Environmental > Terrestrial > Soil > Unclassified ... | reverse complement strand
TATGACAACAGTGGTACGCCAGTGATTAAATCTATTATAACTGACACATCATCGATTGGAGGTTACACATTTGGTACGCCTGCTACAACAGCAGCAACGGACAACATGGCCATTATTGCCTTTCATAAATCGTTTGTGGGTAAGGCACAAAGCGATATAAAAATATTTGGTCAGCAGGACAGACCTGAATATTATGGGTCGATTTTTTCGGCGGAGTTACAATTTGGTAGCAGTGCTTTATATGCAAACGGAATTGGAACTGCGGTGTTGGTGCAAGCTTAATAGTTTGCGTTAGGGATTAACTCAGATTCCATAGTTATTATGTTTTGGAATCGTTGAATGTTTTTAAGAAAAAAACATTTGAAGTGGAAAGCTTTTTGGTAACCCAAAAACTTGAAACGGAAAGCCCGACGGCGTAACCGCCGGAACGCTAAAAGAAGAAATAATATTGAACGCTAAAAAAATAAAAACATGAATGCTAAAGAAACCATTGCTGCAGCTAAACGCGCAGCGGAGCAACACAAAACGAAAAAAGTTTTAAAGGCTCAGGTAGAAGGAGATAAGTTTCCGCAATATGATTTTGTGGCTGTGAAAACGGTACACGTAACGATGCCCGGAGAAGCCTGCTACATTGATATGAGCGAAAAAGATTTGCAGGTGCTGAACGAAAGGGTGATAGACAAAAAACTGTCGCTACATGAGTTTGTGTTTGCAAGTGATGTAACTAAAGAACCTATAAAAAAATAATTAAAAACAAATTTACATGTCAGCACCAAATGTAACAGTAAACAGAACAAACGGCGGAATAGGCAGGCAAGCCAATGGCAGCGACTACTATTCGGGTTTGCTGTTTTACTTAAAATCAGGATCAACTTTACCAACAGGATTTGCTACGCAGCAAATACAATCTTTAAATTCTATTAACGATTTAATTGCCCTGGGCATTGATGGAAAGAGTGGAGATGATTCTCCGGCAACTTTTACAAGTGTTTTAACCAAAGGCAGTACAGGAGATGTTATTACTGTGACTTTTACAAATCCGTTTACAGGAGTTGTTAGCACCTTGTGTCAATATGCCCAAGTAAGTGGAGATAGTTCGAATACAATATTTGGAACAAGTGTAGCATCGGCAATTAATGCCGGTACGACAATTACGGGATGTAGCGCAGTTTCTAATACTGTGTCGAGCACAACAACATTAACCGTTACCATACCAAAAGGTTTTGGCATAGTGCCCAATAGTGGCACACCACCTGTTGCGATAACTGTAACAGGCACCATTACAAGCGCCACGGTTACTTTGGGCGCAAGTGGTGCAGGGTCGGAACAGGATATTATTTATTACCATGTGCGAGAAGCCTTTAGAGTGCAAGGCATTTTGAACGGAAAACCACAGGGGCAAATTTGGGTAGGTGTTTATAATGTAAATGCAACACCAAGTTTAACTTATGGAAGTTTTGCAGAGGTTGCCACCATGCAATCGTATACCAACGGGCAAATAAAACAAATAGGCGTGTATGCTACTACAGCAGCTTTTGCAACATCGCATGTAACAGCTTTGAATGCACAAGCGGTTGCTTTAGCTGCACAAAACCAACCATTGGCTATTATTTACCAAGGAGATTTTTCGGGAGGCTCAACTGTGCCAGCAAATAACCTGCGTACATTAAACAGTCAGTTTGTGCAATGCACCTACGGGCAAGATGGAGGCAATGTGGGTAACCAACTATATAAAGCATTTGGAAAATCGATTGGTTGTTTAGGTACCACACTTGGTGCTTGGGCACTGGCAAGTGTGCAGCAATCAATTATTAGCCGTGCAGTGTTTAATGTAGTTGACAGTTTAGAATACACCAAACTTGCATGGGCAAATGGAGCTTTATTAAGCGCATCGGGTGCAGGATTATCGGCAACGATTGATGCGATTGATGCGTTGGGTTATGTGTTTTTGAGAAACGAGAGTAGCCCGGTTAGTTCGGCATTATTTGGTGGTGTGTTTTTTAATAATGACAGTATGGCTGTTACACAAACAAGCGACTATGCTTACATGCCAAATATTAGAACGATAAACAAAGCTGCTGTTGGTGTGCGTGCTGCCATTTTACCTGCGCTTGGAGGCAATGTATATTTTAATGCCGACGGTACACTAACGGTTGACAGTATAAATTATTTGCAACACCTGGGTGATACGGTGATTGGCGGAAAAAGCGGAAGCACAACCGGAAGCATGGCTGCGGCGGGAGAAATATCGGACGGACAAACAATTATTGACCCAACACAAAATGTGCAAAGCACAAACACAGTTGCTATTACAATGAAAATTGTGCAAGCAGGTGTAGCGAGATACATAGTTATAAACATAGGCTTTGCGGCCTCATTAACCCAATAAAAACATGACCATTTTACCACCACTAATAAACGGAAAATCGTACGAAAACGCCGATGTTACCCTAACCATTATGGGCACCGTAATTGCAGGTGTTACTGCAATAAGTTTTAGCGAAACACTGGACGACATGAAAGGCGTTACGGGCGCGGGACGAGATTTTGTGTCGTACACAAACGGAAAGTTGAAAAAAGAAGGAAGCATTACGCTGAAGTATGAAGAGGTTGCGAACATTGAAGATGTGGCGCCTAACGGAAAGTTATACGACATACCGTTGTTTCCTATAACGGTAAGTTTTACCGACCCAACACTTATAACACGCGCTTATGTTATTACGGCCAAGTTTAAAGGCGTGAAGCTGGACACAAAAGACAGCGATGCATCGATTGATGTTACGTTAGACTTGTTTGTGGCAAGCATTAAAAAAGTTGCTTAAAATTTAAAACAAATAAAAAATGGAAGAAAACAAACAGGCAGTAATTGAAACTGCAAAGATGAAAGGCGAACTAGACGAAGCTGCTTTGGAGCTGTTGAAAAATCAGTACCCGGGATTGAAGTCGATAATTTTTGAGCATGACGAAACAGGCGAAAAGGCTGTGGTGTATGTGAAAAAAGTTAGCCGACCGATTTTTGAAGCGGCGATAAAGATTGAAAAATCGAGTTCGGAACTTACGCTGGCGGAGTACTTGCTAAAAAACCTACGCGTAGGTGGCATGGACGACAAAGAAATTATTGCCGACCTGGATTGGCTGAAAAACTTTGCCGCTATTGCGCAACGTTTAACCTATGTGAAGTACGGTGAGATAAAAAAAAATTAAAGAAGCACAGGCTAGAGGTTGATGTAACCAGAAACGCAGCAGAGGAAATTAGAAAGAACTATGCCCTGCTGCGTTTTTACTATAAGGAGAACCCCGAAAACTGGAGCGATACTAAATATGCTAAACTACTTTGCGAAATGCAGTTTGTGTTTGAGTATATGGGATTAAGGAAATAAAAAATTAAATAAGATAAAAAATGGACGAAACACCGAAGAGGAAGATTTCTAAGATAGGTAGCTCAGCTACCAAGGGAGTTCCATGGGTTGAGGGAGCTAAAAAAATTTTTGAAGGAGCTGAGTATACTACCAAAGTGGCGGCTAAAATGCAAGACGTAGAGGGTTCAATTATTGCCGTTTCTAGAAGTGTTGATGAAGGAAAGGCTAATTTTCGTTTTTTAAGTAACGTAATATATAAAACCGGATTAGATGCTGAAACTACGTCCGAAAATTATCAAGCCTTTACCGGGGCTATGGAGGGCACATCCTTACAGGGTGAAAAAGCAAATAAAATATTCAGGCAAGTTGCTGAGGCAAGCGTTGTAATGCACTCTTCAACAGAACAAAGTAAAGCCGCTTTTCTATCTTTAGGTAATATAATGAAAAATGGTGTTGTACAAGCAGAGGATTTAACCGGAGAATTGGGCAGAATGATACCAAATTTATTTCAAATTTCTGCTGATGCCATGAAAATGTCAGCCGATGAGTTTAAGGCATATGTGAAAGCAAATAAATTACGTGCTGCAGAATTTCTTCCGAAACTGGGTGACGAATTAGAAAATAAAAATAAAGAGAAATTAGTCAGTGAGGCAAATAGTACATCTGCAAACATTAATAAAATTAGTAGTGCCTGGAATAACTATATAAATAATTTAGGTAAAGCTAAAACAGGTCCTTTGACTACTGTTACAGGTTGGATCGCAGGATACGTTAACAATGCGAGTGAAATGGCAGATAATGAAAATAGGACACAAGATATATTAAGTAAATACAAAGCTCCAGAGTTTGGCTTTTTTGAACAAGCCTCTTCATATTTACCAAGCATATTGAGTACAATAAGTCCAAAAACTCAAATAGAAAGTTATGCAAAAGCTATCCATGAAACTTTCGGGGTAAAAGAAGGGTTATCGATTGGAGATGCGATGAAAAACATATCTACTCTAAGCGGAACAATTAGGCAAAAAAAAGAATATTTTGAAGGCGTGCCGATGAGTGATATGGATAAGAGGGGATTAGCTATTTTGGAAAATGAACGTGCCGAATTAGTAAAATACAAAAAGGATTATTGGGATCAAAAAGCCAATGCTTACTTAGAAAGCAAAAAACCAATCAGTAATCTACACAATAAAAGCTCCTCTTTGGGAGGTGAAAGCGGAGCAATCTCTCCACAAATAATAGTTTACGGTGGCATTGCCCCTAATATGATAATACAAAGCGTAGATGGCAGTATACCAGCTAAAGATTTAAAAGAAAAAGTTGGCAAGGCCTTTTTAGAATTAATTAGTGATGTTAACCAAAGAACAAAATAATGAGTGGTCAAAAATTTACATTACCGCAGGTACCGCAGTCGCAATTGTTTTCATCGAAGATTGCAGCGGCACATAATTTAAAAGCACTTACGGCTAAGTTTTTTAAAGCACCACCATCGGGGTTTCCTGATGCACCGGATATTATTACTACGACTGAGCCTAACCTTTTAATAAATGCGCTGGTTTACGATTCGGTTACGTTTATGGGTAACGGAGCTGATGGTGCTTTGTCTTACTTTGATGAAAACAAAAGGCAAACTATTACGGTGCCAAAAATGCAGATACCCATTGCGCTTTGTACGGTTAGTAAAAACATAAAAGTTGTTACTACTGATATAGCCGGAAGAAACGGAACTATAAAACAATACATAAATGTAGGTGATTATGAGGTGGTTATTAAAGGTCTTTTTACTACGGGTATGTCAGAAAAATATCCGAAACAAGCCATGCAGCATTTACAACTAATTACCAATGCCAGCAGCGAGGTAAAAGTGGTGTCGGAGTTTTTGCAAATTTTTGGTATAAGTTATTTAGTGTTTACTAAATGTGAGTTTGAACAAATGGAAGACTCAGGCAGAGATGAACAAAAGTTTACGCTTACTTGTATTAGCGAAACACCTTTTACGATTAAGGTTACGCAACAGGGCAAAACGACTTCGAGAGGCATTGTTCCGTTTTTTGATTTTGATGAACTAAATAATAATTCTAAGTTTTAAATGCTTTTACCACAACGCAAAATAACTTTTACTAATGCTAAAACAGGCGCGACTATTGAATATGACTATGTGTGTGATATTGAAATAAACCGCAGCTTGGATGTACTTACTGATACAGCAACAATAACGATACCGCGAAAATTAATTTTTAAAAGTGGCGATGCGCTTACTATATTCAACCAAAACAACATAAAAGATTATGTTACTTTGCCCGCCTTTAACGATACTAAAGATACCGCTTACGCCGTTGGTGCCGACGCTTTGTTTAAACGCGGCGATAAGGTGAAGATTGAAATTGGTTTTTACCCCAACCTGCAAACTCGTTTTACGGGTTATATAACGGATGTATCGAGTACGCTGCCCATAAAAATTAGTTGCGAAGATAAAATGTGGTTGTTGAAACAAACGAATGTTGTTTTTCCGGATAAGGCGAGTTATGTAGATACCCCAAGGCCAAAAAACTACGATAAAACAAAAGATTTTTATACGCTGCAACAATTACTTGATGGTATTTTAAGTTCGGTTGACGAAAAAATTACTTACAGTACTACACTTGGTTCTTTTAACGTTGGCAACACAAGTTACAATAACCAAAGTGTTGCACAGGTTTTAGAAAGTTTAAAAGACAGTTATAGTTTATACTCGCACTTTAAAGATGACGGCAAGTTGTACGTAGAATTTTACAACAATGTGGGCAGCAATAATGTGCAGGAGTTTGTAATGGAAGATGTGGTTATAAATAACGACACATTGGAGTGGAGTAATTTGGAAGATTTATCGGTAAAGGTGCAAGGCATATCTGTAAATGCCGACAACACTACCATTACGTACGAGGTTTTTAACAGAGGTAAATTAATTATAACGCAATTTGATGATGCAAAAACCGACAACAAAAGTTTTAAGGGCGACACCATTGTGCGCTACACGCAAAACCAAGACAAAGACAGTTTAAAAAAATGGGTAGATGATTTATTTTTAACATACACCTACACAGGCTTTAGAGGCGACATAGAAACACTAGGAGAGCCTTTTGTAAACCACGGTGATGTTTGCCAGCTTACCAGTAAAAAATTACCTGAGCGCAATGGTTATTATTTAATAAAAGCCATTAAAATAAAAGATGGCAAGGATGGTTATTTTCAAACATTAACACTAGGCATTAAACTAACTAAAAAATGACAACAGGCGAAGAAATAAGACAGGCCATACGACATATAATTTCGCAATATTTGGTTACTACTAAATTACGCGAACCAAAAATGTGTACGGTGAAAAACGTTTATGCTACCCCAAACGATGCCATGGTGTGTGACTGCGAGCCTAATGATAAAACAGCCATAATAAAAAATGTGCGCCTTATTGCTAATTACACAAACAATAAAGCAGGTTTTGTTTTAGCACCTAAAAAAAACAGCGTGGTAGAAATTAGTTTTAATGCTGATAGTGATGCCTTTGTTAGCATGGTATCGGAAGTTGATTTTATTTACCTAAACGGAAACGATTATGGGGGGCTTGTGCAAGTACAACCTTTGGTAGATAAATTAAATAATTTGGAAAATTTAGTGAATGATTTGAAAGATAAATACAATTCTCATACTCATTCGGGAGTGACTGTTGGCTCAGGAATCACGGGACCAATTGATATGCCAGAACCTACAAACCTTACAAATACACAAAAAGCCGATTTAGAAAACACTACTGTACTGCATGGTACGGGAAATTTGAGTTAGACATTTACTCCTCTTCATTTTTTCGCTTCAGAAAGAAACTCATCTACATCATTGAGAAAACATTTTAGCAATTCATGATTATTTAGGTTTTTATTTTCATGTCCTAAATCCCTTCGTATAATAAACATCACGTCTTCCAGTTTTCTCAACAAAACCCGTCCGTCAGCTCCTTTAATTGCGTCCATCCTAAAATCTGCCCATTGTTTAATTACTGTGTCATCGGCCCAAATAACCATCTTAGGTGTTACTCTTCTAAAAAAATCTTCAAGTTGCTTATCCTTAATTTCCTTTTTAGTTTCTTTATCTGAAAGATAATTCAATGTAGTTTCTATTAAATCGTTATAAACTGGGATTTTATGTTCTCGGATTTTTTCTTGCTGACCTTTTCTATTTTCAAAATGTCTTCCAATAAACAAAGCAACTATTGTGGAAACTAAGGGAATAGTAATCCCTACCCACGTCGTAACTCCTTGCGAGTTTATAGATGTAAAAAATGAAAAAATATATTTCATAATAAAGTAAAGAGCCACTGCAATAATTATTAATGCAGTAAACCCAATTAAATACTCTCCTTTTTTCATTAGTAACAGTTTTAAGTAAAATTAGGGTAAATCCCTATATAATTAATAAATGTTTTTCCTATTTTAGTAGGAATGAAAAAAGTAATTTTAAACATAGCTTACGAATTAAATTTACTTTCTTTTGTTATTTATCCGATTTCGTTTATTTATTTCGGTTGTCAAACAGATTATTTACAAACTCCTTGGTCAGCTTTTAAAGTAATTTCATTAATTGTTTGGGAAATAATCGGAATAGGTAATTTAACTTTATTAATTGGTAACTTAGTTATATGGAATAAGCACGATAAATCATCAAAGGGTTTACTTTTATTGCTTTTTTTTAATTGGTTATATTGCCCACGTTATTATAAAAAAGCTAAAAAAAATAATTGGATCTAGAAAACATCACCGTATTTCATGCCACAGGCAATTTAAGTTAGGAATTTCATATTGGCTTACTTAATTATTTCCATGACCTGTAATTTTTCTTTTATTTCGTTTGCCTTTAGAGGTGTGGTGAGTAAAGTAAGGGTGCTGCTTGCGCCCATGGTATCAAAGCCAATGCTTTTAAGCATGCTTTGCTCAAAAAGCATTGTCATAATTTTTATTCTTCCATTTGGGTCAAAAACTATATTGTCTATGTATCCAAAATGCGAGAATAAATTTTTATCAATTGGGATTTTACTTTTTTTACGTACAAACAAATAGTTTCCTGTATCGTTAGCATCATCAGAGCCTACATTGGCAGCAGCAACATCTATTATTAAAATTGCATTTTTTAGCAGGTAAATATTTTTAGACCGTCCACCCATAACAAAATAGGTAGACGAAGTAAAATGAATATTTTTAAAACAAATAACAGAATCATCTTCCACCTCCTTTAAAGTATGAAGTAGTGTTTTGCTTTTAGCCGAAAATATATTTCCTCTATATCTAAGAAATAAGTAGAATAGTATAGCAAAAACAACAACTGTATAAGACATGCTAAACAAAGTTAAGGGAAATTATACAGCTAACACTACTCTTAATGCCACAGATAATTTAACTTAAAGTTTATTTACCCGGTGCGGCAGGTTTAAATTTTTTGGCGATTATTTCTTTTTGCGTTTTTATGTAATCTATATCCCAACTAAATGTGTTGTCGGACATCATACGGGCTTTAGCAACGGGTGCATCAAACACGCTATAATCTACATTGGGTTTCTTTTTCATTAGGGCTACTTCGCCATTTATATAAATTTCGTTTTTGCCGGTTTTAATTACGTTAGCAGTATTTAATTCAATTTTTTTGGTTACGTAATTTTTGGCACTAACGCTTAGTATATACTTATTTTGTGCGCCGCTTGGTAAGTTTAACGATATAAGCCCCACCGTATCTTGTGTAAAGGTGGTATCAAAAGTGTTTGAGGTAACCTGCACGTTAAACTCTTTTATCCCTTGGTTGCTTAATTCATCGTTAACGCTAAGTTCAAAATAAACGGGCGGAAACATAAACTCTATGTTATCGAAAAAGTAATTGGCCTTATCTGAATAAAGTAATTTTTTGTTGCCGCTTACGCCAAAGCAATACAAATAACCTTCGCGTTTACAAACTCTATACAACACATTGCTGCCTTTTTCTATATTATACTCAACATCTTTACACTTAATGTCTTTATACATAACATCGCGTTGAGCAACCTGTTTCCAGTTTTCGGTTTTATTAAACCTATCTATTGCGTTTTTATATAAAAGCTCATCATTGTAAAGCATAGCGCTATCATCTATTTTTGCACCCACTAATACAAAGCCCATGTTTAGTAAAGAATCGTCTTCGTAATAAGTAGTTGCATTTGTTGCATCGCTTGTGTCGGCTTGGTAAGTTGGGTCAACGGGTAGTCTCATCGAAAACAGCAGATTATTTTCTTCATAATAACCCCAGTCTCTTTTATCATCTAAATATAAAGTGTGTGGTGTGTATTTGCTAAACACAGGTGTAACTTTATATCCTTTTTTTTGCAACTGGTTTATTAAACCGCTTTCGCCAGGCAGGTGCAAAGTGCCCACGGCACAAAAAACCGATTGAGTTTTCATTAACGATATTAGTTTATCTAAAAATATTTTGTTGCGTGCCACCACCAGTTTTTTATTAAAGGCAGTTAATTCTTTGATATGCGACATGTAATAATTATTGATGCCCTTCAAATCTTGGTTTTGATAAAAGACTATCAGCGTATCTAAGCTTTTTATACCGGTATCATAATTCCTAAAAAAATCTACCATTGTTTTGCATTGTTCGGCCAAGGGAATTTCATCTACTGCTTTTTGCGCTTCTTGTATGGTTTCTATTCCCAATAAGGTTTTACCTTTTTTGCGGGCTTCGTTTTTAAAAAAACCATCAACACTAAACTCGGTTTCTTGGCGGGCATTTATTACTTCGGCCATCATAGTAGTATACATAGGTTTCATGGCATTAAACATCATGCCTGCTTTACCCATAACATCGTACACTTTTTTGCGCAAAAAATCGTAATCATCTTTGCTTACAAAATCTTTTACGGTTTTATCTTTTAGGAGTACGAACCTAATCATGTCTGATTTATCCATAGAGTCGGCATCCACGTTTTCTACCAACACGGTAGCACATGTATTAAAAGCCGGCATAACCGAATCGGCAAACTCCTGCGTACGTGCATCGTTTAAATGAAACGTGCCATATAAATAAGACGCGCTTTTTAAACCCTTACCCTCTATGCGCCAAAGCAAGGTTTTATCTTGACAATATGTTGAAACCGAAAACACACATAATAAGGCAAACAGAAAAACGTTTTTCATAAGTAATTATATATTTAATAACGCAAGCTACCATAAAACTTTAAAATATTAATTTGTTTGTTTACTTTAGTTGACATGAAATTTTTATATGCATTAGTTATAGTAAGCTTATTTGCTTTTACGGGCGATGATAAAAAAGACCTTATACTGTGGAGCTCAGCTTACAAATTACAATGGCAAGATTTTAAGGGAAATGTGCAAGGCGGCTCAACCCTTAAAGCCATGACCTGGAGCACTATTGAATTAGAAACAAAAAAAATAGATGCCAACGGCATTGTGCTAAACATAAGTGCATCGTTTATTAAAAACCAAAGCTGGAGACAAAAAAACTTTAGCGATGATTTTGTACTAAAGCACGAACAAACCCATTTTGACATAACCGAAGTTTATGCACGCAAGCTGCGCAAAAAATTAAGCGAAACTAAATTTAGCAGCACCAAGCAGGCCCAACAACAAATACAAAGCATATATAACGAATTGTTTAGAGAATCGAGTGGGGAGCAAAAAAAATACGATGCCGAAACCAAACACTCGATAAACAAAGAAGAGCAGGAAAAGTGGAATAAAAATATTGAAAACGAATTACAAAGCTTAAATTCGTTTACGACAACTGAGGTTAACATACGTATAAAGTAATTTCCATTATATGGCTACTAAAATAAAAAGTCAAACTAAAATTTTCATTTTGCTTTATGTACTATTTTTAATTTGTCTTTACGGTTGGTTTTATTTTGACAGAAGATACAGCATTTGCGCCGTAACCGATTTAGCCAAAAACACAAACTCGGGTTGCTTTGTTTATAAAGACATTAGTGATTTTTGTTTTTTTGGCTGGATACTTACTTTAATAATGCTACTTGTTTTTACCGTTAATAATGTAATGAAAAATGGAGCAAAGGCATTAAAAACCCCGGCACTTGTTATACTAACTACCGGTATATTATTTGCTATTGCCGAGCTTTGTTTTATGATGATTTTTAAGAGGTAGGAATAAGACAAGGTTAAAAATTGATATTCCAAAATGGAATATCAAACTCTAATTAATTAATACTAAACATGCTAAATGAAAATGACATAGTTAAAATTTTGATTAATTACCTTGAAAGTAAAAATCATAAAATACTTCAATCACGCGATACAAATAGTAAAGGAATCGATATTATAGCTTTAAATTCGAAAACAAAAAATGAATTGCATATAGAAGTTAAAGGAGAGACAAGCTCTAAACAACATACCGCGAGATACGGAAAACCATTTGACAGTAAGCAAATTAGAACCCACATTTCAAGAGCTGTTTTTTCAGCAATGAAAGTAATTTCCTTGAAACCCGTAGGCAGCAAAACTATAGCCGCAATTGCGCTTCCGAAAACAAAGGGGCATGTATCAGCGTTCGAAAATATTAAAAAGGCAGTAAAAAAACTTGACATCAAAATATTTTGGGTTGACGAAAAAACCGTATCAGAAGAATAAAAAAACACTGCCATCATTTCGACCAGAGGGAGAAATCTATTTTTAAACAGATTTCTCAGTCGTTCCTCCTCCGAAATGACAAGACGCAAAATTTATGCCGCAAAGTACAAATTGTATGTACTAATACAAATACATTTGCAGTATGGCAGCGCAAGATATTTTATTGGATAGCAATTGGGATTTACTAATTGAAAACGGCGACCTTATTGTTGGCAACGCCGACCAACAACACATTGCTTTAATAGTTGTAACAGGCCCGGGGCATTGGAAAGAAAATCCGTTTCTGGGTTTTAACGCCGCATTGTATGAGGGTTCGAACACCAGTGTTACCGAAATGAAAACCAATTTGGCTGAGCAAATACAAAGCGATAACGGGGTGCTAAACCAATTAACGATATCAAACGGTTTTATAGTAAACATTGATGCCGAACGATTAATTAATTAAACATGGGATTAAAATTTTTTATAGGGCAAACCGGGCAAAGCTTATCAGACTTGGCACTTATGGCCTATGGCGATAGCAGTTTAGAGTTTGATTTAATAAGAGAAAATCCAAAACTAAACCGCAATGCAGCCAGTTATGCAGGTGTTAAAATATTTTACACCCCTCCAACTAATAATGTAAACTACACGCGGTTGGGTTTAACCAAAATTGTTTTTGCAACATCGTCTATAAAAATTGGCGAAGGCGATTATTTACTGCAAGAAAATGGAGCAGATTTTTTATTGGAAGACACACCGGGCAAAATAGAATTAGAAGACTAAAACATGAAAACAAACAACTTAAAAATAATTTTACTTACGGCAGCCTTTTTGGTAGCAGGTTTTTTAGCCAAGGCACAGGATAAAAAAATTAGTCAGTTGCCTGCCTTGCCAAGTGTAAGCGGTAACGAAGCCATACCACTTGCCATAAGCGGCACAAATTATTACCTAACGCCTAGTCAGTTAAAAAGTTGGTTAAACATTATTGGTTATGTGCCTTTGGTGGGTACATCAAGCGGAAATCCGTTAACGGGTACTTTAGAGTTTGATAATTCGGTTAGTACACTTAATGCTGCTATTTGGAAAAACACTTCGCTTGGCACAGCTTTTTATATTGCATTAACCGATAATAAAACTATTGCTTCATCTAGCCACGGTTCGTTTATTCAATTTAACGATGGACAAATAATTCAATCGGCCTTTAACGCACTGAGCGGAAATGGCGTTTTAAATTTACAACCCGGCGCTTCAGAAATATCGGCTTATGATAATAGCGGAAATAATGCAAGAACATTTTTTTTGCCCTATATGGCTTACATACAATCAAACAGTTCGGGTTATGTAGGTTT
>Ga0134125_10006383_pt1 | contig 13353 bp, 14 predicted proteins | sample KB31751_FD_96464 | JGI IMG/M metagenome (GOLD analysis project Ga0134125, IMG submission 96464) | Terrestrial soil microbial communities with excess Nitrogen fertilizer from Kellogg Biological Station, Michigan, USA - KB3-175-1 | ecosystem: Environmental > Terrestrial > Soil > Unclassified ... | reverse complement strand
TGGAATCCTCGCATGGTGTGCCCGGGCGTTAGCCGTTCCCGGCCGGCAGCCTTTGCCACCCGGTCACCCCTCGTACCTTACGGCGCGGTGGATGAAGCAGCGAATCAGGGTTGAGGGCCGCTGGCGGGGGAACGCAGGGTTGAGGGTTGCCAGCAAGTTAACGAGTGGTGCGGGGAACTGCTCGAGGAGGTTCAAAGTGTTCTCTAAGACCAGCAGCCAGGACGCCGTGATGCGAGCCAAAGCAGAGGCTAAGCTCGCCGCGGTCCAGGCCCGCCAGTACAGCGGGCGCGCCCGCGAGGTGGCCTCGGCTCAGCTCACGCCCTTGGCCAGGAACGCTCAGCTGACCGCCAGCCGCGGCGTGTACAACGCGCGGGTATGGGCGGCGCCGCGGGTCGAGCGGACCGGGGTAGCCGTCCAGGAACGCCTCGCGCCCAGGGTTTCGTCGATGATGGTGGCTACGGCCCGCCGGATGGAGCCCGTCCAGGCCCGGAGCCGCCGCCGGTGGCCTGCCGTGCTAGCCGGAATCGTGATGCTCGCCGCGGCAGCCGCCGCCGGTGGGCTGCTGCGCAGCCAGCGCGCCGCGGCGATGAACAAGTCAGATGACGGCACCCCGCCGCCCACCCCGGCGCCGCCGGCCGGGTCTGCGACGGACGGCCAGGAGAAGACGGACACGGCGCAGGCCGACGTCAACGGCCAGGTCCGCACGCCCTGAGCTGGCTGCCAGCCAGCCCGGGCGTCAGCCGCCGGAGTTGTGATCTGGAGCCCGGGGATCTGCAGCGAGTGCGCTGAGATGTAGGGCTGCTGCGTGCTCACGCTGGTCAACTGCCCGCCAATTACTCACCTCAGGAGTGTCCGCCGGGTCAGGCAGAATGCCAGTTGTGCTGTTGAGCGAACTGGTGCGCACGTCAGAGGCGGTGGCCGGGGCACCCGGCCGCCGCGTCAAGATCGACGAGCTGGCTGGCCTGCTGCGCCGGGCCGCACCGGACGAGGTGCCGGTGGCCGTTGCGTTCCTGTCTGGTGAGCTCCGCCAGCGGCAGATCGGGGTGGGCTACGCGGCGGTCGGCGGCCTGCTCGGGACGGCGCCGGGCACGGTCGCCGAGGCTGCCCGGGCCGCCAGCCCCGGGGCCGGGCCGGCGCTCACCCTGGCCGGCGCGGACGCGGCCTTCGCGGCCATCGGCGCGGTGGCCGGCCCTGGGGCCCAGGCCGAGCGGCGGCGGTTGCTCGGCGAGGTGTTCGCACGGGCCAGCGAGGCCGAGCGGTCGTTCCTGACCCGGCTGCTCGCGGGCGAACTGCACCAGGGCGCGCTGGAAGGAGTGATGGCCGAGGCGGTGGCGCGGGCCGCGGGGGTGAGCGCCGGCCAGGTCCGCCGGGCTCACCTGCTCGGCGGGTCGCTGCCCGCGGTCGCCGAGGCCGCGCTGACCGCCGCCCGCGACGGCGGGCCAGCGGCCGCGTCAGCCGCACTGCACGCGTTCCGGCTGCAGGTCGGCCGGCCGCTGCGGCCGATGCTGGCCGGGTCGGCCCCCACCGTGGCGGCGGCGTTCGAGAAGCTGTCGCCCGCCGCGGTGGAGTGGAAGATCGACGGTATCCGGATCCAGGTGCACCGGCAGGGCGGCGAGGTGGCGGTGTTCACCCGCAGCCTGGATGACATCACCGGCCGGCTGCCCGAGATCACCACCGCGGTGCTCGGCAGCCCGGCCCAGTCCCTGGTACTGGACGGGGAAGCCATCGCCCTGGATGCGGCTGGCCGGGCCCGGCCATTCCAGGTCACAGCCAGCCGGGCCGGCACCCAGGGCGCGGCGGACCAGCAGCGCCAGGACATCCCGCTGACCCCGTTCTTCTTCGACCTGCTGCACCTGGACGGGCGGGACCTGATCGACGAGCCAGCCGCTGAACGGCAGGCCCAGCTGGCCGCGGTACTGCCCACCGGCCTGCGGGTGCCGCGGATCGTCACCGCCGACCCTGGCGAGGCCCAGCGGTTCTTCACCGACGCGGTCGCCCGCGGTCACGAGGGAGTGGTGATCAAGTCCCTGGACGCCCCGTACGCCGCGGGGCGGCGGGGCAGCGAGTGGATCAAGGTCAAGCCGCGGCACACCCTGGATCTCGTGGTGCTGGCGGCCGAGTGGGGGCACGGCCGGCGCCGCGGCTGGCTGTCCAACCTGCACCTGGGCGCGCGGGACCCGGCCACCGGCGGGTTCGTCATGCTGGGCAAGACGTTCAAGGGACTCACCGACCAGCTGCTGGGCTGGCAGACGGAGCGGCTGCTCGCGCTGGCCGACCCGGCGGTGGGCCGGCCACCGGGCGGCGCCGGTGACGCCTACGGCGTGGTGCGGGTGCGCCCGGAACTGGTGGTGGAGATCGCCTTCGACGGGGTGCAGACCAGCCCCCGGTATCCGGGCAAGCTGGCGCTCCGGTTCGCCCGGGTGATCCGCTACCGCCCGGACAAGCAGGCCGCGGAGGCAGACACCATCGACGCGGTCCGCGCCATCTGGTCCGGTTCCGTGGCGGACGGCTGACCGGGGCACCCCGCCAGGGCCAGCCGAGCGGCGCATACCCGCCCGCGGCCTGGGTAGCGGGAGCAGGTGCCCTGGCCGGGTGGGCTTCCCCCAGTGAGCCGCCCGGCCACGGGCCGTCACAGCCCCAGGATGGCGGGCAGCCGCCGGCTTTCTATCGCGCTCAGCAGCCGCTGGTAGTCGAGCTCGTTCTGCTCGGCGTAGCCGACCGCGAACTCCTCGACGGCCCGGTCGAAACGTTCGCTCGAACCCAGGTAGCCCGAGATCATCGGGGCCCGGCCGGTCCGGGCGTGCGCCCGGGCCAGCGCCCAGCCGCACAGCCCGGCGTAGTAGGTCAGCTGGGCCGGGTCCATGGCCGGGACGTTCATCGCGCCCTTCATGTCGCGCAGCTGCCGGACGTAGTACTGCTTCGCCACCGCGCCATCCACCCGCAGGCCGCTGGTCCAGCCGAGGAACGGGTCGGCCGCGGCCTGCATCAGCCGCTCGCCGTGCACCACCCGCTCACCCTGGTGCTTGAACTCGCTCGGCCCGGCGAACGGGGCCAGCACCGATTCCTGCGCCTCCTTGAGCTGCAGGAACAGCGGCTCGTCCGGGGTGTCGCCGAGCAGCAGGAAGACGAACGCCTCGGTGCCGACAGAGCCCACCCCGACCACCTTGCGGGCGAAGTCGCCGAAGTAGAAGCGGTGCAGCACCTCACGGCGGTCGGCCGGCAGGGTCTCCAGGTACAGGGCGACCGCGTTGCGCAGCTCCTCGATGATGCCCGGTTCCTGCTCGATGCCGAACCTGACCACCACCGGTGGCATCGCCTTGATCCGGTACTGGCCGTCCACCATGTGGCACAGCTTGCCCAGCGCCTGCACGCTGGTGTGCCGGTAGGCCCGGCGCACGTCGGCGTGGCGGCGGCGCACGGCCTTCTGTGACTGGACCGCGTCGAACAGCTGGGACACCTGGTCCACATCGATCCTGGAGTACCAGATGTCCAGGAAATGCATCTGGGCGAAGTTCTCCATCTCGGTGCGGTACATGTGCACGCACCGGCGGGCCGCGGTCCGCATCCCCCGGATGGGGAAGCCGTTATCCCGGGCGGCCACGGCCACGCTGGCGGCCAGCCGTTTCACATCCCAGTCGAAGGGGGCCGGCAGTGTCTCGTCGAAGTCGTTCACATCGAAGACCAGGCGCCGGTCACGCGCCGCGTACATGCCGAAGTTGAGCAGGTGGGCATCGCCGCACGCCTGGACCCGGATCTCGGTCGTGGGCAGGTGCGCCAGGTCCCAGGCCATCGGCGCAGCCGCACCCCGGTAGTAGGCGAATGGGGACGCCGCCATCCGGCCGTGCCGGATCGGCACCAGCTCGGGTACCCGCTGCTTGGCCTGGTCTTCCAGGATGCTGACCGGGTCGGGCCGGCCAGCGGGTGGCGACCACTCAGCGTGGCTGGACCGGGGCGCGAGCCTGCGCTGCTCGCGGCCCAGCCGCCGCCATTCCCCTGGAGTCAGGATCTCGCGCGGCTCGGACAGCACGCCCGGTGAAATCTTGCCCATACCCCACCCCCGGTGACCCCAGGACGGCCAGGGGTGACCGGCGAGCACAGCCGACGCCCCCCGGGTACTCGCGTACCCCTGCCCTGCGTACCCGCCCATGGTGGATCGTAATCGCCTGGCTACCCAGCAGCCGGTTACCCGTCACCTCTGCTACTTCGGTTGACGATACATCGCTGGCCGATATAGCCTGCCGCCGTGGCAGACCAAGCGGGCGCCCCGGCGGGCGCACTGGGCAAGTTCGGCCGGTATGCCGGCCCAGCCACCCTGATCCTGTCCAGCCTGGCGGACGGGGCTAAGCACGGGTACGCGCTGACCAAGGACATCCTGTCGTTCGCCGGGGTACGGCTGGCCCCGGGCACGCTGTACGAGGCGCTGACCCGGCTGGAGGCCCAGGGGCTCATCGAGCCGCTGCCGAGCCAGGACCGGCGCCGTCCGTATCAGCTGACCGCGGCGGGCGCCACTGCGCTCCGGGCCCACCTGCGGGCCCAGCGCCAGGTCGCCGACGTGGGGCTGCGCCGCCTGGCCACCCGCTGGGGCCCGGCATGACCGCCCAGGCCCGCGCCGCCCGGCTGCTGCGCTGGTACCCGCGCGGCTGGCGGGACCGCTATGGCGCCGAGTTCACCGAGCTGCTGATGGCCGACCTGGCCGAGCAGCCGCGCTCCTGGCGGCGCACCGCCGACGTGGCCAGGGCGGGCCTGCTGGCCCGGCTCAGTCGCGCAGGCCTGGGCGGCCAGCTGCTCGGCCCCGCGGACCAGGTCACGGCCAGCCTGATCACCCTGGGCAGCGCGGTGGCGGTGTTCCTCACGTTCGGCACGATGGTGTGGTCCCAGCTGGTCATTGGCTGGCAGTGGGCACCGCCGGGCAGCCGGGCCACCAGCGTGGCCGTGCTGGTGATGTCCGCGGCCATGGCCCTGTTCCTGGTGCTCGCGTTGCTGGCCGCGGTCCCGGTCGGCTGGTGCCTGGCCCGCGTGCTCACCCGCCGCCCGGCCGGTCAGCTGGCCCGCGGGCTGGCCTGGCCGGGTGGGCTGGCCACGCTCAGCGCGGCCGTGCTGATCATCGGCGGCCGGCACGTGCAGAACGGCTGGCCCGGCACGGGCGGCCCGGCCTGGCCACACCAGGGCCTGGTGCCGGGCGGCGTGGCCGCGTTCGGCTGGGCCACCACCCTGTCGGTCAGCTCGTACTGGGCTCACCCGGCCGCGCTGGCGGCCTTCCCGGCGGGCGAGATCGCCTGGATGGCGGTCAGCCCAGCCGCGCTGGCCGGCCTGGCCGCCGGGCTGAGCATGACCGTTCGCAGGCTCGGGCTGCCCGTCCGGGTGCTGCGCTACCAGGCGCGGCTGGGCGCCGCGGCCGCCGCCGTCATGGCCGTCTTCGTCACCGGGGCGGCGTGCTGGGTGCTGGCCGGCGGCCCGGGCCCGCGGAACCTGTTCCGGCCCGGGGCCATCGATGTGCTCGCGCTGATCATGATGGGGCTGGCCCTGGCGGCCGGCTGGCAGGCCCTGCACCGGGCCTGGGCGGTCCAGCAATGAGACGCCGCCAGGTACTCGCCATGGGGACCGGGGCCGCGGCCGCCGTGGCGGCCGCGGTCACCGGGCTCGACCTGGTCGCCCGCGGGGTCCTGCCTGGCCAGCAGGTACTGGCCCAGCTGGACGGTGCCTGCTCAGTGGCCCAGCCACCGCTGTCGTTCGGGCCGCCGGGCCCGGCCATCTCCGGCCGGTTCCACTCCCGCGCCCGGCAGCGGCAGGTCGGCTACACGATCGCCTACCCGCCCGGGCACCGGCCAGGGAGCAGGCTCCCGCTGGTGGTCGCGCTGCACGGCGAGGGCCGGAATCATGATCACGTCCTGTCCGGAATGACCCTGCCGCAGGCGCTGGCGCTGCACCTGACTACGCCGGGAGGCGGTCAGCGCAGGCTGCCGCCGATGGCGATAGTGGCGGCCGATGGCGGGCTCGGCTACTGGAATCCCCATCCCGGCGACGATCCGATGGGCATGGTCATCGGCGAACTGATCCCGATGTGCCAGCGGCTCGGCCTGGGCCGGCCGCCGCACCGGATCGGCACCCTGGGCATCTCGATGGGCGGGTACGGGGCCATCCTGTTCGCGGAAAAATTTCCCCGGCTGATCAGGGCGGCCGCCGCTATCGGCCCCGCCGTGTGGACCAGCTACGCCCAGGCCCGCGCGGTCAACGGGCACGCGTACGCGTCGGCCGCCGCCTTTGCCGCGAACGACGTGGTCACCCACGCGAGCGCGCTGGCCGGGGTGGCGGTCCGGGTGGCCGGCGGCACCAGCGACCCGTTCCACCCCGGTGTCGAGGCACTGGCCAAGGCGCTGCCCGCGAGCGCTGTCGTGGACATCTCCCGGGGCTGCCACACCGGGCCCTTCTTCACCGCGCAGGAGCCGCCGTCGCTGAGCTTCCTGGCCCAGCATCTGACCCGCGGCACCTGACCCGCAGCACTGGGCCAGCGGCACTGGGCCCGTAACCAGGACGGCCCCTGGCGGGCGGTGTCGGCGGGCGGCCGTAAAGTGGCGGCGATGCCCCCGGAGACCCTGGCCGACCTGCCGTACGCGGCCACGCTGACCCGCCACCCCGGGCCGCTGGCCGCCAGCGGTGACTACGAGGGCGCCCACTTCGACGGCCTGGAATTGGCCCGTCCGCAGGCACCCAGCAGCCGGTTCCTGGAATGCGCGTTCACCCAGGTGTCCATGACCGGTGGGCAGTTGCGCCGGGCGCGTTTCAGCGACGTGTGGCTGTCCGGCGTCCGGCTGAGCGCCACCGAGCTGGCCGAGAGCAGCTGGGCCAGCGCCACCTTGGTCAACTCGGTGCTGGCCGGGGTGAGCGTGCACGGCGCCGGGCTGCGCCAGGTGGCCTTCCGCGGCTGCAAGCTCACCGGGGTGAATCTGCGCAGCGCCACGCTGGCCGCGGTGAGTTTCGAGAACTGCCTGCTGAACGACGTCGACTTCGCCCAGGCCACGCTGCGGCGCTGTACCTTCCGCGGCTCTCAGCTCCGGCAGACCGACCTCAGCCACGTCACGCTGGACCAGGTCGACCTGCGCGGCGCCGAGCTGGGCCTGATCCTCACCCCAGACTCGCTGCGCGGCGCGACGATCAGTACCGACCAGCTCATCGCCGTCGCCCCTTTGCTCGCCGAGCAGGCCGGCATCGTAGTCGCGGACGGCGGCTGACCCGGCCGCCGGGCGGGCTTACCTCGGCTTGACCTCCGCCATCTCCGACCAGCCGCTGCCGGGCACGTTCTGGACGCTGATGATCTGCGGCGTGACGTCGATGGCGTCCGGGGCCCAGTTGACGAACGTCTTGAAGTGGTCGGAGTTCACGTGTGCGGCCGCGGCGTCGTCCTGGAACGCCTCGATCAGCACGAACTGGTTGGGGTCGTCCACGCTCCGGGACCACTCGAAGAAGATGTTGCCGGGCTCGCCGCGGGTGCCCTGGGTGAACTCGGCCACGTCCGCGAGCCAGCTGTCGCTCCGCTCGGGCTTGATGGTCCACTTGACGACGATAAGGATCATGGCTGACTCCTTCGGCATCGGGCACGGGCGCAGGCGGCTGGTGATGCCGATCCTACAAACGCCCGCCGCGCGGCAGCAGGCGCAGAACGAGACACCACGACCAGGTCAGCCCTTGCGCGCCGCAATCAGGAAGCGCTGGGCGTGGGCCACGAACGGCCCGCCGGCCTGGATCTTGTCGTGCAGCCGGCGCAGCGGCTCCCGGTAGCCCGCAACGGTGAAGCCGGGCACCGTCCACAGCACCTTGCGCAGGAAGTAGACGACCGCGCCGACGTCGTCGAACACGGTGCGCAGCGAGGCTTCGCGAAGGTCGGTCACGGTGAGCCCGGCGTCCTCCGCGGCCGCCGCCGCGACAGCGCTGCTGCGCGCCTGGCTGACCGGCTGCGGGCCCATCATGAAGTCGGTCAGCTCACGGTTCGAGCCCGCCCCGACCTGCTGGGAGAAGTATGTGCCGCCGGGGCGGAGCACCCGGGCGATCTCCGGCCAGTCCACCTCGACCGGGTGCCGGCTCACCACCAGATCGAAGGAATCCGCGGGGAACGGCAGGTCGGCGTCGTCGGCCACCTCGGCCACCGCAGCGCCCAGCGGGGCCAGGTTGCGCCGGGCGATCGCGACGTTCGGCGGCCAGGATTCGGTGGCCGCGAGCACCGGCGGCGGCTGGGTGACCTGGGCCAGCACCTCACCGCCGCCGGTCTGGATGTCCAGCGCGGCCTGGGCCCTGGCCATCCGCTCGGCCATCATCCGCGCATAGCCCCAGGGCGGGCGTTCCTCGCTGGCCCGGCCGTCGAGCCAGGAGAAGTCCCAGCCCTCGACCGGCACCGCCGCCCCCTCGGCGATCAGGTCCTCGAAGCTGGGCGGGCCGGGCACCCCAGCAGGCTAGGGGGCCGCCGGCCGGCCGGCAACGGGTTAACCGGCCGCCAGCCGGGCCGGGAAACCACCGGTGGCGATCGGGCCCCACCGGTCGATGGTGATCCGGATCAGCGCCTTGCCCTGGCGCTGCATCGCGGCCCGGTACTCGTCCCAGTCGCTGTGCTCGCCCGCGATGCACCGGAAGTACTCCACCAGCGGTTCCATCGCCCCGGGCAGGTCGAGCACCTCGGCCGTCCCGCTGACCTGCACCCACGCCCCGCCGAAGTCGTCGGACAGGACCAGCACGCTGACCTGGGGCTGGCGCCGCGCGTTGTGCGCCTTGGCCCGTTCCGGGTACGTGGAGATCACTATCCGGCCCGCGGGATCCAGGCCGCCGGTCACCGGGGACAGCTGCGGTGTCCCATCCCGCCGGGTGGTGACCAGCACCATATGATGGCGGTCCCGGACGAAGTCGAGCAGTTCCACGCGGCCGACCAGGTCCGTGGTGGCTATCTGAGGGCTCATCCCAACCTCCGCATCACGAAGATTGTAGGGACGCGGCCCACCCGGCTGACGGCCCGCCCAGGTTGGCATAATCGCCAGGTGACCGCTCCCGTTCCCACGATCGTCGCCACCAGCATCGGGTTCTGGCCGGCCGGGCACGGGCCGATGAACCTCCGCCTCGGGCCGTCCTACGCCCACGCCGCATCGCTGGCCCGGGCGGGTGAGCACCCCCGGGTTTGTGTCCTGGGCACGGCGGGCGGGGACTCAGCTGACTGGCTGACCGCCAGCTATTTCGCGTTCGGCACCGCCGGGTGGCAGGCCAGCCACCTGGCCCTGTTCCCCGAGCCGAACGTGCCGGACATCACCGAGCACCTGCTGGCCCAGGACGTGGTGTGGGTGGGTGGTGGCAGCGTGGCCAACCTGCTGGCCCTGTGGCGGCTGCACGGCGTGGACGCGGCCATGCGCGCCGCCTGGCAGGCCGGCGTGGTGCTGATGGGCGTGTCGGCCGGCTCGATCTGCTGGTTCACCGGCGGGACCACCGACTCGTTCGGCCTGCCGCTCCGCCCGGTCACCAACGGCCTGGGCTTCCTGCCCTACGCCAACAGCCCGCACCACGACGCCGAGGAGCAGCGCCGCCCCACGATCCACCGGCTGATCGCCGACGGCACGCTGCCTGACGGTTACGCCACCGACAACGGCACCGGGCTGGTCTTCCAGGGCACCAGCCTGGTGGACTGCGTCAGCGAGGTCGAGGGCGCGCAAACCTGGCGGATCACCCGCCGCCCGGACGGCTCCGTCGAGGAGATCGCGCTGCCGACCCGGCTGCTCACCGGCTAGCCATCAGTACCGGGTATGCATCATCTGCCGGACCTCGGCCAGCGTCCGGGTGGCGATCTGCCGGGCCCGCTCGTTCCCGTCGGCCAGCACCTGACGCAGGTAGCCAGGATCGGCCGCGAACTCGCGCCGCCGGGCGCGCAGCGGGCGGAGCCGCTCGTTCAGTGCCTCGGTGAGCAGTGCCTTCAGGGCAGCGGCGCCGCGCGGGCCGATCTCGCCGGCCACCTGCTCCGGCGTGCGGTCCAGGGATAGCGCGGCCAGCAGGACCAGATTGGCCACTTCTGGCCGTTCGCCGGGCTGGTAGGTGATGACCCGCTGGGTATCGGTACGCGCGCCGCGGACCAGCCGGGCGGTCTCGTCCTCGCTGGCGGCGAGCGCGATCGCGTTCCCCCGGCTCTTGCTCATCTTGCCGCCGTCCATCCCGAGCAGCAGCGGGGCCTCGCTGAGCAGGGCCTCGGGCACCGGGAAGTAGGGCCGGCCCGGGGCGTACCGGTCGTTGAACCGCCGGGCGATGATCCGGGTCAGTTCCAGGTGCGGCAGCTGGTCCCTGCCCACCGGGACCAGGTTGGCGTGACCGAACAGAATGTCCGCCGCCTGATGTACCGGGTAGCTGAACATCAGCGCTGACATCGCCGCGCCGCCGGTAGCACCGAACTCTTCCTTCACGGTCGGGTTGCGGGCCACCTCGGCCACGCTGACCAGGCTGAGGAACGGGAGCATCAGCTGGTTCAGCGGCTCGACCTGGCTGTGTGCGAAGATCGTGCACCGCTGCGGGTCGAGCCCGGCGGCCAGGTAGTCGGCGACCAGGCCGAACACGTCGCCGGGCAGTGTGCCCGGCGAGTCCCGGTCGGTGATCGTCTGGTAGTCGGCGATCAGCACCGTCACGCCGACACCGAGGTCTTGCAGCCGCACCCGGTTGGCCAGGGTGCCGAACAAGTGGCCGACGTGCAGCGGGCCGGTCGGCCGGTCGCCGGTCAGCACCCGGAAGCGGCGCGGGTCGCGGCGGATGGCCGCGGTCAGCTCGCGGCTGCGCTGCTGGGCGGCCGAAAACGAGGCATCCAGCGGATCGGCCGGGCGGGCGGGAGCCGGCGGTGCCAGAGCCGGCGTGGTGAGAAGTGGCACGGAGACCTCCTGAGGTCAGGCCTCCGGCCGGGTGACAGAAAACGGCCCGCCGGAGGCGGGCCGTCGAGCACGACTGGGACAGCAACCGCCTAGCGCGGCTGCCACCAGCAGATGCTCATGTGTCGAGTCACCCCTCCAGGGTAACCCAGACCGGTCCCGGTACGCTCGCACGAATGTCCCGGGCTCTCATCCTGGGTGGTACCGGCGCCATCGGCCGGGCCACCGCACGCCGGCTGCTGGACGCGGGCTGGCAGGTCGAGCTCACCGGGCGGGACCCGGCCCATCTGCCCGCCGCCCTGGCCGCCGCCGGGGCGCGGTTCGCCGTGGCCGACCGCGGCGACCCCGGCCAGCTGGCCGCGGCGGCGGGCGACGGTGCCGACCTTCTGGTGGACTGCGTCTGCTTCACCGCAGCCGACGCGGCCGCGCTGCTCCCGCTGGCCCGCGCGGCAGGCTCGACCGTGCTCATTTCCAGCAAGGCGGTGTACGTGGACAGCGCCGGCCACCACTCGAACTCGGCGGTGCCCCCGGACTTCGGCGGGCCGGTGCGGGAGACACAGCCCACGATGACCCCGGGCCGCGGGGACTACCGGACGGCGGAGGGCTACGGGGCGAACAAGGTCGCCGCCGAGCAGGTGCTGCTGGACAGTGGCCTGCCGGTCACCGTGCTGCGCCCGTCCAAGATCCACGGCCCGGGGACGCGGCAGCCCCGGGAATGGGTGTTCGTCAGGCGGGTGCTGGATGGCCGGCCGGTGGTCGTCCTCGCCCACCAGGGCGCCGGCGTGTACCACCCGACCGCGGCGGCCAACGTCGCCGCGCTCATCGAGACCGTGGCGGGCAGCCCGGGACGGCAGATCCTCAACTGCGCCGACCCGGACGCGCCGAGCGGGCTGGAAATCTCCCGCACGATCGCCCGGCACCTCGGCCATGCCTGGGAGGAGGTGCTGCTCGGCGACAGCGCCCCGGCCGGGCTGGGCCGGCATCCCTGGGACCGGTGGCCACCGGTCGTGCTGGACATGACCGCGGCCGCGCAGCTCGGCTACCAGCCAGCCGGGGACTACGCCGCCACCGTGGCCGCGACCGTGGACTGGCTGGTCGCCGGGGCCCGCGGCGGCCCGGATGCCGGCCTGCTGCCCACCCCCGGCGACGAGTACTTCGCCCGGTACCTCGACTACCCCGCCGAAGATCGCTACCTGGCCGGAGAATAGACGGGTGCACTTCTTGCGGCCTGGCCCGGTGCTGACCGACCCGCTTGAGCCTTACGCCGAGGTGGACCGGGTGCGGCCGGATGGCCGGTGCTGGGTGATGGCGCACATGGTCGGCGGCCTGGACGGATCGGCGGCGATCGGCGGCCGGGTAGCCGAGCTGTCCACCGCGCCGGACGCACAGCTGTTCCGGCTGATGCGCGCGCTCGCCGACGTGGTGCTGGTCGGCGCGGAGACGGTGCGCCGTGAAGGTTACGGCCCGGTCCAGCTGCCACCCGAACGGGTCGCCGCCCGGCTGGCGGCGGGGCGGCCTGCCACCCCCCCGCTGGCCGTGGTGACCCGCTCACTCGACCTGGACTGGTCCAGCCGGGCCTTCACTGCCGCGCCCGCCGGGAGCCGCACGCTGGTCATCACCTGCCAGCAGGCCGACCCGGGGCGGCTCACCCAGGCCCGGGCAGCGGCGGACGTGCTGCTGGCGGGCCAGGGCCGGGTCGATCCCGGGCTGGCGCTGGCCATGCTGGCCGACCGGGGCTGCCGGGTGGTGCTGTGCGAAGGCGGCCCGACCTGGCTGGGTGAGCTGGTGGCGGCCGGGCTGCTGGACGAGCTCTGCCTGACGGTTTCCCCGATGATGGGCGGCGACCCGCTGCCCGTGTCCATCTCCCCGCCCGGCGGCCCGCTGGTCCCGTTCGCGCTGCGGCACGTCCTGGGCGATGGCGACACCCTGTTCCTCCGGTACGAGCGAGGCACCGCATGAGCCGTCCTGGTTTCGGCACCCTGATGTCCGCACTGGACCCGCCGCTGGTCGTGGTGACCACCGCCGAGGCCGGTGAGCCCGCGGGCTGCCTGGTGGGGTTTCACGCCCAGTCGAGCATCCAGCCGCGGCGCTACTGCGTGTGGCTGTCCAAGGCGAATCACACCTACCGGGTGGCGCTGCGGTCCAGCTACCTGGCCATCCACTTCCTCGCCGCGGGCGACGGCGATCTCGCCGAACTGTTCGGCACCAAGAGCGGCGACACCGTGGACAAGTTCGCCGGGCGGCCGGCCGCACCGGGCCCGGACGGGGTGCCGATGCTCACGCAGTGCCCGAACCGGCTGGTCGCCCGCCGGATCACGCTGCTCGACGAGGGCGGCGACCACGTGTCCGTGATCACACAGCCGCTGGAGGTGCACAGCGCCGGGCCGTTCACCCCGCTGCGGCTGTCTCTCGCCGGGCACCTGGTGGCCGGGCACGGCTACTGGGAGCGGCCGGACCCGCCCACCGAGCGCGCCGCGGA
>Ga0134125_10006382_pt1 | contig 13354 bp, 13 predicted proteins | sample KB31751_FD_96464 | JGI IMG/M metagenome (GOLD analysis project Ga0134125, IMG submission 96464) | Terrestrial soil microbial communities with excess Nitrogen fertilizer from Kellogg Biological Station, Michigan, USA - KB3-175-1 | ecosystem: Environmental > Terrestrial > Soil > Unclassified ... | reverse complement strand
GGCATTGGTGGAGTCGGCCGTCTGGACGCTGATCTCCTTCAGCACCTGCATGTTGCGGGCGATGTTCTGCGCGCCGCTCGTCTGCTGGCGCGAGCTGGCGGAGATGTTCTGGACCAGGCTCGCGATCTGATTCGACACCTGCTCGATCTCCTCGAGCGCGGCCCCCGCATTCTCCGCGAGCAGCGCGCCGCCGACCACGTCGGTGGTGCTGCGCTCCATGGAGACCACCGCCTCGTTGGTGTCGGTCTGGATGGTCCGCACCAGCACCTCGATCTGCTTGGTCGCATTGGCGGCGCGCTCGGCGAGCCGCTGCACCTCGTCGGCCACCACCGCGAAGCCGCGGCCGGCCTCGCCGGCCATGGAGGCCTGGATCGAGGCGTTCAGGGCCAGGATGTTGGTCTGCTCGGCGATATCGTTGATGAGCTCGACGATGTTGCCGATCTCCTGCGAGCTCTCGCCGAGGCGCTTGATGCGCTTGGACGTCTCCTGGATGGTCTCGCGGATGGTGTTCATGCCGTCGATGGTGCGGCGGACCGCATCGCCGCCCTTGTGGGCGACCTCGACCGAGTGGCGCGCGACGTCGGCGGCCCGCTCCGCATTGCCGGAGACCTCGGCCACGGAGCCCGCCATGCCGCCGGCGTATTCGGTGGCGGAGGCGATCTGCTTCGATTGCGCGCCGCTCGCCTTGGCGAGGTGCTGCGACAGCGCCTGGGTCTGGCGCGTGGCGCTGTCGAGTTGGATGGCCGACTGGTTGATCGTCGTCACCAGGCCCCGCAGGGCGTCCACCGCGTAGTTGATGGAATCGGCGATCGCGCCCGTGATGTCCTCGGTGACGGTCGCCTGCACTGTCAGATCGCCGTCGGCGAGGCTCGAGAGCTCATCGAGGAGGCGCAGAATCGCCTGTTGGTTGCGGTCGTTCTCCTGCCGCTGGGTGTCGGCCGCGTGCCGCTGGTCCGCCACCGTGCGGTGCAGCCGCGCGGCGAGGGCCGCCGCGGCGGCGAGGAGCAGCGCGGCGAGCGCGCCCAGCACGACGGGACCGAAGACTGCCACCATCGGCGGCAGGCCTTTGGCGACCGAGGGGTTCGTGGCGAGGACGTAATAGGCGGCGGCCGCGAGCAGCGCGAGCAGCGCCGCACCGGCGAGGACACCGGTCAGCGCCGAGCCCGGACGCGACGGGTTGGCGGGGTGGGCCGCATTCATGCCGCGGCTTCCGCGAAGGCCTGGCTCTCGAGCACCGAGCGCAGGCTCAGCACCGGCCACTGTTCGGCCGCGCGCCGGAAGGCGCCGGCGAGGTAGCGCTCGCAGCGGGCCACGGTCGGCGGCGCATCCCCACTGAATTCTCCTTCCGCGAAGCGCCGGAAGCCCAGCACTTCGTCCACCAGCAGGCCTGCCGGGATGTCGCGGTGATTGACGACCATGACGCGCGTGTTGCGCGTGATCGGTGTCGTGCCGCTGCCGAGGAACTGGCGCAGATCGATGATCGGAAGAAGCTGGCCGCGCACGTTAGCGAGCCCTTTGATCCAAGGCTTGGCGCCCGGCACGCGCGTCATGCCCGCCGGTACACCGAACACCTCGCGCGTCTCCTCACGCGCGACCAGATAGAGATCTCCCGCCATTCGCAATGCCACTCCCACCCATTCGCGTCCGGCGGCGCCTTCCTGCGCCACCTGCGCCGACACGGCGCGACCGCGTCTCTCGAGCTCCGCCAGCAGCTCGAAGGGCCGGTCCCTGAGAGATCTGAGCGCGACTTCCTCACTCATGCCGGAACTGCGCGCCTCAGGACGACAGAGTCGCCTGAGCCTTGGCGACGAGCTGGTCCGGCGAGACCGGCTTGACCATGTAGTCGACCGCTCCCTGGCGCAGGCCCCATATGCGATCGGTCTCCTGTCCCTTGGAGGTCACCATGATGATCGGGATGGTGCGCGTCTTCGGATCGTTGGCGAGCGCGCGGGTCGCCTGATAGCCATTCATGCCGGGCATGACGATGTCCATGAAGATCAGGTCGGGGCTCATCTCGCGGGCGAGCCGGACACCCTCCGCGCCGTCAGCGGCGGCCGCTGTGCGGTAGCCGTGCTTCTCGAGTGCCTTCGTCATCACGTGCACTTCGGTCGGCGAGTCGTCCACGATCAATATCAGGGGCATGACCGTCATCTCCCGATATGCGTCTCGATCGCGCTCAGGAGCTCATCCTTGGTGAAGGGCTTGGTCAGGTAGTGCTCCGAGCCCACGATGCGCCCCCGTGCGCGATCGAACAGGCCGTCCTTGGAGGACAGCATGATCACGGGAATCGAGCGAAACACCTTGTTGTGCTTGATGAGCGAGCACGTCTGATAGCCGTCCAGGCGCGGCATCATGATGTCGACGAATACGATGTCGGGCTGATGGTCAGCGATTTTCGCGAGCGCATCGAAGCCGTCGATCGCCGTGAAGACCTCGCACCCCTCCTTGGCCAGGAGGGTTTCGGCCGTGCGGCGAATCGTTTTGCTATCGTCGATCACCAGGACCTTGAGGCCCTGGAGCTTCGTGTTGCTGCCGGTCACGGTCAGGCAACTCCTTCAACTTGACTTGAGGCTCGAGCTCACCGCCCCGGAGCAGACCCGTGGCCCACGAAGGGTCACGGCTGCGAGCGTCTGCGGGGCCGGAGACTACACGCAACGCCCGGCGGTTCGCCATCGACCCCTTCGCCCTCCGGAACAAGGCGCTGCGGGTTTTAACATATCGGCCCACCCCCCGCCATGCCGTGCGCGTCACGTTTTCATTATCCATTGGCGCAAAGTCGGCTGCGCCGCTTTGCGCAGCCAGCCCTGTGACCGATTTCACGTCCGCGGCCCAGGGCGGCCTGGCCGCTCACTGATTTGCTTTCGCACGTCGCCAGTAGCCGGGGGCGCTGGCATTATGTTCGCTATGCCGCAGTCCCAGCCCGTCCGCCTCGGGGTCGTCATGGACCCCATCGCCGCCATCCACTACCCCAAAGACTCGACGCTCGCCATGCTGCTGGCGGCCCAGGCGCGCGGGTGGTCGCTCTTCTACATGGAGCAGCGTGACCTTTCGCTGCGCGACGGCGTCGCCCGCGCTCGGATGCGGCCACTCACCGTCAAGGCCGATCCCGCCGGCTGGTTCGAGCTCGGGGAGCCGCGCGTCGAGCCCCTGGGCGGGCTCGACTGCGTCCTGATGCGCAAGGACCCGCCCTTCGACACCGAGTACATCTACAGCACCTACGTTCTGGAGAGAGCCGAGGAGCAGGGCGCGCTCATCGTCAATCGGCCCCAGGGCCTGCGCGACATCAACGAGAAGGTCTCCACGGCCTGGTTCCCGCAATGCTGCGCGCCGACGCTCATCACCCGCGACATGGCGGACATGGAAGCCTTCCTGCGCGAGCACGGCAAGATCGTCTGCAAGCCGCTCGACGGCATGGGTGGCCGCTCGATCTTCGTCCTGGAGCAGCACGACAAGAACATGAGCGTGGTGTTCGAAACGCTCACCGATTACGGCCGGCGCTTCGCCATCGTGCAGCGTTACCTGCCGGAGATCGTGGCGACCGGCGACTCGCGGGTGCTCCTCATCGACGGGGAGCCCGTGCCCTACGCCCTGGCGCGTATTCCACAGCCCCACGACAACCGCGGCAATCTCGCGGCGGGTGCGCGCGGCGTCGGCCGGCCGCTCGAGGAGCGCGACCGCTGGCTGGCGGGGCAGATCGGGCCGGCGCTCGCGGCCAAGGGGATGCTATTCGTCGGGCTCGACGTCATCGGCGGCTTCGTGACGGAGATCAACGTCACGAGCCCCACCGGCATCCGCGAGCTCGAGAAGCAATTCCACATCGACATCGCCGGCCAGCTCATGGGCGCCATCGAACGGCGGCTCGCGGCGGAGTAGCTCCGGGTGGCACGGCGCGCGCTGATGCTGCGGGAAGGTCGGGCCCCGGTCTGGGACCGCCTGCTCGCCATGCTCTTCTTCGTCGCGCTGCTGCACGGCGTGGTCATCCTGGGGCTGACGTTCAAGTCGCCGCTTGCCAGCGGCAACACCGCACCCGGCCTGCAGGTACTGCTGGTCTCGGAAGAAGTGCCGACGGCTGAGCGCAATGACCATGCGACGTACCTCGCGCAGCGGACGCAGATCGGCTCCGGCGACACGCGTGCGGATGTCACACCCCGCAACCCCTCTCAGGCTCCGGTCCTGCCGGCCCAGCAGGGGACCCCGGAAGGCGATTCCCTCTCTGCGGGCGGGCAAGCGGCCGGCTCGCGAGACCGGCGCGTGCTCGTGACCTCCGCCTGGAGCACCGTCGTCCAGTACTTCACCGACGAGGGCAGCGACGGCACGGCCGCGCAGCAGCCCGTGCTGCTGGACCGGCCCGCCTCGGATCGCGATGGTCCCGACGATGAGGGACCCGTGCGGCTGCGTGGGCCGAAGCGCGATGAGCTCTGGGTGACGCCGGACACGCGCGCCTCCATCGTCGCGCCATATCTCGTCGCCTGGCGCGCCAAGGTCGAGCGCATCGGCACCCTGAACTTCCCCGCCGCCGCAAGGAGTGCCGGTACGCATGCGAACCCGGTGATCGAGGTGGCGATCGGCGCCGATGGGCATCTCGATCTGGCGGCCATCCGACGTACGAGCGGCGATGCGGAGCTCGATCAGGCGGCGCTTTCCATTCTGAAGCTCGCCAGCCCCTTCGATCCCTTCCCGCCTGAGCTCGCCCAGCACTACCGCGTGCTGCACTTCGTCTACGAGTGGCAGTTCGTCGGCGGCCGCGCCACGGGTACAGTGACGGCCGTTCCTTGAGCCGGAAAGGCTCCGCCCGCATACTGGCGGCCATGGGCGAGGAGCACAGCAGCGAGAGCGCGGCGGCCGCCGGTGAGCCGTTCTCCGGCGCGTCGGCTGAGGACGATCTGTCCAAGGGTGGAGGTCTCACCAACCACCTCCTGATCGCCATGCCTTCCCTCGTCGATCCGAACTTCGCGCAGACCGTGGCGCTCATCTGCGAGCACACCGATCGCGGCGCGCTCGGCATCGTGCTCAACAAGCCGCTGCCCATGCGCCTGTCGGATGTGTTGACGCAAATGAAGCTCGAGCCTTCGACTGAGGACATCGCCGCCCAGCCGGTACTGCGCGGCGGCCCCGTGCACACCGATCGCGGTTTCGTGCTGCATCGTCCGGGCGGGCAGTGGGACCATACGCACAAAGTGTCAGAGACCATCCAGGTCACGACATCGCGCGATGTGCTGGCAGCGATGGCTCGTGGTGAAGGTCCGACCGACGCCTTCATCGCACTCGGCTACGCGGGTTGGGAGTCTGGCCAGCTCGAGCGCGAGATCCGCGACAACGCCTGGACCTCCATACCGGTCGATGCGCGCGTGGTGTTCGAGCTGCCTTATGAAGAGCGCTGGATCGGCGCCTGGCGGCTCCTCGGCATCGATGTCGACCGGCTGAGCCTGGTCGCCGGGCATGCCTGACAAGCCGGTCGAGGCCATTCTCGCTTTTGACTTCGGGCTCAGACGGATCGGCATCGCAGCCGGCGATACGCTCACTGCCACCGCCGCGCCGCGCCCCGCCGCAGTGGTGACCCGCGCGGGTCCGGACTGGCCCGCGATTACCCGCGAGGTCGAAGCGCTCAAGCCGCGGCGTCTCATCGTCGGTGCACCGTATAATGTCGACGGCACCCCGGGAACGCTCGCCTCGGCTGCCCGCCGGTTCGCCAATGAGCTCGAGCACCGCTTCAAGCTTCCCGTCAGCATGGTCGATGAGCGCTGGTCCTCGCTGGAAGCGGGCACTGCACTCAAGACGCGGCGCGCCGACGGTGGACGGCGGCGGATCCGGCGCGAGGATGTCGACAGCGCCGCGGCGGCGGTCATCCTCGAGCGCTGGCTCGCGGGCGAGAGCGGAGAAACGTTGAAATGATGACAGAACAACTGCGGCCGGACGGAACGCTGCGGCATCTCATCACCCTCGAGGACCTGTCGCGCGAGCTCATCGAGCGCCTGCTCGAGCGCGCCCAGGGATTCGTCAGGCCGCTCGGCTCACGGCCGCCGGCCAGCAAGGTTCTCTCCGGCCGCACGGTGGCCAACCTCTTCACCGAGCCCTCCACCCGCACCCGCGTCTCCTTCGAGCTCGCGGCGAAGCGCCTGGGGGCCGACGTCGTCAACCTCGAAGTCCAGCTCTCCTCGCGCGTCAAGGGAGAGAGCATGCTCGACACGGTGTACACGCTACAGGCACTACACGTAGACGCGATGGTCATCCGTGACGCGGAAGCCGGCGTCCCCGCCGCCGTAGCCGCGAACGTCGCTCCCCATGTCAGCGTGCTTTCCGCCGGTGAAGCACACGTCTCCCATCCAACACAGGGCTTGCTGGATGCCCTCACGGTCCGGCAACGCAAGAAACAGCTCGAAGGCCTCAGCATCGTCATCGTCGGCGATATCCGGCACTCGCGCGTCGCGCGATCCGACTACCACGCATTTCGCGCGCTGGGCTGCACGGACCTGCGGATCGTGGCCCCGCCCGCCCTGATGCCCGCGCCGGAAGAATTTGCGGGCTGCTCACGCCACACCGCTCTCAAGACGGGCCTGAAGGACGCCGACGTCGTGATGATGCTGCGCATCCAGAAAGAACGCATGGGCCAGGCCGACCTGCCCGACGCAGACCGCTACTTCGCCAAATACGGCCTCACGCCCGAACGGCTGTCAGGCGCCAAACCCGACGCCATCGTCATGCACCCCCAGCCGATGAACCGCGGCATCGAAATATCCTCCGACGTGGCAGACGGCCCACAGTCCGCCATCCGCGATCAAGTGCGTAACGGCGTCGCCGTCCGCATGGCCGTTCTCCAGGAAGTGTTGGCTTCCGCGGCGGGTGCGGCATGACCCGCGAAACCCGCGGCACGCTGCACCTCGAAGACGCGCGCGTAATCAAACAGACAGCATACGACGGCGATCAGTTCGTCCTGCGTCTGGCAGCCCCCGCCTGCGCCGCCCGTGCCGAGCCCGGCAGCTTCGTACACCTCACCTGCGACCCCGCCATTCCCATGCGCCGGCCGCTCTCCATCATGCGCGCCGACCCCCAGGCCGGCTGGATCGAAGTCCTCTACAAAGTCCTGGGCCCCGGCCTGCACGCCCTCGCCGCCCGCAAAGCCGGCGAAACCGTCAGCATCATCGGCCCCATCGGCAAGCCCTTCATCCTCCACCCCGAGCGCCCCCGCCCCATCCTGATCGGCGGCGGCGTCGGCATCCCTCCCATGGTCTTCCTCGCCGACCGGCTCCGCGCCGAGCCGCCCGGCCGCTACAAGCCCCTGGTCCTGATGGGCTCCGAGATTCCCTTCCCCTTCCGCACCCGCCCCTCGACGATCGTGGTGGCCGGCATCCCAACAGGCGCCATAGCCTGCATGCCGCTATTAGACGAATGGGGCATCGCCAGCCGCCTGGCCACCCGCGCCGGCTACCCCGGCTGCTACGACGGCTTCGTGACCCAGCTGGCCGACGAATGGCTACGCTCCCTGGGCCCCAAGGAGCTAGCCGAAGTAGAGCTCTTCGCCTGCGGCCCCACCCCCATGCTGGCGGCAACCGCAGCGGTAGCACGCCGTTACGGCGTCCCCTGCCAGGCCTCGCTGGAGGAATTCATGGCATGCGCCGTAGGCGGCTGCGCCGGCTGCACCGTGCTCGTACGCACCCCGGAAGGTCAGGCCATGAAACGCGTGTGCGTAGACGGCCCGGTATTCGACGCGTTGACCGTGTTCTGAACGGTGATCTGAAAGAGTCGCGCGTCCCCGCTGGACGGGGCATCGATTGCAAAGGGCTTTGGCGGGGGCTTCTGGAGTCAGGGACGACGGAAGAGAGCCTACATGGATCAGTCGAGCGGCCGGGAGGCCGCGACAAAATCGCCGGGAGCAATTTTGGACGGCGCGAAGCGCCGGGCCCGAAGGGCCGAGGCCCAGGATGGGCCGAGCAACCCGTATTCACGGCGTCCCCCGCCAAAGCCCTTTGCAAGCCAGGCCCCGAAGGCCGAGCTGCAGTATCCCGAACCTCACCCGAAGTTGATCTTCGCTTCCAGATTAGCCCGTGAATCAGCGTTAGCGAGTGCCTCCGCCATCTCAACCCGCCCATCCTTGTAAAGCCCATGCAGCGCGACATCAAAGCTCTGTATCCCCCGCTCGCTGCTGGCCGCAATCGCCTCCTTGATCCCGATCACATCCCCCTTCTTCACCAGCTCCGACATGTGCGGCGTATTGAGCATCACCTCCATGGCCGCCACCCGCCGATTGTCCTTCCCCATCACCAGCCGCTGCGCGAGAATCGCCTTCAGATACTGTGACAGGTCGAGGAAGATCTGCTTGTGCTGCTCCTGCGTAAACATGTTGATGATGCGATCCAGCGTTTCCGCGCAGTTGTTGGCATGCAGCGTCGCCAGCACGAGATGCCCCGTGCCCGCGAGATTGATGGCCGCCTCCATGCTCTCCCGATCCCGCACCTCCCCGATCAGGATTACGTCCGGCGCCGCGCGCATCGCCCCACGCAAAGCCCGCGAGTAGGACTTCGTATCGAGCCCGACCTCCCGCTGGTTGATGATCGAGCGCTTGTTGGCGTGCAGGAACTCGATCGGATCCTCGATGGTGATGATGTGGTCCGAGGTCGTCTCATTGCGCAGATTGATCATCGAAGCGAGCGTCGTGGACTTGCCCGACCCGGTCGCGCCCACCACCAGGATCAGCCCGCGCTTGAGCAGCGCCAGATCCCCGATCACATCCGGCAGCCCGAGCGTATCCAGCCGCGGCATGTCGGCCGTGATATAGCGCAGCACCACCGCCGGATAGCCGCGCTGCAGGAATATGTTCACGCGAAAGCGCCCGAGCCCCGCCTCCGAGATGGCGAAGTCGATCTCGAGATCACTCGCGAACCGCTCGCGCTGCTCCGGGGTCATCAGGGCCAACGCGGTCTGGCGCACCGTTTCCGGCGACAGCACCTGCTTGTTGACGGGGAAGATCTGTCCCTCGATCTTGATCTTGATGGGCGCGTTGCAGGTGAAGAAGAGGTCCGAGGCCTTCTTCTCCACCATGAGCTTGAAGAGCGGCTTCGTGTTGAGCTGCGGGTGCGGGCCGGCGCTCGGCGCGGCCGCGGCCGCGACCGCCGTCGGGGCGGCGAAGGTGCCCGTCGCCTCGAGCGAGCTGTGCGTCCCGGTCACGCTTCTCGGGTCCACCGCGTCTTTGGTCATTGTCATATCGGCCGACCGTCTTCTTCTTCGACGATCTTCAGCGCCCCGCCGTCATCGATCGCCTTGTTCTCGCGCTTGCTCTCGAGCTTGATCCGCAGGCGCAGCTCGTTCTTGGAGTCGGCGTTGCGCAATGCGTCCTCGTAGGAGATGAAGCCGGTCTCGTAGAGCTCGAAGAGCGACTGGTCGAAGGTCTTCATGCCGAGGCGCGTGGAGCGCGCCATGACATCCTTGATCTTGGCCACCTCGCCCTTGAAGATGAGGTCCTGGATGAGCGGCGAATTCAGCATGATCTCCATCGAGGCGATGCGCCCGGTGCCGCCCTCGCGCGGCACCAGCCGCTGCGAGACGAACGCGCGGATGTTGAGCGACAGGTCCATCAGCAACTGCGTCCGCCGCTCGTCCGGGAAGAAGTTGACGATACGGTCGAGCGCCTGATTGGCGTTGTTGGCGTGCAGCGTCGCCAGCACGAGGTGTCCGGTCTCGGAGAACTGAATGCCGTACTCCATCGTCTCGCGGTCGCGGATCTCACCGATCAGGATGACGTCCGGCGCCTGGCGCAGGGTGTTCTTGAGCGCGGCGTGCCAGGAATCGGTGTCGACGCCGATTTCCCGGTGGGTGATGACGCAGCCCTTGTGCTGATGCACGTATTCGAGCGGATCCTCGATGGTCACGATGTGGCCGCGCGTCTTCTCGTTGCGGTAGCCGATCATCGCCGCGAGCGTCGTCGACTTGCCGGAGCCGGTGCCGCCCACCACCACGACCAGGCCGCGCTTCGAGAGCACCACTTCCTTCAGGATGGGCGGCAGATCGAGCTCCTCGAAGCTCGGGATCTTGGCGTTGATCAGACGGATGACACAGCCCGTGGCGCCCTGCTGCACGAAGGCGCTGACACGGAAGCGCCCGATCCCGGGCGGCGCGATGGCGAAATTGCATTCCTTGGTGGCGTCGAATTCGCGCGACTGCCGGTCGTTCATGATCGCGCGGACCAGTGTTGCCGCCTGCTCCACGGTCAGCGCGCGCTCGCTTTGCGGACGGATCTCGCCGTCGATCTTGATGGCGGGCGGGAAGCCGGCAGTGACGAAGAGGTCGGAGGCCTTCTTCTCCGCCATCCGACGCAGAAGGTCCTGCATCAGCTTTATCGCTTGATCACGATCCACGGTGAGACCTCCGCGTCGTTACAGCGCATCTTTGTTCTGGGCTTTGTACCGCGCCTCTTCCTTGGTGACCAGGCCCTTCGAGACGAGCTCGGTGAGGCATTGGTCGAGCGTCTGCATCCCCGACGACTGCCCGGTCTGGATGGCGGAGTACATTTGCGCGATCTTGCCCTCGCGGATCAGATTGCGAATGGCCGGAGTGCCGATCATGATCTCGTGCGCGGCGATGCGTCCTCCGCCGTTGCGCTTCAGGAGGGTCTGTGAGATCACCGCCCGCAGCGACTCCGAGAGCATGGAGCGCACCATTTCCTTCTCCGCCGCCGGGAACACGTCGACCACGCGATCGATCGTCTTGGCGGCGGAGCTCGTGTGCAGCGTGCCGAAGACCAGGTGGCCGGTCTCGGCCGCCGTCAGCGCGAGGCGGATGGTCTCCAGATCGCGCATCTCACCGACCAGGATGATGTCCGGATCCTCGCGCAGCGCCGAACGCAGCGCCTCGCTGAAGCCGAGCGTGTCGCGATGCACCTCGCGCTGGTTCACCAGGCAGCGCTTCGACTCGTGCACGAACTCGATCGGATCCTCGACCGTGATGATGTGGTCGGGGCGGTTGTCGTTGCAGTGGTTGACCATGCCCGCCAGCGTAGTCGACTTGCCCGAGCCCGTGGGCCCGGTGACCAGCACGAGGCCCCGGGGCAGCATGCACAGGTCGCGGAAGATCTTCGGCGCCCCGAGATCATCCAGCGAGATGATGTCCGACGGGATGTTGCGGAACACGGCGCCGGCGCCGCGGTTCTGGTTGAAGGCGTTGACGCGAAAGCGCGCTAGCTTCGGGATTTCGAAGGAGAAATCGGTCTCGAAGAACTCCTCGTATGCCTTCCGTTGCTTGTCGTTCATGATGTCATACACCATGCTGTGCACTTCCTTGTGGGTCAGCGCCGGCATGTTGATCCGCTTCATGTCGCCGTCGACACGGATCATGGGCGGTACGCCGGAGGACAGATGCAAGTCCGACGCCTTGTTCTTGACGGCGAACGCCAGCAGTTGCGCGATGTCGACGGCCATTCGGGTATCCCAGGGGCACTGCCGGTTGCGACGGCGGTTATCGGAGGAGCGCTCGGGGCAGTATAGCGGAGGGGTTTGGGCGTCCATATGTTAAGGTCCTCGCAAAATTTGCCGGAACGCATCCGCGCGCTGCGCCGACGGGTCGCCGCGGCAGCCGCCGGCGCCGGCCGGAATGTCGATTCGGTCACACTCCTTGCAATTTCCAAGGGCCAGCCGGCGGAGCTGATCCGGGCGGCGGCGGCCGAAGGGGTGGCCGACATCGGGGAGAGCTACCTCGCCGAGGCGCTGGAGAAGATGGAGGAGCTGCGCGACCTTCCCCTCACCTGGCACTTCGTGGGCCGGCTGCAGGCCAACAAGACGCGTCACGTCGCGGAGCACTTCGCCTGGGTACACGGCGTCGATCGGCTGAAGGTCGCCGAGCGGTTGTCCGCGCAGCGTCCCTACCATGCGCCGGCGCTGAACGTCTGCATCCAGGTGAACCTAGCGGGGGAGGCCAGCAAAGGAGGCGTGCCCGCCCCGGAAGTCCCCGGCCTGGCGGCCGCCATGGCGGCGTTGCCGCGCCTCACGCTCCGTGGGCTCATGTGTATCCCCCCTGAAGAGAGCGATCCCGGCCGTCAGCGTGCATGGTTCGCCGCACTGAGGACCCTCCTGGATTCCCTGAATGCTGGCGGCCTGAAGCTCGATACCCTGTCCATGGGGATGAGCGGAGATTTCGAGGCGGCGATCCAGGAAGGGGCAACGCTGGTGCGGATCGGAACAGCGCTCTTCGGCCCGCGCGGATAATTGAAGCGCTGGATCCGGGCGTCATGCCCGGTCCAGCGCGTGTCGAGCAAAAAGCGTGGCTTTTGCTCGACGCTCCGCCACCTGCGGCCGCGGGGCACATTGCGCTGCGCAATCCTGCTTCGCGCAAGCTCGGGGTGTCCCTCCATGGACACCCGCTCGGCGGAGCGAAGCGTTGCTTCGCTGAATGAATCGCCTGAAGCTATCCACGACGGCGCAGCGTCGGCCCCGAGCAGATCCCTGGAGCGATCTGCAACGTCACGCGCGCCAGCGCTTGACGGCCCCGAAGGGGCGAGGCCCCGGGACGGGCAGAGTAACGGGCGAGGCCCAAGGATGGGCCGAGCAGAGGCACCGCCTCGCCCATGTGCCTGCTGCACCCGGTACAATCCCGGAATCATGAGCCATATCGAGCTGACAGTCCTCGGCGCCGGCAACATGGGGCGCGCGCTCATCGGCGGGCTGCTGCGCCAAGGCATGCGGCCGGAGCAGATCGCCGTCGGCGAGAGCCAGGAGGCGGCGCGCATCACCCTTTCCAGGGAGCTCGGCCTTGCCGCGACCACCGACAACGCCGCCGCCATTCGGAAGGCCGATGTCATCCTCCTGGCGGTGAAGCCGCAGGACGCCGGCGCCGTACTCGCCCCCCTCGGCCCCGACCTGCAGCAACGCTCACCCGTCGTTCTCTCCATTGCCGCGGGCGTCAGGATCGAGGCTCTGCGCGGCTGGTGCGGCGCAGGCGTCCCGGTAATCCGCGCCATGCCCAACAGACCGGCGCTCGTGGGCGCCGGAGCGACCGGGCTCTTCGCGCCGGCGGAAGTCGCAGCCTCGCACCGCGCGATGGCAGCGCAGATCATGCAGTCGGTGGGCGAAGTCGTCTGGGTTGCGGAAGAGGGCGCGCTCGACGTGGTGACCGCAGTATCGGGCAGCGGTCCCGCCTACTTCTTTCTGCTCGCGGAGGCGATGGCGCAGGCCGGCGTCGAGCTCGGGCTGCCTGCGGACACGGCCCGACGGCTGTCAATTGCGACGTTGCATGGTGCGGGATTGCTCGCGCATGGCAGCGACGGTGATCTCGCGCGATTACGCGCTGAAGTGACATCGAAGGGCGGCACCACCGAGGCAGCATTGCGTACGCTGCAGTCCGCGTCTTTCAACGACCTCATCGGCCGTGC
>Ga0134125_10006380_pt1 | contig 13356 bp, 14 predicted proteins | sample KB31751_FD_96464 | JGI IMG/M metagenome (GOLD analysis project Ga0134125, IMG submission 96464) | Terrestrial soil microbial communities with excess Nitrogen fertilizer from Kellogg Biological Station, Michigan, USA - KB3-175-1 | ecosystem: Environmental > Terrestrial > Soil > Unclassified ... | reverse complement strand
TTGATAAAGCCAAGATGCTCGAACGTGCAAATGCGGCCAGTATTGCAATCGCTGCATTCCCGCCGCACGAGGACTCAAAGTGATGCCTCTCCGCGTTGCGGTGATTGGCGCGGGGGCGTTCGGACGCAACCATATTCGAGTTGTCAGCCAAATGCAAGGCGTTGAACTTTCGGCGGTTGTTGACTCTGATCCAGAGAAATTTGCAGGACTTGAGCTTTCGCCCGCGGTACACCGCCTGACGAGCCTCGATCACCTCCCGGACGGAATTGACGCGGCGCTGCTGGTTACGCCTACCAATACTCACGAGGAACTGGCGACGCGGCTGTTGCAATCCGGGATTGATGTGTTGGTCGAAAAGCCGATTGCGGATTCGTCCGCGGCGGGCGCGCGCCTCGGCCGTATCGCCGAAACAAGCGGACGCATTTTACAGGTCGGCCATCTCGAACGCTTTAATCCCGCCGTCACTGCGCTGAACGGGGTTGTTACGATACCTCTGTTTTTTGAAATACACCGGTTGAGCGTGTTTACTCCCCGCAGCCTCGATACCGATGTCGTTCTTGATTTAATGATTCACGATCTCGACATTGTTCTGGCGCTGGTGAAGCAATCGCCCGTTGAGATCCGGGCCGCCGGCATTTCCGTCTTGTCTCCTAAAGTTGACATCGCCAATGTTCGTCTCGCGTTTTCCACTGGTTGCGTAGCCAACTTGACAGCCAGTCGCGTGTCAACGGAGCGCGTCCGCAAACTCCGCCTGTTTCAGCCGGGTCAGTACATCACGGTGGACTATGCGCGCCAGGATGCCGCCGCGCTGCGAGTAACACAAGATGGCTCGGCCGAAATTCCAAAAATCGATTTTGCGCCGTTGCCTATTGAGAGGCGCGAGCCGCTACAGGAGGAGCTTGCCGCGTTTTTTCAATCGGTTCGCGAGCGCACGCCGCCGTTGGTCGGAGCGGAAGAAGCGGTGCAGTCCCTGCGCGTGGCCGAGGCCATAACTGTTAAGATCAAGGAACACGGGGATCTTGTACGCGATACGGTTCGCACTTATTGCTGACCTATCTTTCGGTTAGGCGAGCAACCTGAAGCCCCGGCCAATCGTCGTTCACAGTCTGAAGAAGTATGGCGAATCTTCCAGCCTCCGCAAGCAGCGCCCATGCGGAACGGAATTCGGGACAGGCGGCTGAGCCAGCCGATATCACGTTAAATTTGCTTTTTCCTTGGCCGGAAGAGGAACGCTCCTCTCGCTGGCGCCGGAGTTTAGCGGCTTCCGTCGTCGTCCATATTGTTCTATTTTTCGCTGCAATTCAGTTAAAGAGCTTGATCCCAGCGTCTGCTGAAGAAAAAGTCGTGAGGCGTGTAACGCATCTTTATCTTCCTCCCGATCTCCTGACACAAAGAGCGCCCAACAAAGAAGAAATTTCCAAGAGTTTCGATCTCGCTCGGCTGATGGCCTCACAAAAAGCGGAGCGTCGAATTGCTGCACCTGTTCCCGGAACCGTTCGTAAGCTGCAGATTCCCAAACAGCAGGCAAAGGCTACACCCAAAGTGCCGATGAGCCCCCAAATTGTGGCACAGCCTCCACAAGAAACCGCAGCCAGCGAGCCTCCGGCCGCTGGCATTGTGGATTCCCAAATTGCAGCAGCGCCGCCTCCTCCGGCGCCCGCGGCACTGCCCGTTCCTACGGCTGGTTCCCCGTCTAGCCGCAAAGAAGGCGCCTATAAAATCACGGTTCCTAAGAATTCGGTACAGGACATTCTGCGGCAGATGGCGCGCGGAAATTCGAACTCATCAACCATTGTCGTGAGTGATGATGGCGCGGACAGTGCCGTCCCGCCGGCCCCCGGACAACAGGCGCTACAGGGTCACATGAATTCCGAGGTGGAGTTGAAGACGGACCCTCATGGAGCCGATTTTAAGCCGTACCTAAGACAAATTCTGGCGATTGTACGAAGAAACTGGTTCAGCGTGCTGCCCGATAGCGCCCGCATTGGCGTGCTTCGCGGGAGCACGACCATTCAATTCATCGTGAATCAGGATGGATCAATTCCGAAACTGGTAATTGCCGATTCTTCAGGCGCGCAAGCGCTCGACCGGGCCGCTGTCGCTGGTCTGAGCATGTCAAATCCGTTGCCGCCGCTTCCCGCCGATTTCAAGGGCGGCCTTATCCGTCTGCAGTTCTCATTCAATTACAATATGCCTCGCCAGTGATGCCGTACCAGGATCCGGACGAACAAAACGAAAACGAACCTGAGCCGCCGGCAAACGAAAAGACGGTGATCTCTTATCGTGCCGCCATGGCCGCCTATGTGGTGCTTGCCGTGGTGTGCCTATTCACGCTGCATGGCGACTCACTCTACATCGCGCTTTTGATTATTGGCGCGCTGGCAATCAAGACGTGGCTTGTCGAGGTGAAGAAGCGAGTTGAATGAATGCCCCAGAATCCATTCACCTTTATTTGCCGACGCGCCGAAGTGTGAAGGCGTCAGGCCGCAGAATTATGTTCTTCAATTTTTTCCAGTCGTCTTCGATAGAAATTAAGCGGCCGGTTACATGGTTCGAGCTTTCCGAAGCCAAAAATTCCGCCACTTTCATTTGTTCTTCGGGCGATGTACCACCGGTGCGCCGTGTCGAAATCGCACCGGCGGCGATGGCGGGATCGACGCGATCTCCGGCGCGAATAATTTCATCTGTCAAGCTTGTGTACGCCGGCCCGGGGTCTAAGCAATTAATTTGTACATTGTGCTCCACCAATTCAGGAGCAATCGATTCCACAAATCGCACAACAGCCGTCTTTGCGGTCAAATAAGAGGAGAAATGAAGCTTCGGAGCAATTCCGGCCTCGCACACTAGTACTACGATTTTGCCCCGCCGCCTCTCCACCATTCCGGGCAGCACAGCGCGTACGGAATTGACGACGCCCATCAGATTAATATTCAAAGCTTCGGTCCACTGCTTCATGGACGATTGCAGGAAAGTTTGCAGCGGCCCGGAAACGCCGGCCGCGCAGATCAAGACATCCGGTACATTGCCGTAGGTGACGCGAACGCGGTCAACCGCAACGGCCATTTGCTCAGGGTCCGCCACATCGCCGCGAATGCGCAGAGCATTCCCCCCGCTTTGTTCAATCTCAATGTGCGTCAGGTCTAGTTCTGCCTTGCTGCGGGCAACCAGCGCCAAACGCGCGCCGAGTTTCGCGAAGCCGATCGCCAGTCGCTTACCGATGCCGCGGCCTCCGCCGGTGATGAGTACCGATTTGTTCTGAAAACCTTTCAATGCCGTTGCTCGAATTTCTCTGTTTTGACCAGCCTACACAATGATGCCCGGCGCCGGTTTACGGTTTCGAAACCCTTCGGAAACAATGGTTTTGCGGTATACTGTGGCCGGGTAGCAACAAACGCTACTTCAAGTATTCCCACTTTATTTAAGAGGCGAATGAGTAAAGAAGACAGTATAGAAGTAACAGGAACCGTAGTTGAGAAGTTTCCCAGCGGCTTATTTAGTGTTCAACTCGACCAGGACCGGACAGTTCTTGCGCATCTTGCAGGAAAGCTGCGGCGCAATCGGATTCGTGTGCTGGCAGGCGACCGCGTCACTTTGGAGATGTCGCCCTACGATCTCACTAAAGGCCGTATAACCTACCGCCACAAATAACTAAAAGAAGTCAGGATTCCGTTTAACGCGGCGCTAAGATAAGGGCTCCGTGCCGAAGCGTGCTCCTCTTTTTTCCGGACCGAGCGCGACAACCACTATCGCAAAGACGAAGACGGTCAGTGCGGTAATCGCCATGGCGGATGCAAAGCTCACGTGCTGGGCCAAGACCGCTTCAATATAGACGACCGAGCCCGCGAGCAAAGCACCGCACTGGTACGCGAATCCGGGCAGAAATCCTCGGATTGAGTTAGGGGAAAGTTCGCTGAGGTGTGCCGGAATAACGCCCCACGCGCCTTGCACCATAAACTGCATCAAAAAGGCGCCGATAATGAGCGGAGCTTCGTGCGGTGCATATGCCCATAGCGGGATAATGACGATCGCGAGCAAGAGTGACAACGCCAGGGCCTTGCGGCGGCCGAACCGGTCGGAGAGCAATCCAACGGCAACACCGCCCGCCATTGCTCCTAACATGGAAATTGCCGTAATTGCCGATCTCTGCGCCGGGCCATAACCCCAGGAACGCTGAAGGAAGGTCGGATACATATCCTGTGTCCCATGCGATGCGAGGTTCATTGCGGCCATCAGGACCGTGAGGTAAAGAAAGAGCTTCCAGTGGCTCAGCGCGGTGCTGCACAAATCCGCCCAGGTGCCGCTTCTTGACTGTCGCCATGTCTCCGACTCGGTAACCTTCGATCGAACGTACAAAGCCAGCAAGGCGGGCAATCCGCCGACAAAAAATAGCGGTCGCCAGCCGAAATGCGGAAAGATAAGCCAATACGCAATTGCCGCCAAAAGGTAGCCGAGAGCGTAGCCTTGCTGCAGGAGTCCCGAAAATACGCCGCGCCAGCGCACCGGAACTTTTTCCATGGTGAGGCTGGCTCCTACACCCCACTCGCCTCCCATACCGATTCCGAAGAGGGCGCGGAGAACGAGAAATTCCGTGTAATTTGAAGCAAAGCCGGTGAGAACCTCGACGCAGGAATAGAAGACCAGGTCGATCATCAGCGGCAGTTTCCTGCCGTATCGATCAGCCAATAAGCCAAACAGAAATGCGCCTACCGGCCGGAAGGCGAGCGTGACCGTGATCGCCAGCGCCATTTCGGCGTCTGAGCGACCGAAATCCCGCCCCATCGCGGTGAGGCAGAACACTACCAGGAAAAAATCGAAGGCGTCGAGCGCCCAACCCAGAAATCCGGCCGCTACCGCGGCCCTTCGATCGGTTGCCGCACCGGCTAAAGGCATCTTTATTTTTATACGCGATGACTGCTTTCCGGCGCGCCCGGCTCGGAAACTTCTTCCCGCGTTTGAGGCTGCCGAGCCGCGACTGCAAGAAGCGGGTGCAATTGGGAAGTCCCCAAAAAAATGGCTGAAAACAGATTCGTAGGGCAACGTGGCCGCGGCGAAACGCGTATGCTTTAGTGATTGCCATGCGGCTCCTACTTCCATTTTTTTTCATGGCGCTGCTGCCGATGGCGGAAGCGCAGACTTCTACCTATAGAGTGCAGTTCCGAGCTTTTACTGCATTTGGAGATCCGATAGCAGTTCGCGTAGTCGCTCTCACCAATCCGGTGCATCACAAGGAACTTGCGTCGCATTGCGTGAGGACCATTTGCAGCGGGATTCCGGAAGGCCCATATACTTTTTCGGTCGCGCTTGAAGGCACAGGCCGCAAAGTTGATGGAAGCGCGGTCATTTATCGGACCAATCAAGTCATTCCGGTAGATGTGGGCACTGCAATGCGCGACATTGACAATTTCGATTTCCCGACCATCAGCGGAACGGTGGTGAACGTTCGCGACAGTTCCAAAATGTGGATTCGTCTGGAGCAGCTTTATGCAGATAGCTCCGTTTCCGCGGCGGTACAGCGCGATGGCGCTTTCCAACTCGATCAGGTCAGGCCGGGGAATTGGATGCTGCTGGTATTTAACGATGGAAAGCTAATTCATTTCGAGCCGTTCGTCTGCAAAATGACGGGAAATACTCCATTGAAGATCCATGTCAATAGCAGCGATTCGCGCGTGCAGCCCGCAAAGGGGATGTGAGTGGGCGAGTAGCGCAATTCACTGGAGAATAGGCGTCCAATTAGGCTCAACGGGGAACGTTCAGTATCCTAGGTACAGATACATGCGCTTTCGCGAGCCGCACATTTTGATCCGACTCGCTTGTCTCCTCGCAATCCTTGGATTTGCGCTCCCTGGTTATTCGGCGCTCGATATCGATTCGCTGAAGCCACAGGGCTATTTGAGCGACTACGCCAACGTAGTCGATCCAGCGAGCAAGCAGCAAATTGAAAGTTACTGCTATCAAGCGCAGCAAGCGCTCGGTGTGCAGATTGCCGCAGTCACAATTCCGTCGCTCGATGGACGCGATATTGCAATTGTCGCCAACCGGCTATTCCGGCATTTCGGAGTCGGCAGTAAGCAGGGCAATACGGGCATACTTGTACTGCTCGCGATAAACGACAAAAAAAGCAGGATTGAAGTAGGTTATGGGAACGAGCAGTACGTTACCGATGCAACTTCAGGAACTATTCTACGCTCGGTAAGGCCCCAACTCGCGGCGCGGGATTACGGAGCGGCCATTTACGCTATTGTGCAGGGAGTTGTGGCGCGGATTGCCGACGGAAAAGGGGTTGCGCTTCCGTCCGGGACGCCGGCGCAGCGTCATGTTGTAGAACATCGGGGAGGCATTCCGTTCCCGCTCATCATTCTTGGTCTTATTTTTCTTTTTTGGATTCTCGGGCGTAGCGGAAGAGGCGGGCGGGGTGGCGGCTCGGGCGGTGGTGGATTTTTGCCCGGCCTGCTTATAGGAAGCATGCTTGGAAGCCGTGGTAGTGGATGGAGTGGGGGAGGTTTCGGCGGCTGGGACTCAGGGAGCGGCGGCGGAGGCGGCGGTTTTGGCGGCTTCGGCGGTGGCAGTTCGGGCGGCGGCGGAGCATCGAGCGACTGGTAGCCACATCTAAGGAGGGATCCGATAGTGGAGCAAAAACTTACCGAGCTTACGGCACGTCTGAAGGCGACGTTCGGCGATCGCTTAGTTTCGGCGATCCTCTACGGATCGGCGGCCGCAGGCGATTGGAACCAACGCGCATCGGATTTGAACATCCTTTGCGTTCTATCGCGTGTTTCTTCGCGCGAGCTTCGTGAATCGGAACCCATTTTCCACTGGTGGCGCGAGCAGGGAAACCCTCCGCCTCTATTGATGAGCGAAGCCGAAGTACGGGACTCCACCGACTGTTTCCCGATGGAGTTCCGAGACATGCAAGCGTTCCGCCGTACGTTGACGGGATCGGATATTATTGCCGGGATTACCGTTGACCGGTCGTTTTATCGTGCCCAGGTAGAACACGAACTTCGCTCAAAGCTGCTGCGATTGCGCCAGAAGGCAGCGGAGACGCTATCACGGCCGGAAGGACTTGCCGCGCTTCTTGCCGATTCGGTTTCCACCTTTTGCGTATTGGGCCGCCATTCACTGCTATTGCAGGGGCGCGAGGTGCGGTGGGCCAAGCAGGATGTGGTGGCGGACATGGAGAAGGTTCTCGCGATCCGCTTTGATGCATTTAAGACGGTGTTGACGATCAGGGCCGAAGGTAAAGTTTCGGCCGATTTTGACACTGTCTTATTATTCGAGAAGTATATAAGGGAAATAGAGGCGCTAATCACGTTTGTCGATCAGATTGACAAATAGCGGCCGTACGTCGAAACGAGGATTTAACGAATGAAGAGTGCACTCATTGTACTGGGCGTGATTGTGTTGGCGGCAATCATTGCCGGCAGCTATCTTTTTGGCGTAAAGAACGATCTGGTTCGCGAGCAGAACATGATCCAGAACAATTGGGCCCAGGTGGATAACGACCTGAAGCGGCGCGCCGATCTGATTCCCAATCTCGTCGAGACGGTGAAGGGATACGCGAAACAGGAGCAAACCGTGTTCGGCGATATCGCGGCCGCGCGTTCGCGCCTTTTGAATGCGCCCACGCCGGAAGGCAAAATCGAGGCCAATAATCAGCTCAGCGGCGCGTTGGGACGGTTACTGGTCCTACAGGAAGCCTATCCGCAGTTGAAATCGAACGAAAACTTCCAGCGCTTGCAGGATGAGCTATCGGGGACGGAAAATCGCATCGCTGTCGCCAGACGCGACTACAACGAAGCGATTACGAAGTACAACACCGATATCGAACTATTCCCCAAGAGCATTGCGGCGAGCTTGTTTGGCTTCCACCGCAATGACGCCTACTTTAAGACCACCGAAGAGGAAAAGAAGGTGCCTCAGGTGAAGTTTTGAAGCCGCCTGAAGGCGAAGCCGCTTGTTGCTAAACATCTGTTCCTAAAGATCGGCGGCCGCTTGGCTCTTTACCCGAGTTTTCACAAGTGTGCCAAACGTGCTTAGCAGAATTTTAACGTCTACGAAGAACGAGTGCTCTTGTACATATTCAAGACCGAGCCGAATTTTTTCAGGCCTGATCTTTTCCTGATAAGTGCGATGCGGGTCGGCGCTGCCTTTAAGGATTTCGCCTTCGTTGTGGAAGCGAATCGACGCCCAATCCGTAATTCCCGGAGCGACATTTAGCAGATTTCGCTCTTCGGGGCTGTACAAAGCAACTTCCGCCGCCACTTCCGGCCGTGGTCCCACCAGGCTCATTTCTCCTTTCAGGACATTGAATAGTTGCGGTATCTCGTCTAGCTTGTATCGTCTGAGAATATGCCCGATTTTGGTGACTCGCGGGTCGTCGTCCGATGTCGAAGGCCCTCCAATTTTATCCGCGTTCACCACCATGGTGCGGAATTTAAGGAGTCTAAAGGGCTTCCCGCCCTTTCCAACTCTGTGTCCTGCATAGACAATGGGGCCCGGCGAGTTTAGCTTAATCAGAATGGCAATGATTGCCATTACCGGAGAGAGAATTACGATTCCTACCAGAGAAATGACCAGATCGAATAAACGCTTTACCATTGATTCACCCATTAGCTAATTGCGATTCCACCGAAGTTCCATCTACTCCTGCGTCGAATCTTTCTCGAGCCGTAGATTCGCTTAAAAAGCCGCGTGCTTGCATTTTGGCAAGGAACCCGAGTGTGCGCTCAGCTTCTTTCGGCGTCACCCCCGCGTGGCAGGGTAGCGTGATGATCTCTGTGGAGACCCGTTCGGCCACCGGGCACGTTCCTTTCGCGTATGCTACCGACTTCCATTCCCGCTCACAGAGTGGATGGACCGGCGATGAAAACCAATCACCGAGTTCCACTCGTGCGCGCCGCGCCTCTTCCAACAGCCTTGCTTTGTTAGTTACCTGAATGGGATAGCAGATTAGTACGGGATCGCAGTCGTATTCAATATTGAGACCTGAGAAGCCCAACTTACGTAACCCGCGATCATAGATGCCAAAAAGCAATTTGTGACGAGCAATTACCGTATCACCACGGCGTATCATCCCAGTAAGGCGTCTCTGTAAGCTCGGCGCCAAACCCTTCTCGTAGTCGGGCCCGAGCGCCCCTTCAAGAGAGTCCGGCGTCCACGTCGCAACCGCGACGCCCTCCTTGGACAGAAATCTATAAAGGTCTCTGACACGCCAAAAGAGCCGGGGGCTTCTAGTGAGGCGATAAGCAAAATATTGAATATGGAGTTTTGCGGTATCGCGAGCCTCGGGGCTTCTGAAGCCTTTGCTTAGACTTCTCATTTCCGACGTGAGCTGCTCGGAATTCGATGTCGCCGCACCACCCATTCCGATGATAAAAGGCTTCCCCGGATCATAGGAGTAAAATGCAGCGCATCCGATGGAGCCTAAGTCCTTGCCTTTGTATTGTGACCCCCAAACATGGCAAGTGTCTTCTATCACAGGAAGCTTGTACTTGGAAGCAATCTCCATGATAGGATCCATATCGCAGGGGATTCCGAACGTATGTTGCGCCACGATGACCCGTGTGCGTGGAGTGATTTTCCGTTCGATCTCCACGGCGGCCATATTGTAAGTTGTGGGATCAATGTCTACATACACTGGCGTGGCCCGCAGACCAAGGATTGGGCTGGGTACCGCCACGCAGGTGAAACCAGGGACAAGGATTTCATCGCCAGGTTGCACGCCCAGGCCTCGCAGTAATGCGTAAAGCGCTACACGCCCGCGATAAAAATAGTGTGTACTACCAGCCGGTAATGTAATCATTGGGATCTAACTCGCACTCAGACGCTCAGGCGTGTTGTTCTCGAAGCACGAGATGAATAGCGTGAACGACTTTCCGGCCGGCGATGAGACGCATAATTCCCCATAGGGAGCCCAGGCCGCGCATTCCGTGCAAGATAGCGACTGCCAGCGGAATTAAAAATAGATACCGGATATCCCGTTCCGCCAATGCCACCTTGGCAGATAGGGCGAAGGTCGCCAGTAGATAAATTCCGGCGATTCCTACAAAGGCCCACAAGAAAAACGGAAAGCCAATAGCCAGCAACCCACTTCCAATAAGAGCTCCCATCAGACAGGCGGGCGCCAGATGACGCCAGCGTACCGGCATGACGTCGGAATGTGCAAATGCCAGCACAGTCCACAAGCCATCGGCCCAATTGTGTCGTACAAACGACTTGAGATCGGATCTGGCTTGATAGCTGGTTGCGGCTCCCGGTACCAGCATGATTTTGCCACCTGTGCGCACGAGCCGCCGCTTGAACTCCATATCCTGTATGCGCGTCAACCTTTCGTTGAAGAGGCCGACTTTTTGGAATACCTCCCGGCGACAACAGAAAAAAGGAACCGTGTCAACGATTTCCGGTTCCTCCGATTTCGAGAGCCGGTGGCGTACGTTTCCCACGCCCAATCGCGTGGTCAGTGCTTTCACAATCGCTCGCCCAACGGGAGTGTTGTCTCGAGCCACAATGTGCCAGAGGCCGCCAACGTCATCGGCGTCGTACTTGTTGAGAGCTTCAACGCATCGAAAGATGTAGTCCCTTTCGCAAACCGTGTGGGCATCGAGGCGCATTATGATTTCACCGGTTGCGACGCCGATCCCGATATTGAGAGCGAAAGGCGTAACCTTTTTAGGGTTGTCTACGATCTTTATTAATGTGTTCCGATCGCTGTGACGTTGAATAATCGACCTGGTATCGTCGTCGCTCATTCCGTCAATGACGATAATTTCGAGCCGGTCCGCCGGGTAGCCGTTATTTATAACCGACTCCAGGCATTTGGCTATAAAGCGGCCCTCATTTCGGCACGGAATTACGATGGAAACGGTTGGTAGCGGGTTCATGATAAGTCTCCTGACGAACAATGAAGCAAAACGTGTAAATAAAATGTTAATGAGATGTGACGATTGTGTGATAGCGAGTTACTCGTTTAGTAATGGATGAACGAGAGTATAAATAGCTATTTTAAAAATCAGCAGCATGGTGCATTATGAGTGAAGGAACCGGAGGAAGGCAAGCGCAGTGTTTTGCGTATAGAGTACGGAGGCGATTAGGCCATGAATTATGAAGGCCGCTAGAGGGCGCAGTCAAATGGATCTGAATCGGGCTGTATACGAATCGCCGCGTGTTTACAAATACTATCTATCCACAGCCTTGATGCCGTCCGAAGCGGCATGTTTCTCAAAGCACCGGGCGCATGTCGCGGGTCGGGCTGTTCTCGATATCGGAGTGGGCGCGGGGCGCACGGCGCACTACCTGTCAAACGTGGCCGGGCACTATGAAGCAGTTGACTATTCGACTGTTATGGTGCGTTATGCGAGGAAAGCGTTCCCGGGAATCAATGTCCGTCAAGCCGATTTTCGCGATTTAGGAATGTTCGAAGACCGTTCCTTCGATCTGGTATTTGCCTCGAACAACGTTATTGACTCTCTTTCTCATGAAGGTCGCCTTCAGGCTTTAAGGGAAACGCATCGCGTGCTTCGCCCGGGCGGGATGTTTGTATTTTCATCTCACAATCTCAGGTACAAACATGCGTTTGATGCGCCGCGGTTGAAGTGGTCGTGGAATCCGGCACGATTGGCCTTGAACTGTGCGCGATACTTGCGAAGCCGGTTCAACTATACGCGCTTACGGTCTTTGCGCCGGGTAACTCCATTATATGCGATTATCAACGATCCTGGACATTATTTCGCGTGTCTTCATTACTACACAACAAGGTCTGAAATGAAATCGCAACTCAAGGGCGTCGGATTTGGATTGAAGGACGTTTTTGATGAATCGGGCAATCTGATATCGGAATCAGCCGACGATTCGAATGAGGTGAGCTTTCTCTACGCCGCGGAGCGACTCCTGGAGTAAAGGCGCGAAGGTGTTAAGTCAAACTGGACGCCTTCGCCTTGGAATTGTGGATCACGTGTTTTTTCCCCGGACGTTGGGTTAGTAGCGATCCGAGTTCACCATCCACCAGTTCGTGAATCATGCTTTGCGCCCACAGAGGACGAAACGTGTGGCCGCCGCCAGGAACCCGGACGCAGTGAAGAGAGTGCGCTTTAGAAGGTAACCAGAACTCTTCTTCCATTTCCCGGAGAAGCGGCTCCCCTTCCGTAAAGATAAGTGTAAACTTGCTTTTATTTCGCTGAATCGCGGTGAGTGCGCGAGACATTTCAGCCGGCGAAATTTGCAGTTGTTCATCGCCGTTCGCCGAGAATTTGTGAACCATCGCTCGCACGCCTTGCTTAATGCGTTTGGTTGTAATCTTGCCCCGCGCCAAACGGCTCCAAGTCTTCGAACTGGTAAAGCCATTCACTGTGCGTCGTAGTATTCTACGGCGGTCGATGTTCGGATCCCAAAAGAACAACCGCGGATTCAACAGAATGCCGGACCGAATTTCGGCAAAGTTCACGAGCGAATGAAATCCCCAAAAAGCTCCGGAACAAAGCCCAATTACTGCGAACTGCATGATTCTGGTTCTGGAGCGCATTACGTCGATAGCGGCGCCGATTTGTTCGATCGCAGTGCTCTGATAAAGGCCGCCAACCTCGGAGGCTGGTTGCCCATCGGCTTCGCCGATGCCGTGAAAATCCATTCGAAGTGACGGCACGCCGCGTGCTGCCCATTTCCGCGCAATTTCTACCCACATGCGATTGGGGCCGATGTGGCGAACAGCACCAGGATTTAAGAACAGCAAGCAAGTGTCCGCGGGAGTCGAGCCTTTTGCCGGTTCGGCAATGATGCCAAATCCAGTGCCACACAAGCTTTCGATCGGAAGCATGGTTTCGATTACTCCGCCTGTTGCTGTCTCGATTGTGGCCGCGGAGGAGTGTATGCCAGCCTCCTGAAAAAGAGGCTCACGATCGGGTTCACTTATTTCCGTCTTCCCGTCGCCGCGTGAATCTCTTTTCAGAAAATCTAAGATTGTGGTGAAGGTGGCTAAGGGGGGAACGGCATCATGAGGTTCTAACATCATTGCCGCGTAGCCCTCGCCTGTCGAGACTTCGACCGCGCACCCTGAATTTTCAAATGCCAGAACGAGCTTCCGATCTACGGGAAAACTATCGCGCGTGAGAATTAAAATGCGGCTGGAACCCCCGAACGAACACCGCGAAAGCTCTAAAGCTTCAACATCACGTTCGGTTTCCGGTGAGAGCAAAAAGCCGGCTACTTCGAGGCCGGCGGGCGCGGGCGTTGAATCTGGTGCCGATTCGCCGGCCGAAGACTCCATCTGCTGGAAGGCACGCAATTCGCGAAGCAGCGAACGTCCGCTCGCTGCAGGGCCCCAGAGAATCAAGTCGTTTAAGCCCTCGCCGCGGGCTGCGGCTG
>Ga0134125_10006379_pt1 | contig 13356 bp, 1 predicted proteins | sample KB31751_FD_96464 | JGI IMG/M metagenome (GOLD analysis project Ga0134125, IMG submission 96464) | Terrestrial soil microbial communities with excess Nitrogen fertilizer from Kellogg Biological Station, Michigan, USA - KB3-175-1 | ecosystem: Environmental > Terrestrial > Soil > Unclassified ... | reverse complement strand
TTTTTTTTTTTTTTTTTTTTTTTTTTTTTTTTTTTTTTTTTTTTTTTTTTTTTTTTTTATTTTTTTTTTTTATTTTTTTTTTTTTGTTATATTTTTTTTTTTTTTTTATTTTGTTTGAAAGCATTTTGTTTCCAATGTTTATGTTGATAGGAAATTTTGGTTCACGTCAGCGAAAAATTCACGCGGCGTTTCAGTTTTTTTTATTTACTACTATTGGCTCGTTTTTGATGATGATTGCAATTTTTTTAATTTTCTTACACGAAGGATCTACTGATTTTCAAACTTTATATTATGGGGATTTTGACTTCGAGATGCAGCTTTTTCTTTGGATATGTTTTTTTATTTCGCTAGCTGTAAAAGTTCCTCTTTTTCCTGTACATATTTGGTTACCAGAGGCTCATGTGGAAGCCCCTACTATAGGCTCTGTTATTTTGGCCGGAGTTTTATTGAAAATGGGAACTTATGGTATGTTACGTTTTGTAGCGCCATTGTTTTCTTTTGGCAATTTTTATTTTAATCCTTTGGTTTTTGTTTTGTCTTTTATGTCGATTTACTATATTTCGATGGTGACTTTTTGTCAAATTGATTTGAAAAAATTAATTGCGTATTCTTCAGTTGCCCATATGGGTTATGTTACCCTTGGTCTTTTTACGTATAATTTTGTAGGTTTGCAAGGAAGCGTTTTTCTAATGTTAAGTCATGGTGTTGTTTCTAGTCTTCTTTTTTTTTTAATTGGCATTATTTATGATCGGTATAAAACACGCCTAATTTTTCTTTATAAATCAATTCATAGTTATATGCCGCTATTTACGTTATTTTTGTTTTTTGCTATTTTAGCAAATGTGGGTTTTCCTGGTACAATTGGCTTTGTCGGTGAATTTTTTTTGATGTTTTCGTTCCTCGCAATCAATAAAGTGGTATTTTTTTTTTCAAGTTTTGGTTTTTTAATCAGTATAACTTATTCATTTTGGCTTTACAATCGTATTTCTTTTCTGTTGCCATATCATATTTTTTCCTTTAGTGATTTTTCCAGAAAAGATTTTTTTTTGACATTGCCTTTTATTTTTATGATTTTTTATTTTGGATTGTTCCCGCTTCCTACCTTCGCAATTTTTGAGGCTTCTTCGATTTTAATGTTAATGTCAAATCCATTTTTATTTTCAATTTTCTAGCAAGATAATTTAAAGTTTGGTTTGTAGAGACCTCCAGGTTGAAATGGCTGAGTGGTTGAAAGCAGCTGTCTTGAAAACAGTTATATGATTTTTCATATCGAGAGTTCGAATCTCTCTTTCGCCTGGCCGTTGCTGATGTCTTCTTAACTCAATTGGATAGAGTGTTAGCCTTCTAAGCTAGCAGTTATAGGTTCGAGTCCTATAGAAGGCACCAGCAACGGATTAGAGCAGCTTGGTAGCTCGTTGGTCTCATAAGCCAAAGGTCGGGAGTTCAAATCTCTTGTCCGCTAAAGGATTTAGGCAATAATCCTGGTTCTACTATTTTTTTAATTAACTATTAAAATAAAATATAAAAAACAAAAAATGATCGCATTAATTAAATTAATTTATTTGGCTAGTATTAGCCGCTTCTTAAATTTTATAAAACGCGTTTTGACAGCGTTTTTTCGCTTTGGTACTTTTGAGGATACTGTTGACTCCCGTAATGTTGGTCCTTTGAAATTTCATAAAATTAGCAAACTTTTGACTCAACTAAAAGAGCGTAGTCTTTCAAAACTTTTAAAGGTAAAAATAGATCCAAAATATGTGATCAACACATATTATAGTAAAACTCGTGCTGAAGAACTAAAGTTACTTTTACTTAAAATACATGGTATGGGGTTAGATGAAGTGAATGCAAAAAAAACCCAAGATATGAACCTTGGGTTAATACTTGATCCTGTTGCTGCATATAATTATTCTAATTTGCAAAAAGCAGTAGAAACTCGTGCAGCTTCTAATACTACTAAGCTTGCTTATTCGAATTTTTCTCGAAAAAATACTGTGGATCCCGTTTTTTTTCATAATCAGAGGACTTCTGCGGATTATTTAACAAATGATAGCAAATTGAATTTTAATTTTAAAGATTTAGAAAGTTTTAAGCACTATCTGAATGTGTTAGAATTTACTACTCCAGAGGGTCAAAAAAAAGCTAAAGAGGAGTATAGGCCTAATAGTGAATTAACCAGGAAGGAAAAAATGTTTAGGAGAGAAGATAGTTTTAAAAAAAATAAACGTTTTAAGCGAAAAAAATCTCCAGCAGGGGAATGGTTGCAAACAATTGAGGGGTCTCCTCGTATCAGCGAATCTTCTATCCAAAGAACGCGAAGTACGATAGCTCAAATAAACTTTTTGTTAAAACATAAAAAATCTATTTTGAAAGGTTCTTTGAATCCTAGATTGTTAAATCTATCTAGAGAGGTAAGAAATGTTTTTTTTAGCTATTCAAATCCCGTAGGACCCTATGGTTCAGATGTAACACTGAACTCTTCTGATTTATTTTCTAAGGATGCTTTGTTGCCAGCCCGTAGAATTAGTTTGACAAATGAAAATTCTGCAATAAGTAATATTGAATCTTTAAAAAAGAAGGTGGGGTTTTTTAATTATAATGTTAATTCATCTGAAGAATGGTCAAACGATGTTGATGTTCCTTTTGGAGGTGAGTCAACCGGGCAATCTTTTTTTATTAACCCTTTTGTTGTTCTTGGTTTTCTTTTTTATTCTTTTTTGGAGTTCCTTATTGTTTTGTATATTATGTCTTTAATTTTTGGTAATCCTTATGATACTTTTTGTTTTTTTCTGAAATACCCTTTGGTTTATTATTATGAAAATTTAGCAGGATTCCCAGATCCTAATTTCTTTTTTTTTTCTCTAATTTTTTGGTTTGTAATTTGCATCACGTTTTTACATCATTTGTTAGAACTTATAGATGAAGAGCGTTTTATAGTCCCAAAATTTTCTTGGATTTTTCATTTTTGTCGGGATTTTTTTTATGATTTTGTGTTACTTTGGTTTATACTTTTTTGCACTGTTGAGTTGATTTCGTTTCTTGATCTAGTGTTCACAAGAATTTTTTTCGTAGGAACGCCGGGATATCCGCAATTATTGACTTCAATTTTTTTAGCATTTTATGAAATTTTTCAAATGTTAGGGACGTCTGGTTATTTTTCATTGTATCTGGAGAATTTTATGCATTTTGATATAAAATTTCCTGCATTCTATTTTAGTGACTCTGTACCATTAATGCAACGATATCCTCTTGTACAACCTGTTCACTTAGCTAATCCTTTTTTTGATAAACCAAATTTTTTTCTTTGGTTATTTGATAACACTTTGAAAATTATTTCAGGCGATTTTTCAAAATCATTTTTTTTTTCTAATGACATGCGCTTTATTTTTCAACGAGAATTGGTTCAAGATATCAGGAAATATAATTATATTAGAAAATATATGCATGATTTAGATATGGTTGGACAATTGTACTTGCGCGGATGGAATGGTTTTAATTATCGTTTAGATCTTAAAATTGCTTCAGATCCAATTATTCCGCAGGAACAAATTGTTCGTTTTGATTGGCGTTTAAAAAATTCCCATTTTGATGGGCTAAATAGCCGTCTTTTCAGGCCAACTCTTTTTGGTACACAAAAACGTCGCACTAGTTATGGTCTCACAAGTGTTAATTATTTGCATGATGAAAGAAGAGGCCCTTCGCCGCGTTATGGGTTTTTAAACTATTTTGACAGGTCAAGGGCTGGTTTTACATTAAGCCGAAAACAAGAAAAGGAAAATCGTGGAAATTATATAGGTGCTTTAATGAAGAGAAGTCGAATCTTATCCTCTTTTTCTGAAACTGATCGTCGTCATTATTATGATTTATTTCCTAACGAAGCTGAGGAAAAGGAGGATAAAAGTGATTCAGAGACTGCAACTAAAGGTCGTAATTATCGAAATTTTTTATATAATCCTGCAGAGTATCAATTTTTTAAAATGAAACAATTAAACACGTTAATTCCAACAAGAACTATCCGCGATTTTAAAAGATCGAGGTTATTTTTGAATTTTTGGTCTTTTGTTCCTGGGAATACAAAGCCTAGGTTAGCTTTTCATTATCGTTCCTTTTTGCCACTTAATTATTTTTCTAAAGTGGCATCTTATGATTATCTAAATTTAAGGTCGAAGGTGAATGAATCTTATTTTTATAGTAAAGCTCGAGCTAAACCTGCACCATCGGGTCTTTCAATCGACCCAAGAAGCTTACGAAAAATTTTTTTTGAACGTCCACACGTTTTATTCCCAAATCAATATTATGATGAGAAAAAATTCGCGTATCAGCGTGCTCTGAGTGATGAATTAAAATACCAAAAATTAAGGGGGCCCAAGGCTACCATTAAAAAAAATAAATTAGATCTTTTTAAAACTGCGAGACAATACTCTACATCTTCAATGAATCCTGACAGGCAAGGTGTGTATACTAAAAACACGAAACCTTTCAAATCGGCTTTAAAATCTGTGAGCAAACAAAATAAATTTGATCTTAAGCCTGGTTTAAGGATTAAATCAAGCTTGTTGCCTGTTTCACAATTGCCAAATTTTCCTTTTAAATTTGGAAAAAAGTATCATTCTGTGGCTTGGTTCTTTTCGAATATAAAGCCTTTCTACATTCTTAAGCCTACAGCTACGTTTACTGTTTTTTCAAAACTTAATCAATTTTCATTTTCTGATTTCCCAGTTTATAATTTTTTTGGTTGGAAATTTCCGTCAGATAATTTTTCGGGATTTAGATATCCCTTGGGTTTACTTTTTTCCGGTTCGCTAGGAATTCCTATTACCCCAGTAAAATTTGTTTCGTTTGATGATTATTATTCGCAAAATCATAATTTTTTTTATTCATTTTTTGACAATTTTTTGAAAAAAACGCAATTTGTGACAATTCCTACGAAGTCTGCTAGGCTTAATCATCCTCTTGAAGGAGGTTTGCAATATTATAATATGGATTTTATGTATCCTATGATTTCTGAATTGAGGATAAAAGAGAAGCTTGTTCCACTTAATTTTATGTTCGAAAATGTTTTGCAATTAAACTGGAATAATGTTAAATTTGATCCTTACTCTTCAATACGTGATTCTTCTGTTGCAAAAGGATCTTGTTATTTTTTAGATGCTAGAATTCAAAATTGGTTTATTTTTCATAATATTATTTGGAATGAGTATTATCATTTTTTTTTTAATAGGTCTTTTAAATCTGACGAAAGTGGTTCTAAATTTTGTTTAGCCTCTTTTAATCCTATAAATGGTCCGGTTTCTTATAAGTTGTTTATAGGATCCCCAACTTTAGAAATTCCTCACGTTGGGCAGTATTTTTACAATTATATACCTTGGTTGCAATACAAGTTTCAATGGTTATTATATCCTACTTCAACTTACAAGCGTTTTGATTCTTTTCGTTATGTTCATCAACATTCGAATAAAAAATTCTATTTCAGCTCTTTGTTAAAATTTTATCAAACTAATTTATTTCGATGGCAACAAGCAGCAAATATTTTTAATTATAACCAAGCGTTTTCCCGTAATTTTTTAATTCATTTATTTTTTCATAAGTATAAAAGTTTGATTGATATTTTTAGTTTGAAAGAAGTTTTTCAGAAGTTTAAAGATAATAGAGATTATTTAGGTAATCCTGGGTTCGAACAACAATTCGTTGCATCAGCTGTGTTGAAATTTAATAACTTATTTTTTAATGCGCGAGGTTCTTTTGTAGTAACTAAAAATGTAAGCGAGTCTTTTTTTTCTTCAAAAAAGTCTTCGCAATTTTTTTTCCCGTCTTTTACTACGAATGATTTTAGATTTTTTCAATATATTGTTGATTTTCGTCGTTGGAAATCGCTGCAGACAAATTATTTTCGAGATTGGAAGTTTGAAAATTATATTAAATATTTGGGGCCTTTATTATATAGGCAGGATATACCTTCCTTGATGGGTTTTTTTGCCCCTTTTGAATTTCGAAATCAAATTTTTGTTAGTAAAATGCGAAATGATGCTTTGAGGTTTTCGGTTTTTTTTCCGAAAAAACTTATTGATGATGAAAATTTTTTTCTGTCAAATCCAAGATTTCCAAGAAAATTGTTTAATCCGAAAAATCAAAGAAATTCATCTTTTCCTTCATATTATGCCTTTGTAGTTAATAAACCTCTTGTTTCTTCTGGACCGAACTATTCCTATTTTTTGAAGCAACAAAAAAGTAGACGTCAAAATAAATTATTGTTAAAAGGATTATATTCTCAATTTGATAAATTCAAATTTGATTCTAGATTAAATTTAAATTCTGCTTCGGGATTTGTAGAATCATTCTCAGATAATGTTTCTAAGACATTAAATGATTTTTTTTATGGTTCTTTTGTGTTTTCTGATTTGAATTCGAAAAAAAATCGTTTGCTGAGGGATAAACTTTTTTGGATGTCAAAAACATATGAACTTCGTAATATTGGAACATCTGCAGGTTCAAAATTATTTAATAAGGCTGATGCTGTTAAAGTTTCACCATATTCTTTGCGTAAGTTGGCAACGCAATTGGGTAAATCGTATGACACTAGAATTACCGCCATTCCACCGAGTGTTAATTTTTCAATTCCAAAAAAATTTGTTATTCTTGATCAAGATCCTAATTTAAGCGAATCATCAAAAAATTCGGAAGAAGATGAGTCAAAACTTTTGGAAATTTTTAGATATGTTAATCCGAGCATCTATTTTCGCTTTGGTGGTGCGAAGGCTTTGTCGGATCGATGGCATGCAGGGCAGTCTTGGTTAAAATTTGTTGTAGCTAGCCAAAATGTGGGCTCTGTACCTTCGTCTCGGTTTGGGGACCATGAAATTTTAAAAGAGAAAAAATTGTCCCTTTCTGATGCGCTTGAATTGATTCGAACTAAGGCGGATACCGAACAAATTCCTTCTTCTTTTGAGTACTTTTTACCTTTTTCAACAAGCTCTTTTGCTTCTACCCTGCCTTCTCAAGATTCATTTTCGCCTTTTAAAAATTCACTAAATGGTAAAACAATTTCACAACATTTTAGATTGAAGAAACATCAAGGTTACTTTAATTTTGGATTATCCGGCATTGGACGTTTACCAAGGCTTTCGCGGTCTTTTTTCCATATGCTATTTTCCCGAAATAAATTGGATGATTTTAAAAAATTTAAAACTGCTTATTTAAAATTGTTCTTGATGTCAGTTCCTTTGTTTCATAATTCAGAATTTTCAATGAATTCAAGTTTTAAGTTATTTTGGTGTTTATTGTTTACTTCAAATTATGCAACTGTTAAAAATAGCTTTAGATACGACTTGTTATTTAATTCGTTTTTAAAATATAAAGTTTTTTTGTTATATGATAAGCTATTGCATTTATCGCAGTGGGGTACCGTTGTTGATTTTGTTAGCATGGATGATGTTAAAACAATTATTTTACAAAATCAATACTCTAACATTAAGGCTTATCAACGTTTGGTTTTTTTTTCGGGATTACCTTCAATTGAGCCGCGAATAAATGTTAAAAATATTAGTGGTAATTTATTTGACCTAAATAAGGATTTTTTTGTTGATGAGCCACAATTTAGGGTTTTTAGAAGTTATTTTTCATTTTTGTTTTATTCAATAAATTTGATTTTTGGATCAGGTGCTTTTGATGGTATCTTTTTTATAATAAAGCTGTCAGAGAATTTTTTTTCTCAAGGCTTAAAAATTGGCGCAAATTTTTTGATTTATTTATCTCGATTGTTTTTTTCAAATGTGTCAGTATATTCTTCAATAGCAAGTGGGAATTTGTTGTTTGTAGATAAAAGAGATGTTAATTTTGCGCGTTGGAATTCTAAATTTTTAAATGTTGACCAAAAATTTCAGTATTTTAGTATATTTGAACCGTCGGATTCTCTGAGTTTTGCATATCCTTTTTTAAGTGTTTTTAAAAATTTAGCTATGTCTGAATTTTTTCAGGTCCGTTTTTATTATGGGTCTTTTCGGTCGAATATACATTGGTATTTTTATCCGGTGCATTATTTTTTTTCATTAAAATATTTTTTTTATAGCTCATTGAAACAGACATTTTTTAATTTTGTTATTTATTACTCGAATAGTTTTTTAAAATATAATTCTATTTTAGATTCTTTTTTTTTGCGACGCTCTTTTGTTGATTTTGTGGTTAATCATAGGATATTTTTTTTTCATAAACCGCAAGAGGCCCATAGTTCTTTTTTTGGGTCTCGGACGTCGTTGGTTAATTTTTCTTTAGATTCAGAATTTTTATTTTTGAATAAATTTTTGGGTTCTCCTTTCTATAGTTTTTTTACTTTTAATAAGATAAATAATTCTATTCGTTTGAATTTTAAATTTTTTAATAAAACTGTTTTTAATTTTTTTTTTTTATCACGTAATCAAGGTCTGGAAGAAAATTTTTTTTTAGTGCCTTTTAATATTTTTTTATTTTCCCAAAAGTTTCTTATGCCGTTTCGGCAGTTTGATCTTTTGAAATTTAATAATTTTTCTTTTTATAATTCTTCAAATTTTGTAAATAATTCTGAAAATTTTTTTGATTCTTTATTTTATAATTCTAAGTTATTGGATGGCTCTGGGCGTTATACAAAACCCCGCGGATTATTAACAACCTTGAATCAAATTTTTACTTATCGTGAATTTGAAAAATATAGAAAAGAACATCATCGTCAGCGCTTCCGCGGGGTTACACCTTATTGGATTCAAAATTCGTTAAAAAATCGTTTTAATTTTAAGGGTTTTTATTCTTCACCAGAAGCGCGCTATGAGGAGTTATTAAAGCGCCGATATTTTTCGACGGGTGTTTATTCGGCGTTTGACGAAGAGTATTTTGATAAGATAGCAAAACGTGGAAGATTATCATCGTTAAATTATTTAGCTGATAAACGAATTTTGGAGTTTGTGTTAAAAGATAATGCAAAGAGTAATGCTCAGTTAAAAGAAGAAAATTTTTTTCCAAAAATTAATCATGCATGGGATCTTAATAAAGATATTTCTTTTTTTAAAAATCAGATTAATTTTGTTACTGACTTTTCAAAGTCTTTCTCTGAAAAAAAAAGTAGAAAGGCTGAAGAAATTACTCAAGATAGAGATGAGTATAATTTCGTTAAGTTGGGAGATAAGGAATCAAAGAGCGAGCCCAAAAACCCTAATATTGCTATTGATCTTTTGCTACGTGACTTGAATATTAATAGTAAGTATTCTTTTGTTAAGAATCAGGTCGATTTGTCGGACCCAGGTTTAAATGATGTTGAACGGACAAAATTTAAAAAGGTTGAAAAAAAAAATCAAAAAAAATTAATTGAGCAAGCCACAGCTGTTGCTGGTATTGAGGCCTCAGAAGTTTTAAAATTTTTTAGGCCAAGGAGGTTTTCAGAGTCTTTTGAAGACGAAAAATTTAAAAGTAGAAAAAAATTAAAAGAGTTGATTATGGAAGAGGCAGAAGAGGCGATTGAAATGGATGAAATCAAAATGGAAGAACAACAGGATAAAAAAGAGCGTAAAAAAGAAGAGGAAAAGGAGGCCTTAAATTCTCATAATGTTGCAACACGTCCTTCGACAAATAAATTTGGTAAAAGGCACCAAATAAGGCATAAATTGAGCCCATCAAATTATGGAAGCGTTACAAAAAAACAAATTTTGATGATGGGAGGTTCTTTGCCTAAGCAATCCTTAGAGAATTCGGTTTTAAAGATTGATTCTAAAGGTTCTGGTTCGTATAACTTTGAAGAAGCAAAAAAACGTTTAAACCATTTGGCTAAATTCACCACAGAGATGCCAATGTCTCCATTATTAAAATTTATAAACTCTCCAGGATATAAAGGTGATTTTTTAATTAATAAGAGATTTCCGTATCATTTTTCAAAAATGTTTCCTGGTTCTTCAGATTATTTTTTATATAATATTGAAAAAACGGCTGCGATTGACAAAGGATACCGCAGGGATTCTTTGCGTCATGGTTGGAAAAAAGGTTTTGTTACTTCACAGGGGTTGCATCAAAAGGGAGTTCGTAAATTTTTTTCGTCGCCTTCTAATATTTCAAATGAAATGGAAAATTTGAGATTAATACAACCACGTTTTTATAAATCTCGCAGCAAAAAACGTTTTATGGGGTCTCTAAATTCCTCAGTAGGATCTTCTTATGGTGTAAATCATAAGGCATCATATAAAGCATCTAACTTAATAAAAGATTTTGAACATCAAAAAACCTTTAAGAAGGCTCTTAAGGATGGTGGTCTTTTTTTGAAAAAGAAAAAAGCCCTTGTTAAATCTTTGAGGGATGGTACTAGGACGCCAAAATGGTATATGCCAAATAGTGTTCGTAGATTTATACGGCCTTATAATAAAGTTTTGATGCATATGCCTTATTTATATTCAAAATGGTTTACTCAAAATCCTAGATTAAGTTTTTCTGTTAATATGGATTTATTAAGTGTTTTTGCTTCTAATAATTACGATGAGTTCCATTATATTTGTGTACAATCCTTATTCTTGCTAAAGCGTAAAATTATGTATAATGTGGTTAATTTAAAATTAGTTCCGAAAAAATATAAAATTTTATATTTTGCGCAGATTAGCAATTTTGAAACGAATTCTACAAAGGTTTCGGAAAATTTTCTCTCGTCTGTCCGTTTTATTTTTTTGAAAACGTTGTTAGTATATTTTATCTCTTTGTCTCGTTTTTTAAAAGAATTGAGTTTTTTTGATTTATTAGACACTTTGTATTCTTATTATATTTTTTATTTAGATATCCTTTTTACCAATAAATTTTTTTATTTTCGGCTTTTAGTTAATCCTGCAGTTTCAAAATTTAGGCATGATTCATTAATTTCAAGTGATGTGTTATTTGAAAATTTTTTTTATTATGATTATGCGGCAAAACGAGTTTTATCGCAAATCGCAACATCTAATTCTACTATAGGTGGTTGGAATAATCCTTTAGGCATTTCTGGACAATATATTCCGGGGTTGAATTTTTATATGAAACAATCTTCTTTTAATTTTAATTATCAATATCCTGATTTTTTTAGTGGTCGTGCATTTTCTCCTGAAAGTTTAATTTTAAATAATTTATTTAGACAAAATAATAAAATTTTTGGTAATGAGTTATTTTTCGGAGAATTTCCTGTTTCTTCAAATTATAGACCGAGCTGGCATTTTTTGCCCTATAGGATATTTTCCCCTATATCGCCATTTGTTGAATATGAGTTATTACAGAACTCTTTATTTTCTAAACCTGTAAAACAAACTCGTTGGCGCTTACCGTTAAATTCTTTAAGGAGAGTTTATGATGTTTATCCAAATCATTTGCATGCGTTTTTTTCAATTTTTGTCCCAGAAACAAATGTTATTGTTGGGCATGATGCAACTTTACCGATAAAACTTAAATCGTTCCATTATATGTTACGGAAGGATCCTTTGCATCGTAGAAAGTTAGAAAGATACCTATCGCAAAATTCAAATCAGTTATTTAAACATCTGGAGTTATTTCCTGCTGCTTTGAGGTTAAAACAGTTACATGTTTTAACTAATCTAAATAAGTTAGTTAATTTTACGCCTTTAGTTAACAGGCGTAGATTGAGTATACGGTTAAGATTGTGGTCTCCAATTCGGTTTAATTTTTATTATTTTTTTAATTGGAAGACTTTTCTTCATAAATTTTCTGCAAACGATTTAGTCGGTTTTAGGGCGTATAAGTTAAATCCTTTTTTTGATTTATATCAAGGACAAGTTCCTTTGACCTTAAAACAAAAAGCTTTACAACATCTTGTAGTTTCCCAGCTCCCTCATTTAGAATTAGATTCACGCCGAAGGGTGCCCACTAAAATTGGTTTAAAAGAATTTAGTTTATTGATATATCATTTTTTTAATTATGTAAATCAAAATTTTAAGGATAAGGGTTATTCTGTATCGGAGCGGAAGATTTCACGTTATGTGAACCGAAAATTATACCCATATATGCCAAATTTTGTTTATTCTTATAATTTACAAAAAAGGGTTAAAGATCAGAATCCGAAAACTAAACTTTTGAAATTTTTTGCTCTTAGAAAAAAGTATTTTGCTGGGCATTCTTTGGGCTATTTAATCTTGAATTCACATGAAAATAAAGATAAACGTATGTTACTTTCATCTTTGTGGGGTTCTCTAATAGAAAAAAAGAATAAAAAAGAGGAAGATATTTTTAAAGAAATGGATGAAAATTTTTCTTTTATGCTGAATTCTTTGGAAAAAAATAAAAAGGATAAAGGGGAGTTGCAGGAAGGTACCCTGTTATCGTTTATGTTGAGTCCGTGGAAAGGGAAGAAAAAAGAAAAAGCGTCTACTTGGTTTTCGTCTTTGGTGAAGTTAAGAAAAGAAAAAGAAAGAGAAATGAGAAAAGGGAAGAATCTTACGTGGCTTCCGTTTTTATGGACTATGCTTACGGGAAAGAATGAGTTGGATCTTTTTGTTTTGGATTCTTGGAAAGAAAAAAATGTTCCGAGGAAAATAGGATTTGATTTTTCTACTGGGTTTTTTATTCGAAGACATAATGCGCAGAGAAAGGTAGTTAGAAGTAAATTTATTTATAAAATTTTAAAAATTCAAGATTCTATTGTCCCTACATTAGAAGGCCCTGCGCGTACTTTAACGATGTTAGATCGCTGGTTTTTTTCGAAGCGCCCTTTTTCCCCTTATCACAGAAAGAGTGATATTAATCAAAATTACTGGAATTTTAAATGGTTACCAATAATTTTTCGGCCTTATAAAACAATTTCGAGAATAGCAAGTATAAAGCAGCTTTTTTTGCTAAAAAAATCTAAAGAAAGAAGTTTAAATCCAATGAGTTGGTTAAAGTATGATTTATTTTCAAGGGTAAGGCCTTCGTTCAGGCCTTTTTTGTTTAAATTTGGCCGTACGTTTATGTTGTCAAAGTTTATTCCTAGCAAAGGTTTTCCTTCTTATAATTATTTCATTAAAACACATACCAGGTTTGATAATTTTTTTGATAGGCATCCTTATCTTTCGTTCGGTGTTGGCGCTTTTAATAATAACCCACTCCTTTTTGCTGAAAGTTCGTACAAAGAGGTGAAGCGGCGTAGCCATATGTATGATTTTAGCAAACGTTTGGGTTTTAAAAATAGTCCAAATGTTTCTATGAATCCGCGGTTTACTGAGAGCAATTCTTTTCGTGATGAGCATTTTGATCGTATGCATAAAGTACGTAAACTTAAAAAGCGGCAAAAATTTAACGCCCATCCTTATGCTTCTCCGTCTGTACTCGGTTCTGGTGTTAAAGTGTTTTCAAAAAAGATTTCTATGTTCCCTAAGGAACATATAGCAACTGCAA
>Ga0134125_10006377_pt1 | contig 13361 bp, 12 predicted proteins | sample KB31751_FD_96464 | JGI IMG/M metagenome (GOLD analysis project Ga0134125, IMG submission 96464) | Terrestrial soil microbial communities with excess Nitrogen fertilizer from Kellogg Biological Station, Michigan, USA - KB3-175-1 | ecosystem: Environmental > Terrestrial > Soil > Unclassified ... | reverse complement strand
CGGGGCATCCGAGCATCGACATCCACCTCTCGCCGTCCCAATTCCTAACTCTGTTAGCCGAGCGCGGCATCGTGCCCGGGGCGCAGCGGCCGGTGCCGACCGAAGGCGGGCGCGTGGTGCGCGATCGGCGCCGGCACTATTCGCTGCCCGGCGGCGTGCCGGCGCCCAGTTGGCTGGCCTCGGAGGGGATCGAGCGGACGCTGGTCGATCTGGGCGATCCGGCCGCGCTGGATCCGTCGGCGCATGGCGGCCGGACGCTGGTGGACCTGGCGCCGCGGTTGGGCTGCGTGTGCAGCGGGGCGCTCGCCGGGTGTGCCGCGGCGGACGCGCGCAACGCCGTGGTGGTGCACGAGCCGCCGCGGTCGCCGGACGAAGTGGTGGACCATGCCGTGATGGTGTCGGTGCGGGACGACGCGCCGGCGCGGACGATGCCCACGGCCGGCGACGTCTCGTGGCCGGATTTCGTGTCGGCGTTAGGCAGCGTGTGGGGTGGCGGGAGCGCGCCCGACGCGGGCGCGTCCGGGGCGGGGGCGGGGGTGCCGGCGGTGGCCGGCGCCCCCGCGGCCGCGGGGCACTACGCGCCGCCCGCCCGCCTAACCGCACCGCGTCCCGCGGCCGCGCGGAGCGTGGCCGCGCCGCCGGCGCACCTGCCGGCGCGCCGTCCGCGCGTTCCCAAGCGGTTAGGCGATGAAGGCCGGATCGTGCCGCGGGCGTACCACGCGCCGCACCGGCCGCGTGCGGCAATCCCCGCCGCCGCCGCGCCGCTTCGCGATGAGCGCCTAACGACGACTCCCGCCTACGGGCCGGCGTGGGCCGCGCGGCGGCCCACGCCGGCGAGCGTCCCGCGCACCACCGGCGTGCGCGAGGTGCGGACGCGCCTCGCGTCCGCCGACCGGTGGCTCCTCGCCACGCTCGTCGTGGCCGGCAGCGTGATGGTGGCAGGGCTGACGAGCTATTTCACGGTGAGCGGGCTTCGCGGTTCGCCGGAGCGCTCGGCGGTGGTGGTCGCGCCATCGCATCCAGACACTGTGTTCGTGGCTCGGGCGCCGCGCGAGCCGGCGCCGGAGCGGGTGGCCGCGGCACCGCCTCCCGCGATTCTGGACACGCAGGCGCCCGTCCCCGACCGCGCGCTCGCCGACGCGCCGCCACAGGCGGCGCGGGCGGCGAGCGCGGCGGTCCACCCCACGCGCGAGCGCGCCGTGCCGGCGCGCCCGCGCCCCGCGACCGCCGAGCACCGGACCCTGGTCGCGGCACGGCCCCGCACGGCGCCCGCGCCTAACGGAAGCCACTCGCCCCCGGCGCCCGCCGCCATCGCGCTAACCTCGCCGACCTCTCCCGCCGCAACCACCCGGTCGAGCCCGGGGGGCGCGACAGCCCAGGCGGCACCCCTCCGTATGTCGCCCCCACAATCTCCGCCGCCGGCGACGACCGCCGCTGCCGCCTCGTCTGCGACTCCCACCGCGCCTACTCCCACCGCGCCTGCTCCCGTCGCGCCTACTCCCACGGCTTCGGCGCCCGTCGTTCACGACTCGGCCGCGGCGTCCAACGCACAGGTGCTGGAGGAGCTTCGCTCCATCCGCAACGAGATCGAAGCGCGCAAGCGCCACGTCGACTCTCTCACCCACGCCCTCGACTCGCTCAAGAAGTCCGACCCGCCGAATTGAGATGCCCTTGACCGCCTTCGCTCGTTCGGGGTAACACTTCCAGGTGCCATTGGGGGCATGGAGCCCGACGGCCCGCGCAGTTTTGATGGTTACTCGAGCGGTGGAGCGGATGATGACGGGGATACGACGTGCAGCAACGGTGGTCGCGCTGGGAATGGGCCTAACGGTGATGGCCGCCGCCCGCGGCCCGGCGCCCGCGGCCGGCGCGCCGCCACATGCCGCGCCCGAGGCGGCACCCGATTCCTTCATGACCGTCAACGCGGCGGCCAAGAAGGTGTCGATCAAACTCTACGCGGCGTACGGCAGCGAGAACGGCGGCATGAACTTCAACGGCGGCTCCAACGGCGATCAGACCATCACCATTCCGTTAGGCTGGTCGGTCCACATCGCTTTTCAGAACAAGGACGCCATTCCGCACTCGGCGATCCTGCTGCCGGATCACATGCCGCTGCCCGGGCAGCCCGATAACCCCGCCATCGCCGGCGCCTACACCAAAGACCTCACCGCCGGGATCCCGACCGGCGGCACCGACACGATGGACTTCACGGCGAAACCGGCCGGTCACTACCTCATCGTGTGCGGCGTGCCCGGCCACGGGCCGAGCGGCATGTACATCAAGTTCGTCGTCTCGGCGGACGCGAAGGCACCGGCGTACACGCGCTGAGCGCCTCACGCAGCGCCGTGACTGCGGTACACGTCCGAGCAGCAGCATGTGCCTAACGTACCACCCGAAACCGCTGCCTCACGCCACAACGCCGGGGACTTGAGAGTCCCCGGCGTTGTTCATGGAGCGCCCGCGGTCTAGTGCGAGGGCATGTTCGGCATGCTCATCTGCTTGTAGCCGGCCGGCGGAATGAACTCCGACGCCGGAACCGACCTGGCCTGGATGCTCGTTGCCACCATCGTGTCCTGCACCTTGCCGTCCTTGGTCGTCGTCACCTTGAGCGGAAAGAAGCCGCCTTTGGCACTGAACAGCTGCTGCAGCATCGACAGCGCACCCGAGCCCCCGGCGGCGTGCCCCTTACCGGGGGGATCGAACGTCGCAAAGTTGCCCATGTCCGTCGCGATGCACGCGTCGGATTCGGTCCCTTCGTCGGGATCGACGGCGTGATAGATCTCGCACTTGTGGCCCGCCACCACGTCCGTCTTTCCCGTCGGCGTGATCTTCATTTTGCTCATCTGCTTCTGCGCCTCGGCCTGCGCGTCCGTGAGCGACATCGTCATGTACATCTGTTGGGACGGCATCACCATCGTTGCCGTATTTTGCGCCTTGTTGTAGATGATGCTCGCGGCGTTGCCCTGGTCCTGCACCACCATCTTGGCGATGCCGCTCGGCCCCTGGAAATACTGGAAGTCGTTCGTCGTCGGGTGGTCGCCGACGCTCTGCTGATTGTGGAACGTGACCACACCCTGCCACTGGGCGCCTAACGGAGCGGCGGCGAGGAGCGCGGCCAGCACGGCGGTCAACGGCGCGCGCGTGAAACGGTGTGCCATCTGGGGACTCTCCATGAGGGTGAAGGGCATGCGTGCTCGACGTCGTGCACCGACACTAGCAAGCGCGGCCGGTCCGCGCCACATCACACGTCACATATTTGTGCTAACGGATGACGGGCTCGGCCGTAGGGCGCGTGCGGCCGCCACGGCTGTTCCGTTCCCGGCTACCATCGTACGACGGATGCATGGGCGGGTTTCTCTCACCGCTCCGGCGTAGCCCAACCATGCGGTTTGCGAGGAAGGCCGAGATCGTCCTGGCGTGCGCGGTCGTGCCGTGCGCGCTCGAGCTGCTGCCGGCCTCGACCGTGCTGCGATGGCTCGACCGCGTGCCGCGTCGCACGGGCGAAGTCTTCGCGCCGGCGCGCGTTGCGCACCACGTCGACCGGCTCCTCATGCGCGCGCCGTGGATCTGGCATTACACCTGTCTCAGGAGAGCGACGGTGTTGGCGGCCCTGCTGAGACGCGACGGGCGCGACGCCGATGTGGTACTCGGCGCGCGCCGTCGTCCCGATGGTGCGCTCGAGGCGCACGCGTGGCTGCGATGCGGCGGAGAAGATCCGTTCCTCGAGCACGGCGACGTGCGCAGCTACCAACCGCTGCGCACGTCGTCACACGACCAGCCTCACGATCCCTGACAGTCGCTCACCTGATGCGTCTCGAGGTCGAGCGTGCAGGTGAGGCCGCCCACCTGCAACGTCACGTCCTGCGTGCCGTTGAACGTGATCATCGCCCGGCGTGTGACGGTCTTGGTCTGCGTGCGCGTCGCGCGATCGGCTTCGAAGCGCGCCGTCACGTTGTGCACGATCGATCCGCTCATCGGCCAGATGTGCTGGGAGCGCGGCATGTCGAACGTCACGTTAGTCGCGGTGTCGAACGCCGTGTAGTGCCAGTGCCGCGTGACGTTCTGCCCAACGAACATCGTGCTGTCCTGTCGCACGCCCACTTTGTTCCAGACGTGCGTGACCGGCGTGCCGCTGCGATCGACGCTCAGGTTCGCGGTGTCGTTGCGGTTCACCCAGACGGTGCGGAAGGGGAACCAGCCCTGCGTGTACGAACCGGTGAGCTGATGGATGTGATTCACCGAATCGGTGGCCGACGTGAAGCCGAGCGCGAGGGTGGTGCCATCCCAGAAACGTTTCTTGTTCGTTAGGCTCAAGCCGTGCCACGTGCTGGTGCACGTGAACCAGCCCTCGCCGTCGGGTCCGCTGCAGTCGGTGGAGTTGTTCTCAGCCACGTCGAGGTGGAGACCGGGCGATACGACGATGCCGGATTCGCTGACGCCGTCGGACTGCTCGTCCTGGCTCATGAGGTCGACCGACGTCGCCATCGCGTCGCCGACGTCGTTGGCAATGCCGGACGTGATGGCCGTGTCGGCCACGAGATCGGCGGGCGACGTGGTCGCGTCGCTGCTGCAGGCCGCAAGGCCGGCCACCAGGGCGGCCGTTCCAATGCACAAAACACGGTGTGTCGGTTTCATACGCTCCTCGTCAGAGTGTGCTTGTGCTCGTAAGACGTGAGGCCGCGCCCGGTGTTAAGGCGCGCTTCCTTTTCTTTATGCCGGTCTTACGATTCACTGCACCATGCCGCGATCCCCTTTTGCCCGGACGAAGATCGTCTGCACGCTCGGCCCCGCGAGTTGCTCGCCCGAGGTGCTGCGCTCACTTATGGATGCGGGCCTCAACGTGGCCCGCATCAATTTTTCACACGGCACGCACGACGAGCACGCCCGAACGATCGCGACCGTGCGGCGATTGGCGCGCGAGCTGGATCGTCCCGTTGCCATCCTTGGCGATCTGCAGGGACCGCGCATCCGCGTGGGAGATCTATCGGCACCCATAGATCTCGTGCCCGGCGCCGACGTCGTGCTCGTCCCGGAGGATGAGGCGCGCGCGGGCGAGCTGCCCATCACGTATCACGCGCTTGCCGACGATGTGAACGTCGGCGATCGCGTGCTGATGGATGACGGGCTGATCGACCTGGTGGTGTTGGACGTGAGCAAGCCGCGCGTGCGCGTTCGCGTGGTGCACGGGGGACAGCTGCGGAGCCACAAGGGCATCAACCTGCCCGGCGTCGAGGTGTCGGCGCCGTCGATCACGGAGAAGGATCGCGCCGACATCACGTTCGCGATCGAGCAGGGCCTCGACTACCTGGCATTGAGCTTCGTTAGGCGGAGCGACGACATCGCGTTGCTGCGCGAGCTGATTCCGAAGGACATGTTGATCGTGGCCAAGATCGAGAAGGACACGGCGATGGCCAACATCCACGCCATCCTCGAGGCATCGGATGCGGTGATGGTCGCGCGCGGCGACCTGGGCGTGGAGCTGCCGTTCGAGGAAGTGCCGATCGCGCAGAAGCGCATCATCGCGCTCGCCAACGCGCTCGGCCGGCCGGTGATCACCGCCACGCAGATGCTCGAGTCGATGGTGACGCACCCGCGCCCGACGCGCGCCGAAGCGAGCGACGTGGCGAACGCGATTCTCGACGGCACCGACGCGGTGATGTTGTCGGCCGAGACGGCGATGGGGGCGTATCCGCAACTTGCGGTACACGCGATGACGCGCATCATCCTCGAGATCGAGCGGCGTCCGATCGCGCAGGCCGCCAAGGTACTGGCGCGGCGCGAGAACGATGCCGCGGTGTCTACGGAAGACGCGATCGCAGCGGCCACGGCCGCGGCGGCGAGTTCGCTCGACGCGCCCGTGGTGATGGTGTTCACCAAGAGCGGGTTCACGGCGCGCATCGTGTCGGCGCACCGGCCCGGCGTGCCTATTTTCGCGATCACGGACGTCGAGCGCACGTATCGCCAGTTAGCACTGGTATGGGGCGTGCATCCCGAGCTCGTCCCGACCGCCGCGACGTATGAAGAAATGTTCGAGCACGGAAGCCAGGCGGTGAAAGACTCCGGATTCGCGAAATCGGGCGACCGCATCCTCGTCACCGCCGGCGTGCCGTTCGACGTACCCGGCACGACGAACCTGCTGCGCGTGGAACACGTGTGAAGCTGACGTTTTTAGGCACGGGGACGAGCTTCGGCGTTCCGCAGATCGGATGCAGCTGTGCGGTGTGCCGTTCGCCCGATCCGCGCGACCGCCGCACGCGGACCAGCGCCGTGATCGAGACGGAGAGCGGCACGCGCCTCCTCATCGACACGGCCCCCGAGCTCAGACTGCAGCTCATCGCCAACGACATCGATCGCGTGGACGCGGTGTTGTTCACCCACGAGCACGCCGACCACACGCACGGGATCGACGATCTGCGGGCGGTGTCCGTTAGGCGCGGGGCGGCGCTGCCGCTCTATGGCGCCCCGCGCACGCTCGCGCAGCTCGCCCAACGATTCCCGTACATCTTCGACGATGAGGTCCGTCTGCCGCCGGGCACGTCCAAGCCGGAAGGGCACGCGCATCCGCTGCGGGAGGGCGAGGCCATCCAGATCGGCGACGCCCGGGTGTTGCCGGTGGCGGTTCCGCACGGCGAGGCGTCCGTGCTCGCGTATCGCGTTGGGCCGATCGGATACGTGACCGATGCGAAACGCATTCCGCCCGACGCGCTGGCGGCGTTTCGCGGCGTCGAGGTGATGGTGCTCAACGCGCTCCTGCGCACGTCGCATCCGACGCATCTGAGCATCGCCGAAGCGATCGACACGGCGCGTGCGATCGGAGCGCCGCGGACGTACCTCACGCACCTCACGCATCAGAACCGGCACGCGGATCTCGAGGCGGAACTTCCGCCAGGAATCGCGCCGGCGTTCGATGGATTGACCGTACGGGTTGGCGGTTGATGACGCCCCTTGCGGGCGCTGCGCCGGTCGGTCAGAGTTCTCCTCATGCCGCCCTCATGAGCGGCGTGACAGTGTCGTCCTTCGCGATTGGGAGGCTGGGTGCATCAGTTCGGCAATGACGTAAAGGTCGAACACGGCCGTGTGACGCTTTCGAACGAAGCCGTGCTCCAAACGGACGCGATGGATGAGTTGGTGCGTGAGGCGGTGTTCGGGCAGGGGCAAACGAAGGACCATGCCCAGTGGCTCTTGTGGGAGATCGGCCAGACCGCGGGCGTCTGCCCGTCGAGCATCCACGACCTCTATCTCGCCCGCGGTCGCGGCGAAACGCACGGGTTCACCGTGCCGGCGATCAATGTACGCGGCATGGCGTACGACACCGCGCGCGCCGTGTTCCGCACGGCGGTCAAGCAGCGGGCCGGCGCGTTCATCGTCGAGATCGCGCGCTCGGAAATCGCCTATACGGAACAGCGGCCGCGCGAATACGTCGCGGTGATGCTGGCGGCGGCGCTGCGCGAAGGATTCCGCGGTCCGCTCTTCGTGCAGGGCGATCACTTCCAGGTGAACGCGAAAAAGTTCGCGGTCGACCGGCGCGGCGAAGTGGCGGCGGTCAAGCAACTGGCGCAGGAAGCGATCGCATCCGGCTTCTTCAACATCGACGTCGACACGTCGACGTTAGTCGACATCTCGCTCGCGACGCTCGACGAGCAGCAGCGGCTCAACTATCAGACCGCGGTCGACATCGCGCGCTACGTCCGCGAGATCGAGCCCGATGGCATTACGATTTCCGTGGGCGGCGAAATCGGCGAAGTTGGCGCGCACAACAGCACGGTGCCCGAGCTGCGCGCGTTCATGGACGGCTTCAACAACACGCTCAAGGAACGGAGCGGCGCGGCAGTGGAAGGGCTCTCGAAGATCAGCGTGCAGACGGGAACGTCGCACGGCGGCGTGGTGCTGCCCGATGGATCGATCGCCGCGGTCAAGTTAGACCTGAAAGCGCTCGAGGAGCTGTCGAAAATCGCGCGCGACGAATACAAGCTCGCCGGTGCGGTGCAGCATGGTGCGTCCACGCTGCCCGACAACGCGTTCAACAATTTCCCGCGCGTCGAAGCAGCCGAGATCCACCTCGCTACCAACTTCCAGAACATTCTGTACGACCACATGCCGGATGCCTTACGGAGCCGGATCTACACGTGGCTCGACGAGAATGCGACGGACGAGCGCAAGCCGAAGGATTCCGACGAGCAGTTCTACTACAAGACGCGGAAGAAGGCGCTCGGTCCGTTCAAGCGGGACATCTGGGACATGCCGGCGTCGGTGAAGAACGATCTCGCCACGGCGTACGACCAGACGTTCGGATTCCTGTTCGAGCAGCTGCGCGTGGCGAACACGGCCGACACGGTCGCTCGATTGGTGAAGGCTCCATCGATGCACCGTGCGCCCGGGGCGCCGGTGGCCGTGCACGCGGCGCCGGACGACGCGGAGGCGGGCGAATAAGCGGCGCCATTGAAGCGCGGTGGCACGCGGCGCTCGAACGACTCGCCGAACGAGCCTCCCACGAGCTCAAGAATCCGCTCAATGGACTCGCCCTGAACCTCGAGGTGCTGCGCGCGAGGTTGGCGCGCGGCGCCGACGCGGCCAGCGTCACCCGCTTTGCCGACGCGGCGTACTTCGAGCTCGAGGCACTCTCCGAGCGTCTGGACGCGCTGCTCGTATTGGTTCGCCCTCCCCGCGAGCCAATAGATTTGCACGCCATGCTCAAGAGGTTTGTCGCACTTTACGGTGCCGCGGCTGCGTCCGAGGGAGGCTCGCTGTCGCTGTGGTCGGCGCCCGACCTTCCGCTCGAGACCACGGCCGATCCCGATGCGGTGCGCCTCGTGCTGGCGGCCGCGGTCGACATGGCTACCCTTCCGGCGGGCGAAGCCGAGTGCGGTGTTCGGGCCGGCGAGCAGAGTGGGGATATTGCGGTTACCATCCGGAGGACGGGATCGACCGGCGATGCACGACCCGCCGGGGAAAACGGACTACGCTTGGGCGCTGGCGTGAAGGACGCGGCTCTCGAGGCTGGAATTCGGGTGCTCGATGGCTTGGACGGAGTTACTATCATCTTCCCGAGCGCCGCACCCCGGCGCGAGGAGTCGCGGACCTAGCACATGAATACGCCCAAGATTCTCATCGCGGACGACGAACGCAGCATCGCCGCAGGTTTGAGCGCGGTGCTCGAAGAAGAAGGCTACAGCGTCGACGTCGCGGTCGACGGACAGAAGGCGCTCGAGAGTCTGCTCGACGGGACGTTCGGCGTGATCCTCGCCGATCTCAAAATGCCGAAGCTCGATGGCCTGGCGTTGCTGCAGGAAATGCAAGCGCGAGAAATCACGAGCGAGTGCATCATCATCACCGGCCAAGCGACCGTCGATTCCGCCGTGCAGGCAATGCGGCAGGGCGCATACGATTACATCGAGAAGCCGCTCACCGCGGAAAAGCTGAATCGTCTCAAGGCGCTCATTCCCAAGGCGCTCGAGAAATTCCAGGTCAAGCAGACCAACCGCGCGCTCACGTCGGAGCTGCAAGCGCTCACGCACTACGGTGAACTGACCGGCCAGTCGGAGGCCATGCGGAGCGTGTATCAGGTGATCGACGCGGTTGCGCCATCGACGGCTAGCGTACTGATTCTCGGCGAGTCGGGAACGGGCAAAGAGTTGGTGGCGCGAGCACTCCATCAGAAGAGCGAGCGCGCGCGCGGACCTTTTCTCGCCCTGAATTGTGCGGCGCTGCCCAAGGACATTCTGGAGAACGAGCTCTTTGGGCACGAGAAGGGTGCCTTCACCGGCTCGACTAACGAAAAGCCGGGCGCGTTCGAGATGGCGCACGAGGGCACGCTGTTCCTGGACGAGGTCGCGGAAATGGCCTCCGACATCCAGGTCAAGCTGCTGCGGGCGTTGGAATCGCGTCAGGTACGGCGGTTGGGCGGCAGAAAGGAAATTGACGTCGACATCCGCGTGGTGGCGGCGACGAACAAAGACCTGCAAATGGCGCTGGCGGAAGGCGAGCTGCGCGAGGATCTGTACTATCGGTTAGCGGTGGTCGAGTTGTACTTGCCGCCGCTCAGGGAGCGCATGGGCGATCTCAAGCTTCTGGCCACCGAATTTCTGGCGCGCTTTTCTCAACAGAACAACAAGAAGGTGACGGGCTTCGATGACGCGGCGATGGATTGGATCTTGTCGTATCAGTGGCCGGGGAACGTGCGCGAATTGAAGAATGCCGTGGAGCGCGCGGTCATCATGTCGCGCACGGCCAGCATCTCATTGAGCGATGTCGTTCCACGGCATCTGCGCAATTCGACCGACGCGCAGTCCGCGGTGTCGCTTCCTGTCGGATCGACATTGGCCGAGGCTCGTCGCCAACTTACGCTCAAGACGTTTTCGATGACCGGCGGCGATTTCGAGCGCACCGCGCACATGCTCGGCGCCACGCCGGCCGAAGTGCGCGCCGAGCTGGCCGCGCTGGTGGTTCCGCCGGAAGACGACGCCGAGCCTGACACAGCGGCGCGAAACGTGAAGAGCTATGGATCCGTCAAGGAAAAGGACCCGGTCCGACAGAAATCGAAGGGGCGCCGGTGACGAGACGAGGAGATGAGGCCATGAACCACAGAGACGACGACGACGAGGACGAGCCGTACGTAGTGATCGAGCGTCGTGGAAGCGGTGCGACGTCGTTTCTCGTAGGGCTCGCCGTGGGAGCCGGCATTGCGCTGTTGTTCGCGCCACAGACCGGGGAGGAGACGCGTCGCCAGCTCAAGCGCCGCGCGCGGCGCGCCGCAAACGTGGCTCGCGACGCCGCCGGCGATTTGTCGGAGAACGTGGTCGACCGGTACGAGCAGGCGAAGCGGACCGTCGAGGATCGTCTCGATTCGGCGCGTCAAGCGCTCGAAATCCGGAAGCACCAGGCGGCCGAAGCATTTCGCGCCGGGCGCGAGGCGGCACAGCAGGCGCGGCTGGATCTCGAGGCGCGCATCGCGCAATCCAAGGCCAATTATCGGGCCGCCACCACCCAGGCACGAGTGCCGCGGCGCTCGACCCTCGCGCCTAACGAAGATGTGAAGGACACGGCCGATCGGGAGACCGAGTAGCCCCCCTCTTTTCTTCCTTCGTTGGGCCGACGATCTTTGGCCCCTGTCATGCCCAACCACCCGCTGTCTCTGCCCCGACGCGTCTGGGCGGCAACGAAGGACTACGCCAAGCGCATCTGGGACAACGCCGGCGACGACAACATCTTCTTCCTCGCCGGCGGCATCGCGTTCAACATCTTGTTGGCCGCGGTGCCCTTCGTGTTGCTCCTCCTCTCCGGCTTGGGCTACCTGCTCAACCAGTCGGAAGCGCAGTCGGCAGCCAACATGTGGACGTTCATCGATCAGCTGCTGCCGCCGCACAGCCAGAACGCCGACTCGCCGATGTACAAGATCGTCAACGACGTCATCCAGGCGCGGCGATCGGTTGGGATCTATAGTCTCGTCGGCTTCGTCTGGTTTTCAACGCGACTGTTCGGCACGCTGCGCACGGTGCTCGCGGAAGTGTTCGACATCGAGCACGAACGCAGCATCATCGGCGGGAAGCTGTTCGACATTCAGATCACCGTCGTCAGCACCATTCTCTTCGTGGCGTACACGGCGGCGAATGCGTACCTCAAGCTGGCCACGACGCACGGGATCGCGGTGCTGCAACGCATCGGCCTGCAGAAGGATGTGATGGGGCGGCTCGAATACGCGATCGGCTCGGTGATCGCGTCGGCGTTCATGGTGCTGCTGTTCTTTTCGCTCTACAAGTTTCTGCCCAACCGAAAAATTCGCTGGCAGTACGCGCTCCTGGCCGCAATCGTGACGAGCGCGCTATTCGAGCTCGCCAAAGCGCTGTTCACAGCGTATGTCGGGCGCTTCAATCCGGGCAGCTTGTACACGGGCACGCTGACGGCCCTCGTCGTGATCGTGTTCTGGGTCTATTATGCGGCGGTCATTTTCATACTCGGCGGCGAAGTCGGACGGGTGCACGAGTTGCGCCGCGTGCGGCGTCTCCAACGCGAGACGCTCGAGGAATAGCCGTCGGGTGACAGAGCCGCGTTCTCATTTTCTCTCTATGTCGATCGATCTTCGCAGCGATACCGTCACGCGTCCCACCGCCGCGATGCGGCACGCCATCGCCACTGCCGAAATCGGGGACGACGTGCTGGACGGCGACCCCACCGTGAGGCGTCTCGAGCAGCGCATCGCGACGATGCTCGGCAAGGACGCCGCGCTCTTCTTTCCGAGCGGCACGATGGCCAACCAGACGGGCGTGTGGCTGCTGTCGCGGCCGGGCACCGAAGTGCTGTTGGGGACGGGCTCGCACGTGATGATGTACGAAGCGGGCGCGGCGGCGGCGCTGTGCGGAGCGCAGGTGCGGCCCGTGCAAGGCAAAGGACTGGTGATGGACGCCGAGTCGCTGCGCGCGGCGATCAGGCCCGCGTCGGCCTACACGTTATCGGCGAGCCTGGTGTGCGTCGAGAACACGCACAACGGCGCCGGCGGCGTGATCACGCCCCTCGCGGAGATGAAGGCCATCCGCGAGGTAGCGCGCGAGCATTCGTTAGGCGTGCATCTGGACGGCGCGCGCCTCTGGAACGCGCACGTGGCATCGGGCACGCCGCTCGCGGAGTTCGCGTCGTGCGCCGACACGGTGATGGTGTCGTTCTCGAAGGGACTGGGATGTCCCGTCGGCGCCGCGCTCGCCGGACCGGCCGCGCTCATCCGCGATGGATGGCTCGTGCGCAAACGCTTTGGCGGCGGCATGCGGCAGTCGGGTTTTCTCGCTGCCGCGGTGCTCTACGCCCTCGACGCGCACATGGACCGCTTGAAGGACGATCACGCGCGAGCGCGCCGCTTTGCGAAGGCGGTGGACGGCGTGAACGGCATGCATGTGGTGCCGCCGGACACCAACATCGTGATGATCGACCTGCCACCGGGGTGCGAGGCCAGCGTCATCGCCGAGGGCGCGGCGGCGCAGGGCGTGCTGATCTCGGCGTGGACGCGCACGCGGCTGCGCGCCGTTTTTCACATGGACGTGGACGACGCCGGCACGGAGAAAGCCGCGCGAGTACTCTGCGGCGACTAAAGGTACAGTTTGGTCCGGGACCGCGCTGAGACTCATTGGTCGCGACCCGAGTGGCGTGAGCATCGCCGTGGTGGGCTTCCTCGCTCTTGAGACACGGATTGAACGGATGACAGCACGGAGAACGGCACGGATCGCTCGGCTGCTCGGCGCCGGCTCTATCAAGCGTGGTGGGCATCGATCCGCTGTTTGTTGAAGAACAACAAAACAGCACGGACATGCCACAGGCTACCCGGCGCCGAGCAGCCGAGCGATCCGTGCCGTTCTCCGTGCTGTCATCCGTTCAAT
>Ga0134125_10006376_pt1 | contig 13362 bp, 9 predicted proteins | sample KB31751_FD_96464 | JGI IMG/M metagenome (GOLD analysis project Ga0134125, IMG submission 96464) | Terrestrial soil microbial communities with excess Nitrogen fertilizer from Kellogg Biological Station, Michigan, USA - KB3-175-1 | ecosystem: Environmental > Terrestrial > Soil > Unclassified ... | reverse complement strand
GAACAGATTTTACCCGGGCTGGCCGCTCACCACAACAATAGAGGCGCGGGGGAACGCGAATTTGCGGCCCAGTTCGTCAATCACGGTTACCTGGCACGTGTAACGACCTGGCTTGATGTCCTTCAATGGCGTTTGAAAGCGCAGGTCCATCGTGTTTCCCTGCTTCGCGTTGAACCGGCGCAGTGTCACGGGCTGGCTTTCGAAGACCTTGGCGTCACCGTTATAGAGCGACAGGGTGGATTCAACGCTTGCTACCTTGAAGTTCGCCGGAACGCCTTCGGGCGTCGTTGGATCGTAAAGCTGCAAAAAAGCGTATAACATTTGGTCCGGCCGGAAGACGCGCGTCACATTGGGGACGATTTTCTGTCCGTTCGCGCCTACCAGCGGATCTTCCGCTATCAATTTCTTGCTGTTTTTTACGCCTGCCAATTGATCTTTTACCGGTTGTATTTGATTGCTGAGAATCAGCGAACTCAGATGCGGTATTTTTTCCGCGTCTAGCGCGGGTACCGTGAATGCAGTCTGGAATGTGCCTACTTTGCCCTCGCCGTTCTCGCGCGCGACAAAGCGGAGCGTGTATTTTCCGGGCGGCAGCGTCAATCCCGTGTCGTATTGGATGTGCTTGCGCTGTACCTCACCGGCCGTGCTCTCATTTACTTTGAGTGGAATTGTGTCGCGCACCGAATCCGCCACTCTGTTCTTCGCATCCCGTACTTGCGCGATGAAGTCGAGCGCTGTCGCCCGCTTCGATCCTTTGCCTTCGAACGCCAGCGCCGATCCGGGGATGCGTACGGTGATCGGTACAAAATATTTGTTTTTTTCAAGGCGGAAATAGTCCACTTCCACAGCCAGAGGCAAATCCGTAACCGGATTTTCGCTATTGAGCGCCATCTGCAACTGCGTTTCTTTTCCGGTATCGCCCATCTTGGCGAATGTTGTTGGGGCGAAGTAGCCCTTCCGGTAATCCAGCTTCGCTTTCAAAACGGCGGCGCGCGGAGCCAGTTTTACTTGAATCGTGCGGTACTTGCCGTCCTGCGCCGGATTTGAGCTTTCATAAGCCAGAATGTAGTAGCTGTTGATCGCTTCCTGCACCTGCCGGAAACCGTCAACAAGGTCGTTGTCGTCGAGCAGCGCTTTTCCGCCCGTATCGGAAGCAAGCGTGTAGAGCGTTTCCTGTGTGTCCTGAAAGCTGTCTTTTTGACTCCGCTGTCCCGCGCCGCTATAGAGGTTGCTCCCTGCCGCGCCCGTTTGCGTTGCATCCCCCCCGGGAACCTGCGCTACCAGCCCGCGCGCGTCAATCGGGAAGAAGGCAACATTGGCCCGCACGGCCGCGTTCACGGTGGCTTCCAATTGCGATTGGTTATCTACGCCGGTCTTCGGCACCCCGCTCGACACATAGACCAGCGCTTTCTTCTCCGGATACTGCTCCAGTTTCTGCGCGGCTTGCTGAAGAGCCGCCAGCTTTCGATCGGTGTTGAAGATATTAAATTCGGTGTCATCCGGCGTAAACATCCCGCTCTGATCCTGCGCGTCCGCTCCTGTGTCACTCAAACCGGAGAGATCGCTAGCTTCGCCGATGTGGAATCCATGAATCACGGATGCCAGCAAGTCGCGGTCGGCGGTGAATTCCTGGACGGTTTTTAGCTCGCTGCCGAACACCATGATGGAAACCATGTCGCTTGCCGTCATCTGCTTATTCAAAAAGCGAAGCGCGGCATCGCGGGCGCGCACTTGCTCCGGAATGTCCATCGAGGAGAAATCGAACAACATCACAATCAGCCGCCGGTCCTGATATTTCGATAGGAGATCGCTATTATTTGCCGCCTGCGCGGGCGGGGGCGGGGAAGTCTTTTGCGCCGGTTGCCGTTGCGCGAATTGAGTTTCTGGAGCCACGGGAGCTAGCGGCGTGGTCCCCAGGCGCTGAAACTCGCACGCCTCCAACTTTTGGAGCTTTCCGTCTTCGTACAACTGGAAATCATCTTTGGTGAGATTCTCAACCGGCTTGCCGTTGCGATCGATCACCGACACGTTGACGATAACCTGGCTCAGCGTCGTGGAAAATGTCGCGCGGCCGCGTGTGTGGACAGTCTGTTGTGGATTGGACGGTGGGGGAGGGGCGGCTGGTACACCGGCCAGTTGGGGAAGCGCCGGTTGCGCCAACAGTAACGAGAAAGCAATTGCGGCAATTTTCGATTTGCGTTTCACGCTCGTCCTCGTCTAAAACCGGAAGCGCACGACGGCGGAAAGTTGGCGCATGGTGCCTGCCGCGGTCGGCCAACCGAAGTTCGTCGCATTCACCACTGTGTTCAAGCTGGTGTAGTTCACATTGTTCAGCACGTTTGTGCCTTCCGCTCGGAATTCCAGCCGCCGCCTGCTTTCGCCGAATTGAAACGACCGTCCGAAACTCAAATTCAGCGAAAAGAGTCCAGGGCCTGGTATTGTGTTGCGCCCCGCATTTCCGTACTGTCCTTCGGCGGGATCGGTAAAGGCGTCAGGATTAAAAAATCCAGTCGAAGAGCCGATTGGCAGGCCCGTTGCGTTTGCCCGGCCGCTTCCGACGTTACCGCTACCGGCAATATTTGCCTGATTGCCCAAAATGCGTGCCGTCAATGGAGAGCCGGTTTCCGCTGTTACGCCGCCGCTCAGCATCCAGTTCCTCAGCAACCGTGCCAACAAGCCGTCCTGATTTCGGCGGAATCGCGATTCCATGGTCCAGTTCATATCGAATACCTGCCGGTGATCGAATGCCGATAAGCTGCGTTCGGCGGAAATGTCGCGAAAGTCCTGGGCCACGGTGCCGCCGAACATGGATGCATTGTCGATTGATTTGGAGAATGTGTAAGTCGCGCGGAACGACATGCCGCGATTAAAGCGCTGCGCGAACCTCAGCATCGCACCGTTGTAGCTCGAATTGCCTACAGGCGTGTCGTAAGTAAATGTGGTTGCATTCGCGATGGGTAGCCGGTTCTCGGAATTCAGCGGCGTTCCCGGAGCCGCGCTGTTGGGCGACAGATAGACATCCAGATTCGTTCCCTTTGTTCCGATATACGTTCCTTCCACGAACATGCCGCGCGCCAGCTCATGTTGAATGGAAAACGTCCATGTCTGGGCGTATGGCGTGTGATAGTTGCGGTTGACGGCGTATGTGTTCAGGAGGTTTTTGCCCGGCACGGCGCCTAAGAATCCATCCGCAATGGTGAGCGGACTGGTGACACTCGATACGATGCTGTTCGATACGGCAAAGGGCGGCTGCTGTGCCAGTCGCAGCGGAAATTGATAGTAGGCCTGACCGTTGTAATAAATTCCAAATCCGGCGCGCACGATGGTTGCTCGCTTGATTCCCGGAACCCGCCACGCCAAGCCCACTCGCGGACCGAAATTATTGTAGTCGGGATTGATGAGTCCGACGGGGAAAGCTCCGGAATACGGTCCCACAATCGATTGCGGCGTCACAAGGCTGGCGGCCGTATAGTTCGGCGCCAGGTCCAGGTTCGTCAATACTCCGTTCTTCTCGGTGAACGGCTGAAAATATTCGTAGCGCAGTCCCACCAAAAGCGTCAGGCTCGGGTGAATACGCCAATCGTCCTGCGCGTAGCCGCTTACTACGTTCTCATTGAAGTAAAGACTGTTGCTGCCGTAGGTGATGTTGGCTGCTTCGGGTAGTCCCAACAAATAGTCGGCGAAATCAAGACCTGTATTCGGAGCCGGTAATCCGTTCGCTCCAATCTGGCTGGTAGCCGTTCCCGTGAACGTGTAGCTGCCACGCCCGTTTTGGTCGGTCTGCGTGGCCAAATCATTCCGCTGAAAGCCAATGCCGAAGCTAATGGTGTGATTGCCCCGGCTTAGCACTACTCCGTCGGTTAAGCCCGTGCTCTGGTTCCGCGTCAGAGTAAATGACGAGTCTGAAAGCGATCCATAGTTAGTGAAACTCACATTCGGCGGACCGTAGTTTAGCGGATTCGTGGAGGTTCCTTGAATCCCCAACTCAGCAGCAACATCCGGCCCATTGGCGAAGAATGGCACCATCTGGTTCCGATTGCGGTTATAGGAAATCTGAAAATTATTAATCGAAGTTGGCGTGACATTGCGCGTCCAGCCAATGCTCGTGCGAAGTCCAAACCCGGTTACCGGATCTAGGAAGCCGAAGGCTTGCCGTGTTTGGCTGTCGCGATTCTGGACATTCAAGCGATAGGAAAGCCGGTCTTTTGAGCTGACGTTTCGCTGAATACGAAAACCGATGTTGTCGGTATTTTGGGCGCTTGATGCCAGATACTGATAGTTGTTCACCAGTCCCGGCTGGTTGGGCATTGGAAAGTACGAGAGCAACCCCCGTGAGATGGGGCTTAGCAACGACGTTGGAATGATATTGCCCGCGAACGGCTGGCGCGTCACAGGATTAAAGAGCTGCAGCGAACCGCCGGACTGAATGCTTTCAGAAAAATTGCCTTGCCGTTCGAGTGCTGTCGGCACAGTTTCAGTGAACGTATTCGGCGTTCGGCTCCTGGTCCCAAAATAACTAAGAAAGAAAAATGTCGAACGGTCGCTCAGCAGTTTGGGGATTACCAGAGGACCACCCAAGACAGCGCTGAAACGGCTTTGCGCGTAAGCCGGCTGCGCCACGTTTTGCCCCGTGATGGAGAAAGGTTTCGCATTTACCGCTGAATTACCTAATTGAAATGAGAGCATCCCGTGAACCTGGCTAGGACGCCGAAACTGTCCGAAGCCGCCTGCACGGAACCCTCCGTTGCGCGGCGCTCTCGGACCGGGGCGTCCGCCGCCTGGCCCTCTGAATCCGCCGCGCCCGCCGAAACCGCCCGCTCCTGCGCCAAAGCCACCGGGGCCGCCGCCAAGGCTGCCGCCGCTTTCTGCCGGTCCACTCTGCGTGAAGCCGCTGGCCGAACCACCGAATCCGCTTTCCGATTGCGCTGCCGAGACATCGCTCGGGGCGGCGCCAGGACCGCCGGGGCGGGGAATTCCATAGCCGTTTGTATCTGCCGCGGCATTCTGCGCCATTCCCTGACTCAAGCTTCCCGACACCAAAAAAGATTCGTTACCGCCGCCAGTGCTATCCGCTGTAAATTCTGCCGGAGATGCGCCGTTTAGCACATTTTGCAATTCCGCCTGGGCAGAGGATGGCGCCTGATTTCCGGCCGTAGGAAGGTTGGGAGCGAGACCCAGTTCATTTCCATTTTGCCGCTGCGCCAAACTCCGCAGCCGTGCTGCTGCCGGCGATTCCGCCAGTCTCAAATTCAGCGTCACCGGAGATCCCGGCGAAAGCATTACGGTTTCCTTTAGCGGTTCAAATCCGAACATCGTGACTTCCACCGTCCAGCGACCGCTAGGCACGGAGACAAAGAAATGACCATCGGAATTCGTTACGGTAGTCGCGTGCCGGCTACCTTGCGTTACGGTGACGGTGGCGCCGGGAACCGGCTGGCCGGCGGAGCGTACGTTGCCACTTTGCGCTTTCAGCGTGAAGGAAGCGGCGCACAACAGCGCGAGAATAACATTGATTCGGAACACGTTTCTTAAAAGAGCCTTTAGCTGTGCGCGAGCGTTCTATTCCCTATTTCACAATGCCTGAAGCCGTTCCGGAACGGGGGCTGAACTGGTCCAATTTCGGCGTACAATAGTCATCGATCGTAAACATTTGTCCAGGCCCCGGGTGGCTCTCACCCATAAAAGACGAGATCACCCCGCCGAAGGTTGACCGTCCGGTTTGATAGTGTGGGAACGAATGACGCTTGATTTGGCATCCCTCAAAACGGAAATTCTTTCGCAGCTTCAACGCGAGGATTTTGCCCTTTTCTACACCGATTCCGGCACCGAAGGATTAAATGTCATTTATTGGGACGTGAAGCGTAAACCCGCGCCGGCCGATTTCCTGAATGCGGCTACAAAATGCGGCGCTAAATTGATCACTTTTTACGAGCGGGTTTTTTCGCAAGTGGCGATTGACGAGATGCTCGAACGACTTGGCGACGCGGACATCACGCGCGAAGAGAAGCGCAGCTACGAGCGCCGTGTGAAAGAATTGCAGAAATTTGAGGGTTTCACCTGCGAACTGGAACTTTCGTTTGAGCATGGGCGGCACCTTTATTCTTTCCAGGTCCGCACAGAGTGGTTTGAAGAATTTGAAGATATTTTTGCGGAAGTAGCGGTTGGCGATCTGGACAATTATGAAGACGAGGAAGAAGACGAAGGGCCTATTCCCGGCTATTTTTCCAGAAATTAAATGAGCTCGTATGCCGGGCTCCGGACGCGCCCCGGAGCGCGTTGGACCGTTTCCGAAAGCCGACCCGAGGATATGGCTGCGCTCTCGCGGGATTTGGGAGTGCACCGGCTTCTTGCCGGGGTGCTCGTCGCACGGGGGTATACGACGAAGCAGGAAGCCAATCTGTTTTTATGGCCACCGCTTTCCTCTCTGCACGACCCGCTGTTGATGCGCGACATGAGTCGTGCTGCGGATCGTATCGCGCAGGCGATTGAAGCCGCCGAACCAATCCTGCTGTATGGCGACTACGACGTAGATGGCACCTCTTCCATCGTGATTTTGAAAACGGCCCTCCGTCTGTTAAAGGCTAACGTCGAATTTCATGTCCCACACCGTCTTAAAGACGGCTACGGAATGAGAAGCGAGGCCGTGGAAGAAGCAGCGCAGAAGGGCATTAAGTTAATCATTAGCGTCGATACCGGAATTCGCGCGTCCGAAGTAGTTCGCCAGGCCCGTGTTCTGGGCATTGATGTCATCGTCACAGATCATCATCTGCCTGATGCCGAACTGCCGCCGGCAGTTGCTGTTCTTAATCCCAATCGGCTTGACTGCGCCTATCCCGAGAAAAACCTCTGCGGGGCGGGTGTCGCTTTCAAATTGATTCAGGCGTTGTTTGAGCGCAGTGCGTTGTTTACGGGCGATCGTCGTAGGCGTTTTCTTGATTCATTTTTAAAGCTGGTCGCCATTGCGACAATTGCCGATATTGTGCCGCTGACTGGAGAAAACCGCGTCATCGTCCAGCGTGGTCTTGCCGGATTGCGCCAGGTGAACAATGCGGGGTTGCGGGCTTTACTCGGTATTTCCGGCCTGGGGCCGGGCGTTGCTCCGTCCTCCCATCAAATTGCTTTTCAGATCGCGCCGCGCATCAATGCGGCCGGGCGAATGGCAAGCGCGCGTGATGTCATCGATCTGTTTCTGACGGATGATGAAGCCCGCGCCACCGAACTCGCGTGCCAGCTTGATGTTTTGAATCGTGAGCGGCAACAGGCCGAGGCTGAAATTGTCGAATCGATTCTGGCTCAATGCGAGTTGGCGGGCGATGCAGAATCAGCGGCTCTTGTATTTGCCGAATCCGGCTGGCATTTGGGCGTGGTGGGCATTGTCGCCAGCCGCCTGGTGGAGCGATTTTGCCGCCCCGTCTTTGTTCTGAGCGATGCAAATGAGGAAGGATGCCTTGCCGGTTCCGGCCGCAGCATACCCGGCTTCCATCTGCTCGAAGCGCTTGAAAGCATGCCCACGTTGTTCCGCAAGTTCGGCGGTCATAAGCAAGCCGCCGGTCTGACTATTGCAAAGGAAAACGTCGAAGAGTTTCGCCACCGCTTTCAACTGTTCGCGCAAACGCGCTTGACTGCCGACGATATGCGCCCGCAATATATAGCGGACGTCGAAGCGTCATTCGCGGAGTTCAGTACGCGGTCGGTGGACGATATCTTCACGCTTGCGCCGTTCGGTTTTGGTAATCCGGCTCCTGTGTTTTTTACCGCGAACGCGGAAGTTGCCGGGCCCCCACGGCCGCTCGGCAGCAGCGGCAAGCATTTTCGCGTGCCACTTCGTCATCAGGGCCGAATGATGCTATTCAATGGCTGGAATATCGCCGACCGCCTTGCGCTCTTTGAAACCGGGAGCCGCCTCGATGTTCTGTTTACCGTGGATGACGATCCGCTATCTCGAGCCCGGGGTTACGATGGCTGGAATCTTTCGTTGAAAGATGTCCGGGTGGCCGCGGGCGGCGGTTAGATTTGCCCTAATTTGCCGCGGCGTCCCAATGAAGACCGGCTGCGGTTTCTTCGTCTTTAGCCGTAGCTTTTACGATCTTGCCGAGAAAACGTTCGTTCTCCATCAATAACGGCGTTTCCTGCACAGTACGCCGATATTCCAAATACCCCACATCTACTGCTCGCAAAACCGCCCAGCCGAATCGAACGACTTTATACAGTTGCAGAATGATCCATTGTCCCAGAGACCGCCGCTCCTTCACGCTCCTCATGTTGAAAAGCAACACCGTCAATCCAATCGAAAAGATGACGGCAACGGTAATCCAATGCGATGCTTGTTGTTCCACTTTAAATCTGCTTTAGTAATAGATTTCAACGCTAATTTCTGACAAATCTGAAGACATTCGTAGATTACGACAAATTATTGGTTTGGCACAGGGGTAGTTTTGGTGCTTTCGTAAGGAATAAGAGGGATGAACTGCTAGTACTTCGAGGGGCCTTCGCCTTCAGTAGCCCTCTCGCGCCATAATCCTTTTATGGAATTGGTGATCATTGGGCCCGATGGGGAGTCCAAAACCGTACCGCTCAAGCGGTCCGTCCTGTCGCTTGGCCGTTCGTCGGAGAACGATCTCTCTTATCCCAACGACCCATGGCTCTCGCGCAATCACCTTCGCTTTGAACTTCGCGGTTCCGATTGGACGGTCGCCGATTGCCAGAGCCGCAACGGCACTGTTCTCAACCATCTCCCTTTGCGTGAACCGCAAGCAGTATCCGCCGGCGATCGAATCTACGCGGGCCATCTCACTATTGAAGTGCGTGTTGAACGCAATGAAGTCACACGTAACGTAGTCTCCTTTGTTTCAGCCGCTAACGCCTTCGATCAGAACCAGGCTGTTTACACGAACCTGGAGAAGGTATTGGGGCAAACCAGAGTTATCAAGAAGGCTCGCTCCGGAAATACCACGCTTGCCACCGCTCGTGTTGTGGACTCACTGATACGCGCCGGCCAGGAGCTTGCCAGCCATCGCCCGCTAGATAAGCTTTTCGAAGTAATTCTCGACCTTTCGCTTTCTGCTGTCGATGCCGCACGCGGTGTCATTCTCACACTGGAAAATGGGTCCGATCTCAAACTTCGCGCCAGCAAAGGCGCCGATTTTGCCATCAGCACCGCCGTTCGCGATCGAGTTGTGAGCGACAAAATGTCGCTCATGATTAGCGACGCGCAAATGGACGAAGCGTTCCGCGAACAAAGAAGCATTGTCGTTCATAAGGTACGCAGCATGATGGCTGTGCCGCTCCAGGTTGGCAACCGCGTTATCGGTCTAATCTACGTCGATACAGGTTTCCTTCTCAAGCCCTTCTCTCAGGAAGATCTCGATCTTCTGACGGTAATGGCAAACGTGGCCGCAATTCGCATTGAACAGGCGCGGCTGATCGAAGTAGAGCAATCGGAAAAGTTGATGGAATCGGAGCTTGCGTCGGCAAGCGATATTCAGCGCAACCTGTTGCCCACTACCAATCCACGGGTTGATGGTTATGAGATTGCCGGCTACAACCTCTCCTGCAATACGGTTGGGGGCGATTACTACGATTTCCTGCCGTACCGTGACGGCCGCCTGGCAATCGTCGTGGGCGATGTGGCAGGTAAGGGACTTTCGGCCGCCCTTATTATGTCCAGCCTGCAAGCGCGTGTTCACATGCTGGCCGAATCCGGTCCTGACCCTGCTTCGGCGCTCAGTATCCTCAATCGCAATGTCACGAAGCGATCGCTTCCGGGCCGCTTTATCACGTTTTTCTATGGATTACTCGATCCCGAAACCGGGAAACTCAGTTATGCGAATGCCGGCCACAATCATCCGCTGCTGCTGCGCAAGGATGGCGGATCAATCGAGTTAACCGGCCATTCCATGGTGATGGGAATTCTGGAAGACGTGGAATATCAAACCTATGAGGTGACTCTCGAACAGGGAGACATTCTCGCCCTGTTCAGCGATGGCGTGACTGAAGCGCGAGCGCAGGATGGGACCAATGAATTTGGAGAGCAGCGCCTCGCTCAATTTCTTGCCTGGCAGCGGACAGCGGCGCCATCACAGATGATCACCGATTTGATGACTCACGTTCGTGACTGGACCGGCCAAACAGCCTTCTCCGACGACTTCACGATGGTGATTGTGAAACGAGACTAGTAAATTCCTACTCGTACCGTAACGCTTCCACAGGGTCGAGCTTCGCTGCTTTACTTGCGGGCCAGATACCGAAGAAAAGGCCCACCGCGACCGAAACTCCAACGCCCATAATCGCGGCCCAGGCCGGAACTTGCGTCGGCAATGTCGTAAATACCAGCCTGCTTGCGGCCGCAATCAGCCACCCCAATCCCAGACCCACCAAACCGCCGAGTCCGGTTAGAACGGTTGCTTCCAGCAGGAACTGAGTAATGATATCTACTCGGCGCGCACCGATTGCTTTCCGAATGCCGATTTCCTTCGTCCTCTCCGTCACCGACACGAGCATGATGTTCATTACGCCAATACCACCCACGAGCAGACCGATGGAGCTTAAGATAATCATCACCAGAAAGGTCATCGAGGTAATCTGCCGGAATTGATCCACCAGTTGCTGGGCGGTGGAAATCGCAAAATCGTCTGGTTTGTTCATCGGTACATGCCGGTCAATTCGCAGTACTGTCCGAACCTGATCGATCGCTTGCGGCAGCATTCCTTCTTTCGCCGCGATGATTAACCCCATGTCCTTGGCAGTGGGATACATACGGCGCATGCTGAAGTAGGGCAGCAGGACACGGTTGTCTGAGTTCCCAAAGAACGAAGCAGTAGGCCGCATCATTGTGCCGATTACCTTCGCTTGATGCCCATCCACCGAAATCAATTTCCCGATCGGATCAACAGCCGAAAAGAGGGCCTTTTCCGTGTCCGCGCCTATCACTGCCACCGATTCGCGGTGCCGGTTCTCGAAATCGGTAAAGAAACGGCCTGCTTTCATCTCCACCTGGCCGGTCTCGATGTAATTCTCCTCTACGCCACGAAGATCCGTCTGATAAACCGCATTCCCTTTGTACCGGGTGACAACCAATTGCCGCCGTGGCGGCCATAGCATTGGCGACACGTTCTCGCAGGCGTTGCATTTGTCTCGCAGGCTGGTTACGTTTTGATAAATCAGGTCTTTCCGCGCGCGTTCTTCCGGAGTTGGATTGCTGAATGCCGGAGTCTTAAACACCATGATCGAATTCGGCCCGAACGATTTCAGCACGTTCGTAATGGCGCCGTCGAAGCCGGTGAGCAACGCGCCAACGCCGATAATGGTGCCCGTCCCGATAATGACGCCTAGCATCGTCAGAAACGTACGGAGCTTATGCGCGCGGATTGTGTCGAGCGCGAGCACTGTGTTGTTGCGCATTGCGACAAGAGACGCCATACTCTAAGCCTCCGCTCTCAGCGCGACAATCGGATCGAGCTTCGAGGCTTGCCGCGCCGGATAAATCCCGAAAAACAGGCCAACAATTACTGACAGTCCCACTCCGATAAACACCGAAGTAATCGGCATGGCCATGGGGAGCGGCGTCGTGTTTCTCACCAATATCGTCAACAGCCACGAAATAATAACGCCAATCAGTCCTCCGGTACCCGCAAGAATCGCCGATTCGACTAAGAATTGATTCAGAATGTCTTTGCGCCGCGCTCCCAGCGACTTTCGAATACCCACTTCTCGCGTACGCTCAGTCACCACCGCTAGCATGATGTTCATGATGACTACGCCGCCAACGACGAGAAAGACAGAAACTACCCCAACGGCCATCGCCGCAATCGCTCCGGTGAGGTTCTGCCAGGCAGTAAGAAAAGTGTCTGACGCGAAAATCGAAAATGTATCGTCTTCGTTCGGCTTTAAATGCCGGTAAGCGCGCAGCAGCATGCGCACTTCGTCTTCCGATTCAGCCAAATGCTGCTGGTCAATCGATTTTGCAACAATCTCAAGCCCCTTTCGAGCGCTGTACGTCTTGAAGTACGACTCAATGGGGATCATCACAAATTTGTCCTGCGACCGTCCGAAAACGCTCCCCTGCGCCTTTGCCGTCCCCACAACCTCGTAGGGGACGCCGTCTACCGAGATTGTTTTCCCAATAGGATCGCGGCCTGCGAAAAATTTATCGCGAATGTCGTCACCGATGAAGCAAACGGCCGCGTGGCGGCGAATTTCCGTGCCCGAAATCGCGCGTCCGTATTCCACCTGGATGTTGCTGATGGCCGGTATGTCTTCAGTGATGCCTTCCAGATCGACTTGCTCGACGGTTTGGCCCTGAAAGCTAACGCTAACGCTTTGGCCGGCTTCCATTCCGATCGCTTTTAGCATTGTGGCGTGGGTCCGGATGAAATCGTACTCATCCGGTTTTAGCTGCGGATTACGCCGCTGCATCTCCAGAAACTTCTTCGGATCCCAGTTGCCAATGAATGCCATGCGGACCACGCGAAACCCGTCGGAACCCATGTCCGACAACTTGTCGGAGATGTACAGGTTCATGCCGTGAATGAACGAAGTAACCGCGACCAGCGTCGTGGTGGCGAGAATGATGCCAAGCAGCGTCAAAAAACTGCGCAGCTTGTTCTTGCTCAAGGAGTCGACGGCAATGCGGGCAGCCTCCCAAAAGGAGGCACTAGGGCGAAACGACCGGCTCCGCTGCATATCTGATTCTAAACAACGTTACCTACAGAGGTTTTGTTCCGTACTTCTACGGCCGCTTGCACGGCGCCGCCCCGGATGGCTTGTTCCATCCAGTCCAGAACTACACCATCCAGCCAAAATCGCGGCTTTTCGCGGGACAGAAATCCCAAATGTCCGCCGTGCTCCAGCAAAAGCAGCTTTAAATAAGGATTTTCGGCGAAAGCGTGGTGCTGGTACGTGGACACCGGGACCAGCGGGTCGTCCTTGGCATGAATCACCAGCGAAGGCGTTCGGATGGCATCGAGAAAATTCCGCGATGATTGCGTTCGGTAATAATTTTCGGCGTTTCCGAAGCCGAAGAGTGGGCCTGTGTAGCGGTCGTCGAACTCCCAAATTCCGGTCACCGCGTCAAGATCTTCGTCGGAATAAAGATGAGGCGAAAGCCGGGTCTTGAGCCGGATCCTTTCCTTCAACCGTTTCAAAAAACGGCGCGCATAAATCCGGTTCGATGGCCGATCAAGGGTCCGTACACAGGCGGCAAGATCGATCGGCGTTGAAACAGCGCAAACACCTGTTAGCAGGTTGTTCACGCCCAATTCGCCCGCCAGCTTCAGGGCCACGTTGCCGCCGAGTGAAAAGCCCAGGAGGAACAGGGGGCCGGGCCGCGTGCGGTGGATTTGCTCCAGGATAAAGCGAGTGTCG
>Ga0134125_10006375_pt1 | contig 13363 bp, 13 predicted proteins | sample KB31751_FD_96464 | JGI IMG/M metagenome (GOLD analysis project Ga0134125, IMG submission 96464) | Terrestrial soil microbial communities with excess Nitrogen fertilizer from Kellogg Biological Station, Michigan, USA - KB3-175-1 | ecosystem: Environmental > Terrestrial > Soil > Unclassified ... | reverse complement strand
GGGCGCGGCGGGCGAGGTGTTCAACATCGCCTGCGGCGAGTCGACGTCGCTCAATCAGACCATCGACATCATTGCGCGCATCGTCGGCAAGAAGGTGCCGCCGGTGCACGAGGCGCCGCGGACCGGCGACATCCGCTTCTCGCTCGCCGACATCGGCAAGGCGCGGCGCGTGCTCGGCTACGAAGGGCGCGTGAAATTCGCCGAAGGGCTCGAGCGCACGATTGCCTGGTACCAAGAGAGTCAGTAAAGTCGCTCAATGAAATCCATGACTGGCTATGGGCGGGGGACCTGTGAGGTCGCTGGCCGCCGGCTGGTCGTCGAGGTTCGCTCCGTCAATCATCGCTTCCTCGAGCTCAAGCTGCGGCTGCCGTGGGCGGACGCCGCGGTCGAGGCGCACGTGACGGCGGCGGTGCGCGCGCGGCTGGGGCGTGGGGCGATCACCGTCAGCGTGCGCGACGAGGGCGGCGGCGCCGCGCAGACGGTGCACGCCGATCTGCCGCTGGCGCGGCAATATCACCAGGCGCTCGTCGATGTGCGCGGGGCGCTCGGGATCGAGGAGCCGATCTCGCTCGCGCTCGTCGCCGCTCAGCCGGGCGTCATCACCGTCGGGGAGGGCGTGACCGACTCGGAGGCGCTGTGGCGCGCCGTCGAGCCCGGGCTCAAGCAGGCGCTCGATGCGCTGATCGCGGCGCGGGCGCGCGAGGGCGAGGTGCTGCGCGGCGATCTGCGCGCACGCCTCGATGCGCTGACGACGATGCATCACGATCTCGGCGCGCTCACGGGCGAGGCGCCGGAGAACTACCGCAAGAAGCTGCGCGAGCGGCTCGACCGCGCGCTCAAGGCCGGCGACCCGGTGGCGGCGCTCGATCCGCAGCGCCTCGCGCAAGAAGTGGCCATCCTCGCCGACAAGGCCGACGTCACCGAGGAGCTCACGCGCATGGCGGCGCACGTCGCCGAGGCGCGCCGGCTCACCGACGAGGACGGCGCCAACGGGCGGCGGCTCGATTTTCTCACGCAAGAGCTCAACCGCGAGGTAAACACCATCGGCGCCAAGTCGCAGTCGGCTGCCGTCGCCTCGCGGGTCGTCGACGCCAAAGCCGAAGTCGAGAGGTTGCGGGAGCAGATCCAGAATGTCGAGTGACCTGCAGGATCGCGGGCTGTTGCTGGTGGTGTCGTCGCCGTCGGGCGCCGGCAAGACGACGTTGTGTCACCGCCTGATGGCGGAGTTCCCCGAGGTGATGTTCTCGGTCTCGTACACCACCCGACCGATCCGGCGCGGCGAGAAAGACGCCGTCGATTACCACTTCGTCGATCACGCGACCTTCGACGACATGGTTCAGCGCGGCGAGTTCGCCGAGTGGGCGAACGTGCACGGCAACAAGTACGGCACCACCGTGGCGACGGTGCGCGAGGCGCTCGAGCGCGGGCGCCACGTGCTGTTCGACATCGACTACCAGGGCGCGCGGCAGCTCAAGGCGCGCTTCGAGGCCGAGGCGGTGCTGGTGTTCGTGTTGCCGCCGTCTCTGGAGGTGCTCGAGGAGCGGCTGCGCAAGCGTGCCACCGACGCTCCCGAAGCGATCGAGCGCCGGCTCATCAACGCGCAAGAAGAGTTCAACGTGCTCAAGCAGTACGGGCTCTATCAGTACCTCATCGTCAACGACGATCTCTTGCGCGCGTACGATCGGCTGCGCGCGATCTACATCGGCTCGCTCTGCGCGATCGAGCGCATGGGGCGCGTGGCCGAGGAGCTGATCCGTCAGAGCGAAGCGCGGCAGCAGCCGTAGGATCACCGGCGGCGCCCCTAGCATCGGGCGCCGCCATGCGTTAAGTTTATCTGTCGTCCATGATGCGGCTCAACGACATCCTGTCGAAAGTCCAAGCGTATCACCCAGCCGCAGATCTGACCTTGATTCAGCGCGTCTACGAGTTCGCGGCCAAGGCGCATGACGGGCAGCTGCGGCGATCGGGCGATCCGTACGTCGTGCATCCGCTCGGCGTGGCGGCGACCATCGCCGATCTGAAGCTGGACGTTCCTTCGGTGTGCGCCGGGCTGCTCCATGACTGCGTCGAGGACACGAGCGCCACCACCGACGACATCTCCAAGCAGTTCGGCGGCGAGATCGCCTTCCTCGTCGACGGTGTCACCAAGCTCGGCAAGATTCCGTGGAACAACAAGGAGGAGCGGCAGGCGGAGAACTTCCGCAAGATGCTGCTTGCGATGGCGCGCGACATTCGCGTCATCCTCATCAAGCTCGCCGACCGCATCGACAACATGCGCACGCTCGACGCGATGCCGCCGGAGAAGCAGGAGCGGATCTCGCGCGAGACGATGGAGATCTACGCGCCGCTGGCCAACCGCCTCGGTATTCAGTGGATCAAGGTCGAGCTGGAGGATCTGTCGTTCAAGTATCTCTACCCGAAAGACTACGAAGATCTCGTCGACAAGCTGCAGAAGTATCACAAGGAGCGGCAGAGCTACATCGACGAGGTCTCGCAGGTCCTGAAGGACGAGCTCGCCGAGAACGGCATCCAGTGCATGGTGTACGGGCGGCCGAAGCACCTGTGGTCGATCCATCAGAAGATGGTGAAGACGGGGCGCGACCTCGAGCAGCTCTTCGACATCGTCGCGTTCCGCGTGCTCGTCGAGAACGTGCGCGCCTGCTACGAGACGCTCGGCGTGGTGCACTCGAAGTGGACGCCGATTCCGGGGCGCTTCAAGGACTTCATCGCGCTGCCCAAGCCGAACATGTATCAGTCGCTGCACACCTCCGTGATTGGTCCGCGTGGAGAGCGGATGGAGGTGCAGATCCGGACGCAGGACATGCACCGCGTCGCCGAGGAGGGCATTGCCGCGCACTGGCGCTACAAAGAAGGGCGCATCGACACGCGCGGCGACGACAAGGATCAGAAGCGCTTCGCGTGGCTGCGCCAGCTCATGGAGTGGCAGCGCGATCTGAAGGATCCGACCGAGTTCATCGAGAACGTGAAGATGGACCTCTTCGCCGACGAGGTCTACGTCTTCACGCCGAAGGGGGACGTCAAGGCGCTGCCCAAGGGCGCGATCCCGATCGATCTCGCGTACTCGATTCACACCGAGGTCGGGCACCACTGCTCGGGCGCGCGCGTCAACGGGCTCATCGTTCCGTTGCGCTACGTGTTGCGCAACGGCGACACGGTCGAGATCATCACGTCGCCGAATCAGAAGCCGAACAAGGATTGGCTGAAGTACGTCATCACCTCGTCGGCGAAGGCGAAGATTCGAAACTACTTGAGGTCCGCCGAGCGCGAGAAGTCCAAGACGCTCGGGCGCGAGCTCATCGAGCGTGAGTTCAAGAAGTACGGGCTCACGATCAACAAGACGCAGAAGTCGGGCGAGATGGACAAGGCGATCGCGGCGCTCAAGGTGGCGTCGTTCGAGGAGCTGCTCATTTCGGTCGGCTACGGCAAGGTGTTGCCGGCGGATCTGATCGAGCAGCTCGTGCCCGAGGACGAGCGGCGCAAGGTCGAGGCCGAGCCGCCACCGACGGAAAATCCGGTGCTCAACCTGGTCCGTCGCATCACGCGGCGGTCGACCGTGGGCATCAAGGTGGCGGGCGAGGACGACGTGCTCGTGCGCTTCGCCAAGTGCTGCTCGCCGCTGCCGGGGGATCCGATCGTCGGCTTCATCACGCGCGGGCGTGGCGTCACGGTGCACACGCTCGGCTGCAGCAAGGCGGTGGATCAGGATCCCGATCGGCGCGTGCAGGTCGAGTGGGACGGCAAGCTCAAGCAGCCGCGGCCGGTGAGCGTGCAGGTAGTAAGCGCGGACAAGCCGGGCATCCTGGCGTCGCTGTCGCAGTCGTTCAATGATCTCGGGGTCAACATCTCGCAGGCGAACTGCCGCTCGATGGACGACCACAAGGCGATCAACACGTTCACCTTCGCGGTGCAGGATCTCGATCAGCTGAAGACGGTGATGCGCGCGCTGCAGAAGGTGAGCGGCGTGTTTCAAGTCTCGCGCATGTAATCAGCGCGGGATGCAGTGGCCCGAGTCGCAGCCGGCGTAGCCGAGCGACTTGCAGTCGAGGGTCTCGTTGCCGTGGTCGCCGCAGTACTCGAGCGAGTCGCCGTGGCACTGGTCGAAGCTGGCGTCGAGCTCGCAGGTCACCTGGCGATTGGTCGCGTCGCTGACGCAGCCGTAGGTGAAGCCGGGGCCCGTCGTGAGGCCGCAGTGCGAGCCGGCGGGGCAGTGCAGCCGCTCTTGATGGCCGCTCTCGTCGCAACGGAGGACGTCGGTGCCGTCGCAGCCGATGGTGTCGGGCGACGGTGTGCAGGCGGGGCCATTGCCGACGCACCCACCGTCGCTGCAGGTGGCGTCGTGGCTCGCGCAGTCGTCGCCGGCGACGACGAGGCCGCCGAGGCCCTTGTCGTCCCAGCTCGTTTGCGGCTGACACGAGGTCGCGATGGTGCCGTTGCAGCCGGGTGGCGTCGTCATCGGATCGCACGATCCGAGGCCGCAGAAGGCCTGCTCGCCGCCGAGCAGGACGCAATGGAGGCCGCGCGCGGCGCAGTCGTCGGTGACGGCGCGCGGGCCGGAGAAGGCGTCGCAGAAGGTGAGCGTGTCGCCGTCGCAGGACCACGTCGGCGCGTCGCAGGTCGCCGGCGTCGACACGCACGCGAGCGCGGCCGCGCAGTCGAGGCCGGCGGCGGCGAGGCAGTCGCGCTCCGACGGCGAGATGGCGATGCCGCCGCCGCGCCACGGCAGCGCGGTGCCGCCAGACCAGGTCGCGCAGTCGGGAAAGTCGAGGCTCGGGCCGAGCGGCGGCGGCGTCGCGCAGGCCGTCCAGTGGAGGCAGGCGTCGACGATGGCGTCGCCGGTGATGCCGTCATGCGGCGTCGAGCCGCAGCCGGCGAGCTGCGACAAGATGACGCACGTCGCGAGCAGCTTCATGTGCCGACGGTATGCCGATCTCAGCGCAGTGCAAGCGCGAGCCAGTAGCCGGCGGCGAGGCCGAGCGTGGTGCCGGCGACGAGCGCGGCGGTGCGCGACGCGCGCAGGCGCAGCGCCTGGCGCACGAAGCGGCGCGACAGGTTGTCGTCGGGCGTGGCGATGGTCTGCGTGCGCTCGGCGTCGGGCGGCAGCTCGGCGGCGTCGAGCAGCGCGCCGCGCAGCGACTCGGCGTCGTCGAAGCGATCGTCGGGCGACTTCTGCAGGCAGCGGCGCACCACGTCGACGAGCACGCGCGGCACGGGGCCGTGGCCGTGATCGCCCGACACCGACGGCGGCTTCTGGTGCAGCTGCAGGTCGATCGTCGCTGCCTGCGTGGCGCCGCGGAAGGGCGGCGCGCCGGTGAGCATCTCGAAGAGCACGACGCCGACCGAGTAGATGTCGGCGCGCCCGTCGACGCGCTGGCCGCGCGCGGCCTCGGGCGACATGTGGCTCGGGTTGCCGAGCGCGACGCCGGCGGCGGTGCGATGTTTCACCTGTCCCGAGAACTGCGCGACACCGAAGTCGATGAGCTTCACGAATTCCGGATTTCCGCCGCGACGGACGAGCATGACGTTGCCCGGGCGCACGTCGCGATGCACGACGCCGTAGGCGTGCGCGGCGGCGAGCGCGTCGCACAGCTGCGCGGCGATGCGCGCGGCGCGGGCCGGCGGCAGGCGCGGGCTGCGATCGAGCGTGCGGCGCAGATCGTCGCCGGCGAGGTACTCCATGATGTAGGCGACGCGCTCTTTGCGCGGCTCGAACACGAAGTCGTAGACCTCGACGAGGTGCTCGCTTCCCAGCTCGGCGACGGCGCGCGCCTCGCAGAAGAAGCGCGACATCATCTCGTCGTCGAGGGCGAGGTGCGGGCTCAGGAGCTTGACGGCGGCGGCGCGGCCGAGGCGCTCGTGGCGCCCGAAATAGACCTGGGCGGTGGCGCTGCCGCCGAGGCGCCACTCGAGACGGTAGCCACCGACGAGGCTGCCGGTGAGGTCGCTGGGTGCCGCTTGCGGGCGCACGCGAGGGCGATTTGCAGCCGGTGTGCCACGGCAAAGGCCGCGGAAGGACACGCCGCGCTGCGCTACGGCAGGGGCCCCGGGTCCCCGCTGGGGTACGATGACCGCACGCGGCGATGCGACGGCTTGACAGCATGATTACCGTGAGATAGAAAGTCAGCCCTTTCAGGAGCAATGCCGAAAATGGCCTCGAACACGATGGCGACGTGGAACAAGCGGACGCGCACGCACAAGAACACCGGTCGCAAGCGCAAGAACAAGGAAGCGCGGAAGTCGACGCCGTCGGCGACGGAGCTCTTTGCCGCGCTCGGCGAGCCTGGCAAGCCGGCCCCCGCGAAGAAGGCGGCTGCGCCCGCGAAGAAGGCCGCCGCCAAGTAGCGCGGCCGCGCCCTTCGTCGAGCCATCCGTCGCGAACCAAGCCCGCCGCCCGATTCTGTTTTGCACGTCGACAGATAGAGCGATACAATCCTGCGGTTCCCTAGACTGGGGTCGCGGATGAAAGTCTGTCCCTCGTGCGGTAATTCCTATCCTGACGACGCAAATTTCTGCCCGATGGACGCGACGCGTCTTCCGGCGGTCGTCGCTGAAGCGCCCGCGACCATTCCGACGATGCCGGCCGCCAGCGGCGCGGTGACGCAACCCGAGCAGCAGGCGCCGGTGGGCGGGCGGTTCGCGCTGTCCGGCTTCTCCATGCAGACCCCGACCGGCCTGGCGTCGGCGGCGAGCGATACCCAGAGCGGCGCGAACGTGGTCGTGAAGATGGTCTCGTCGGAGGTATTGCCGACGACGGCGATGGCCGATCGCGCCCTGCGCGAGCTCAAGCAGCTCGGCAAGGTCACCTCCGACCGCATCGTTCGCGTGGTCGACCAGGGGCGGTTGCCGGATGGGCGCGTGTATGTCGCCACCGAGCGGGTGGACGGCGCGTCGACGCTCGAGGAGCTGGTTGGCCGCGAAGGGCCGCTGGCGATGGAGCGCGCCAAGCAGATCGTTCTGCAGGTGGGCGAGGCGCTGACCGAGGCGCAGAAGGTCGGCGTCATCCACCGCGACGTGGCGCCGCGCAACGTGCTCGTCGGACCGGGCGATCGCGTCAAGGTGGCCGATTTCGGGCTCGCCGAGGCGGTGAGCGACCGGGTGTTCGGCGCGCCGGCGTTCTTGTCGCCGGAGCAGGCCGAGGGCAAGCCGGTCGATCAGCGCTCGAACATCTACAGCCTCGGGGCGGTGTACTACTTCGCGCTCACCGGCAAGGCGCCGTTCGCCGGGGACACGTCGAGCCTGATGCAGCAGCACCTGTCGGCGGTTCCGCAGCCGCCGTCGTCGCTGCGGCCGGGGCTGGGCGCGGACATCGACCGCGTGATCCTGAAGGCGCTCGAGAAGAGCGGCGGGCGGCGCCATCTGACGCTGCGGCAGCTCTTGACCGAGGTGGCCGCGACGTCGACGTCGGGCGTGCCGTCGCAGCCGATGCGCGCGGGCGCCGAGGCCAAGACGATGATGGCCATGGAGGCGCCGCAGATTCCGCCGAAGCCGGCGGCGCAGCCACACCCGGCGGCGCAGCCGCAGCCGCCGACGGTGCCGTCGCGCGTAGTGCCGCCCGCGAGCGCGCAGACGATGATGGGGATGCCGCAGTCGTCGCCGGTGGGGGCGATGGGGCCGGGGTCGACGGCGCCGTCGATGCCGGTGACCGCGCCGCCGCAGGCCGCGACGGTGATGGCGGAGGCGCCGCGCGTGCCCTCGGGGCCGACGGCGGCGCCGCGGCCGCAGCCGCAGGCGACGCCGGCGCCGCAGCCGCAAGCACCGCCGCAGGCGCCGACGATGATGGCGGAGGCGCCACGTCCGCAGCCGACACCGGCGGCAGCGCCGCAGCACGCGGCGCCGCAAGCGCCGACGATGATGGCCGAGGCGCCGCGCGCGCAGCCGGCGGCGTCGAACGGCCCGAGCGCGACGCCGGCGCACGGATCCAAGGCGAACAATCAGGCGGGCCAAACCGGGAAGAAGGGCGCGTTCCGCGAGACCGCGTGGTTTAAGCGCGGCGAGCTCGAGGAGGAGATGGCCAAGGCGCAAGCGGCCGTCGCCGAGAACGCGCTCAAGAGCGGGACCACGGGGAAGCACCTCCCCGTCGACGAGAGCCAGGTGAACCTGTCGGCGCAGGATCATCAGCGGCTGTCGCTCAAGACGGGCTCGACGCAGGCGATGCCGGTGATCAAGGCGCCGGTGCAGGCGCTGCCCGGCGAGCGCATGGACGAAGAGGAGATGCTGGCGGAGCTCAATCCGTCGCGGAAGTACTTCCTCGTCGCTGGCGCGATCGTGCTCGCGGTGATCCTCGGGGTCGTCATCTACTTCGCGACGCGGACGTCGCCCAAGGCGGAGGCGCCGGCGCCGGACAAACCGGCGCCAATGGCCGCTTCGCCGCCGGCGACGGCACCGGCTCCGACGACCCCACCTTCCGCTGTTGCCGCCACGCCTCTTGCGCCTAAAGCCACGTCGCCCGTTCCCACGCCGCCTCCGACGACGGCGCCGGCGCCCTCACCGTCGCTGTACGCGGCGCAGGTGCAGAAGCTCGAGGACAAAGGCGGGAGCGCCAAGGAGACCAAGCGGCTCGAGAAGCTGGTGGCCCTCGAGCTCAAGATGGCGCACAAGAAGAAGGAGCACGCGCTCGAGGAGGCCGATCGCGGCCTGCTCGCGCGGCTCAAGAAGGTGCGGCGCTAGGATTTCTGGACGTCTTCGGCGTCGAGCTTGACGGCGACCTTGCCGACGAGGACGCGCAGGCCGCCCTTGGCGTCGACTTCCTGCACGACGCCCTGCTTGCCGGCGAACATGCCGCGGATGATGCGCACGGCGTCGTTCTTGACGAGCCCCTTCTGCCGTCGCTGCTGCTTTTCCTTCTGCAGCGTCTCCTTGATCGACACGAAGTCGTTGTCGCGCGACCAGGCGATGAAGCGATAGATGGGCAACAGCGCCGCCAGCGTGCGGCGCGCCTCGTCGACGAGCGCGCCGCCGGCGGCGAGCGCGGTGTCGCGCGGGATGGAGCGGCCGACGTAGAAGAGCCGCTGCGGCGTGGGGCCGAGCGAGAGCCCCGCCGGCGCCGGGCTCTTGCCGAGCTGCGCGAGGAGCTCGCCGAGCTTGCCGAGGTCGAGCGCGGCGACGGCCTGGAGGGCGGGCGTGATGCCGACGGTGAAGCCGTCACCGAGCGCGCGCAGCAGGTTCAAGAGCTTCTCGCGCTCGAAGTGGTCGTCGCACTTGCGCTCGAGGTTCTCGCGATCGACGCGCGCGTCGGGATGCAGCTTGAGCGACAGCTCGAGCGACGCCTCCGACAGCGTGGCGGCGAGGAACAGGTGGTTCCGCTGCGGCGACGGATCGTCGATCATCGACGCGATCGATTTGCCGCGATCGATGATGGCGTCGAGCTCCTTGCGCGCGCCCTCGTTGCGCGAAAAGTAGAGGTGCTGCGCTTCGACCTGCTTGTGGTTCCACAAGGTCGGGTGCTCGACGGAGGGTTCGACGGCGAGCGGGCTGCCGTCGGGCGCGAGCATGGCGCCTTGCAGCTCGCGGCCGAGCGCGACGAGCTTCTGCTTCACCTCGAGGCGCTCGCGGTTGAAGACGTTCGACTTCCACTTCTTCTGTTGATACGCGTCGAAGTCAGCTGCGGTGAAGCCGGGGAACATGGGACGCGGAGTATGCCCGCGCCGACGCGGCCAAGTCAAACGCGGCGGCGTGCAGCTGCAGACGATGGTGAAAGTTTGCGCGTGCAACCCGATTGGCGCGGCGCAGCGACGCGGCGGTCTTGTTGAGCACGTGCGCGCCGAGCCAGGCATCGGCGAGCTTGCCGACGAGCGCGGCGGGCGCCGTGGCGAGCACGAGGCCGCGGCGATAGGCCTCGGCGGCGGAGAGCGCGTCGCCGCAGAAGAGCAGATCCTCCGCGTTACCCTGGCCGAGCTTGAGCGGCAGGACGAAGGCCGGCAGCGGACAGGCGCCGAAGCGGGCGTCGCGCGCGGCGAAGACGAAGTTGCAGAAGGCGGCGAGCTCGAGGCCGGCGCCGAGGCAGCCGCCGCGCACGACGGCGGCGGTGGGGACGCCGAGCGCGATCAGGCGGCGGAACAGGGCGTGCAACTCGGCGGGCGAGACGTCGCCGCCGAGGGCGAAGTCGTCGCCGGCGCCGTCGAAGAGCACGAGCTTGGTGCGCTCGGTGGCGTGCTCGAGCGCGGCGGCGACGTCGCGTACGGCGGCGGCGTCGAGGCGGCGCGTGGGTGGAGCCGACAGGGTCACGCGCAAGAGCGCGCCTTCGTGCTCAGTGGCGAGGCGAACGTCCATGGTACCTCCCGCGACGGCGAACGGGCCCGTATACAAGAGGCGGCGGCGGCGGTCAAGCGCGCGGGCTAGACGGCGATCGGAAGCGGGCCGCCGTCGGCGAGATAGGCTGCGCGGGCGGCATCGGCCTCGTCGACGGAGACGCGGCGGACGTGCGCGTCGAGCCCGAGCTGCCCGCGGACCACGAGGGCGACGAGCTCGGGCAAGAGATCGGGGTGGCCACCGACGACGCCGAGGACGTGGGCTTCGGCAGCGACGAGGCGTGGCCAGTCGGCGGCGGACGCCTGGGCGCCGCTGCCGTCGAGGAGCGCGATCGTCACACCGGGCGCCACGGCGGCGAGCGCGCGCGCCCAGTCGCGCGGCTGCGTCGCCAGCACGACGGCGCCGTCGCTGGCCGCGTCGACGAGCTTGGCGCCCTTGGCGGCGACGATGGCGGCGGCGAAGCGGGCGCGCGCGTCGTGGCCGACGACGAGCACACGATCGGAGGGACCGACGCCGGCGCGCGACAGGGCGGTGTACGGCGCCAGCGCGGCATCGGCGAGCGCGGCCAGCTGCCACAGCTCGGCGCCATCGGGCCACAGCGGCGGCTCGACCGAGGTCAGCCAGCGCGCCGGCACCGCCTGCGTGGGCGACGGCTCGGCGCGCGCCACCAGCGACGGGCAGGCGGCGACGCGCCCGCGACGGCAGTGGTCGCAGTCGCCGCAGGGCAGGAGGCGCGGCACGACCACGCGACGGCCGATCCATTCGCGCGCGGCTTCGCCGGCGTCGACGACGGTGCCGGAGACTTCACTGGCGTGGCCGAGAGCGGCGCCGGCCACCTCGACGATGGCGTCGGCCGGGCGCAAGAGCTACAGCTCGTCGTCTGCGAGGACGTCGCCGATGTCGATCTCGTTCGAGTGATCCTCCGGCGCCGGCTGAAGCGGAGGCGGCGCGCCGCCCGGCGAAGCGCCCACGTGCGTGGCATCTTCCTCGGCGCCATGGCCGCCGATGCCGCCGTGCATGGCGTGCCCGCCATGCAGGTCCGGATCGTGCGGCTCGTCGTAGTGCGCGATGGGCGGCGGCGCGAACTCGGGCGCGGCCGCGTGGCCCGCGGGCGCGTGCACCGACTGCGGCGTGCCGCCGTTGCGGGCGACGTAGCGATCGAGCGCGGCGACCAGCTCCTCGTAGGGGATCATCGCGTCGAGGTTACGTCATTTGTCGGCGATGGTCCAGCGCAGCGTCCGCGGCGCGCCGTTGCGCTCCACGTCGACGACGAGCTCTTTGTCGGTGCGCAGCGCGGTCCACACCGACATGAACTGATCGGGCTGTTCGATGGCGTGACCGTTGACGCGCGTGACCACGTCGCCGGCCTGCAGGTCGACGCCGGCGAAGCGCGCGTCGCCGGGGTAGAAGCTGACGACGCGCCAGCCGTGGAAGTGGCCGTGGGCGAAGCGCGGCTCGGTCTGCACGTGCTGCAGGAACAGGCCGGGCGAGGCGTCGAGCACCTTGGCCAGCTCGGTGCGCGGGATGGCGGACGGCGTCAGCGCCGACGACGGCTGCTTCTTGTTGCCCTTCGACGGCGGGTTGTCGGTGTCGGGATCGGTGTGCGCGTCGGTGACGGGATCGCCGGCCGACTCGGCGCCCTTTTGCGAGGCCGGCTGGGCCGGCATCTGCGTGGCGCAACCAGCGACGATAAACAGCGTCGAAAGGAGCAGCGTGCGCAACATGGGTCGAGTCTGCGCGCTACGGCCGCGCCAGGCAACTTTGCACGAGCGGCACCAGCGCGGCGAACACGCCGTCGGCGTCGCCATTGCCGTCGACGATGACGGCGCCGTGGTGCGCGGCCTCGACGCGATAGGCGGCGGCGAGCCGCTCCTGCGTGGCGCGACGGTCGTAGCGCTCTTCGGGGCCGCCGCGGCCCTTGCGCCGCGACTCGGCGACATCGACGTCGACGTCGACGAGGATCGTCAGATCGGCCGGGCGCGCGTGCTGATTGATGGTGGCGACGAAGGCGCGATCGACCGCGAGCGATTGATACACGATCGACGACATCACGTAGCGATCGGTGATGACGCTGCCGTCGGCGAGGCGCGGCTCGATCTCGCCGGCGATGTGGTCGAGCCGATCGGCGGCGAAGAGCAGCGCCACCGCCTTTTCCTCGTGCACGTCGAGCTCGTGGCGCAGGATCTGGCGCAGGAGCTTGCCGATCGGCCGATCCGACGGCTCGCGCGTCATGTGCAGCGAGAAGTGGCGCGCCAGCCGCTCGCACTGCGTCGTCGTGCCGGCGCCGTCGACGCCTTCGATGGCGATGAGCTTGTTCATTCGGACGCGATCCTCTTGGCGATCACCGAGCGCAGGATCTCGTTGGTCCCTTCGCCGACGCACAATAGGGGCGCGTCGCGATAGTAGCGCTCGACGTCGAGCTCGTCGGTGTAGCCGTAGCCGCCGTGGATCTCGATGCCATCGAGCGTGGCGCGGGCGCACATCTCCGAGGCGTACAGCTTGGCCATCGCCGCTTCGACGTCGGCGCGCTCGCCCGCGTCCTTCTTGCGCGCGGCGGTGAGATAGAGCGCGCGGCCCGCGGCGACGCCCGTCGCCATATCGGCGAGCTTGTGCGCGACAGCCTGGTGCTCGACGATGGGACGCCCGAAGGTCTTGCGCTCTTTGGCGTACGCGAGCGAGTCCTCGAGCGCGGCGCGCGCCAGCCCGACCGCGCGCGCGGCGACGTTGATGCGCCCGACCTCGAGGCCGCTCATCACCTGCCCAAAGCCGTGGCCGGGCACGCCGCCGACGAGGGCGTCGCCGTCGACGCGACAGCCGTCGAGCACCAGCGACGAGGTCTTGATGCCCTTGTAACCCAGCTTCTTGAGCGGCTTGCCCTCGACGAGCGTGCCGGCGGCGACGCGCTCCTTCTCGACGACGAACGCCGACAGCCCGCCGGCGCCGTCGCCGCCGGTGCGCGCGACGACGAGGAAGGCGTTGCCCTCGTGCGTGTTGGTGATGAACTGCTTGGCGCCGTCGAGGACCCAGCCGCCACCTTGCTCGGCGTCGGGCCGCGCGCGCGCGGTCAGGTGCGCGACGTCGCTGCCGCCTTGCGGCT
>Ga0134125_10006373_pt1 | contig 13366 bp, 17 predicted proteins | sample KB31751_FD_96464 | JGI IMG/M metagenome (GOLD analysis project Ga0134125, IMG submission 96464) | Terrestrial soil microbial communities with excess Nitrogen fertilizer from Kellogg Biological Station, Michigan, USA - KB3-175-1 | ecosystem: Environmental > Terrestrial > Soil > Unclassified ... | reverse complement strand
CAATCTGAAGGCCGAGCTATTGGGGCTGAAACGGGAAAGGATACGCTGCACGTTCAAGCACATCAACTGACAAAAGGAGGAAGAGGATGAGGCGGAGCAGCACGACCTTTCCGACATGATCGCGATCCCCGCCGCGGCGACTGAACTCATCGTGCAGTTGTCGCTGCCGAAGCAGTTCCCGACCGAGCGCGGCAAGGTGATCATGGAGTCGAAGGCACAGCTCGCCTCGCGCGGCGTCGCGAGCCCAGACCAGGCGGAGGCGCTGTCGCTCACCTTCGAGGAGAGCGCGGCTGCCGTGGTCCCCATCATGCCCTACTTCGACACCACCCCGTTGCCCGACCCCTGGGCGTGCCGCCATTGAGCGCGGAGGAATAGATGGCGCGTTCTACTCAGCGAACTCCGAAGCCAGTCAACGTGAAATCCCCGTACACGGACGGCTCGGGGCCCGGAGCGCCAGCGCCCGCCTTCGACGCGGGGATGACGTTTCGTGATCTGGGTAGCTACGGCCTCCGGCAGTATTCGGGATGGATCCGGGACGAGTTTCTCCCCCAACTCCAGGGGCGACAAGCCGCTCGCGTCTACCGCGAGATGGCCGAGAACCAGGCGGTGGTCGGCTCGATCCTGTTCGCCATCATTCAGGCGATGCGATCGGTCACCTGGCGCGAGACCTCGGGCACGGACAAGGCCGGCTCGGCCGAGGCGGTGGCGTTCGCGAATTCGCTTCGTCACGATATGACCGAGACCTGGGAGGAAGTCGTCGCCGAAGGGCTGACGATGCTGCAGTACGGCTTTGCCCCTCTCGAGATCGTCTACAAGCGCCGCACGGGGAAGAAGCAGCCCGCCGGCGCGCCGCGAAGCAAGTACGACGACGGCAAGGTCGGCTGGCGCCGGTTGCCGATCCGTGGCCAGGACACGGTGCTGAAGTGGTTCTTCGACGACAACGGGCAGGTGACGGGACTCACGCAGCAGCCGTGGACCGGAGCGCTGATCGATATTCCGATCGAGAAGTTGCTGTTGCTTCGGCCTCGGAGCCACAAGAATAATCCGGAAGGTATATCAATACTGCGTACGGCGTATCGCTCCCACTATATGATCAAGCGGCTCGAAGAGATGGAGGCTATACTTTTCGAACGCCTAAGTGGTTTCCCGGTTATTTACCTTCCTCAGGAAATAATCACCGGAGCGCTCGCTACAAACCCAGACCCGAATGCCGTGAAAGTCTACAACGCCTACAAAGAGGCGATCAGCAATATCAGGATCAACCAGCAAATGGGCATGCTGCTGCCCTCGACGACATATCCGGGGGAGAATGGCGGCCCGAGCTCGGTCCGAATGTACGATTTTCAGCTGGTGACGCCGCAGTCCGGGCACATCGTGGACCCCGGGCCAATCATCGAGCGATACAAGCTCGACATCCTGAAATCAGTGCTCGCCGACTTCATCGACCTGGGGCACCAAGCCAGGGGAACGCAGAATCTGGCGATCACCAAGATCGACATGTTTTATCAGGCGATCGAGGGGTGGCTTCATTCGATGTCTGAGGTGCTGAACCGGTACGGCCTCTCCCGTATCTGGGACCTCAACGCCTTCGACCGCGATCTGATGCCTGAATATGCGCCAGACATGCCTCAGCGCGTCGACCTGACCGCGCTCGGCGGCTATGTCGCCGATCTCTTCGCGTCGGGTATCAACATGTCGGACGACCCCGAGGTGCACGACTACCTGCGTGAGCAGGCGGGCATCCCGCGCCTGACGCCCGAGCGCTACAAAGAAATCCTCGAGCAGCCCGCCGCGAAGCCGGACGAAGACGAACAGGGCGGCCCGTCGAAGACGCCGACCCAGCGCGCCGCGACGGCGATCGCCAAGGGCATGCTGGGGATGGCTATGGAAAAGGCTCGCCGGCGCGTGCCGATGCAAAGCATCAGCGCGACGAAGGCGGCGCCGATCCCGCCACGCGTCGGCGATTTTGTGTCGATCGAATCGGACCTGGGAGACGCATCAAATGCTCCGTGGACATCGAAGGTCCGGGCGGCTGACGGCTGGAAAGTTCGCGTCGATTACGATGACGGCGAGCACGAGTACAAGCTCGACCCTGATGACCTGGCCGGATTGGTCCGCGGCCCCAAGGGGAGTCGGCACCTTCGGTTCAGCAAGATGCCGCTGATGAACGGGCACGACACGACCGCACACGCCTAGCGGCTTCGGTCGGTGTGCGACCCTGTCGACGACGCATGGTTGATCGAGCGCGGTTTCTTCCCGGGGAGGCCGTATCGTCAAAATCCGGCGAAATCTGACGGATTTTGGACGATGGCGGTCATGGCAGATGGGCGGGTCCCAATCCAGAAACATGAAATCGATCCGGAGAGCCGCCACTGCATCCACTGCCTGCATGCCCAACAGAACATCGAAAGCAATCCGTCGGGGACCATTTGTGTCACTCGTTGGGTCGAGGCCGCCGCGGTGCCGCGGCCGACCCGGTCATCCGTCTTTGCTGACCTGACCCAGATCGGCGATCGCATGAAGAAAATTCGAGAGGAAGAGGACGAGACGCTCCGAGGGCGCCCGCCAGAAGAGGAGACCCTGTTCTGATGCACACCGTCATGATCCTGATGCGTCCGCAAAACGACGCGACGCAACTCTGCTTCAAAACCCGAGAGAAGGCCCTTGCGGTTGCCGACGGCATCCTGAAGGCCATGCAGAAACCGGCGTCCATCACCGATCCGGTGGACCCTGTCGTGGACGTCACCGATGATTTCGGGACGGTCTTCAAGTGCCTCGTGCGCGACGTGCTGTTGCCGGTGGTTCATGACCGAGAACGATATCGGGAAGGAGCGATCTGGCTTGCGATGGAGCAGCAGCGGATCGCGGCGGATGCGGGCGCAAGGCTGGTGGCGGAGCGGAGCGAGCCGAAGCCCAAAAAGCCGCAGCTCATCGGAACGGTCAACCAAGCCGACCGGGTCAAGTTCGGATGAGCTGGCAAGACATCCCGATCGGCGACGCGCCCGCCGGCGTCGCGCTGACCGTCACCAAGAAGCAGGTAACGGTCCGGCTCGGCGGAGCGGTGACTGGTCGACTGGGGTGGACGTCGGGCATTCGCCTGAAGGCGTCGCTAGGCCGGGGCGACGATGACGGATGGCTCCGCCTCTTCCCGGCAGAGGACGGCAGAGAGCCCGCCTGCACGACCGAAGGGCTCGATCTCGGGTTCTACGCCACGGTGCTGCCGGGACTCGCCCTGACCAAATCCACGCCGCTGCACTGGTATGTCGCCGATCCGGTCGAGAGAGAAGAGGGGGCCGACCCGGCATTCCTGATGATCAGGTTGCCGATCCAACCGACGCGTCGCCCCATGCCGCCAGGCCGGCGCCCGGTGCGCGGGGCCGGCCCGGTCGAGGTCACCGTGACCGCTGCGCCGCCTGAGCGCGCGGAGTGGACCAAGAAGGCCTGGGCTGACGGCCATGAAATCCAGTGGCTCACCGACGGCACGCTCGTTTTCAACGGCGAGAAGATGGCGGTCGAAGACGCCGAGAGCATCATGCGGAGGCGCGCGTGAGAAAGCGGCGCATGGATCCGCTCATCGGTTTGTACCTGCTGCGGGATGACGGTTCCGAGGGCAGGATCGAACAGCGCATCGAAGGCGGGGCTCCGGGCCCCTGGTATCTCGCCAAGATTTATCGGAAGCCCGAGAACCCCTCGCACTCCGAGTTGCTGCCGCTCAGCGAATTGAGGGCGTGCAAGCTGTTCGACGACGACGATCACCTGCGCCGCTGGAAGCGCGCGCGATCGGGGGAGGCGCGGTATGCGTGATTTCGCCTCGTTCATGAAAGAGGTCGGGATTGGCGATGTGCACGTCGCCGGCGCGGACTGGCCTCGCGAAGCGAAGCGGGGGCGCCGTCGCGGCCGCCGCCGGATTCCGCAGATCGGCGGCTTTATCGGCCAGACCCCGACGGCGAAACGCCTGCCGGCTGAATTGATGGAGGGGGAGGGCGGCCGCAAGCTCGAGCCCTTTGCCCGCGGTTACGCCAAAAATCCGTTCCCGGTGCACCGCGAGGCGATGGGGCAGATCCGCCCAGATCAGGTGCCGCGCTTCCTCGAGGCCTTGACCCACCCGGACCGCCTCGACAAGCGGAAGATGAAATTCTCCGAGTTGACGGCGATCCAGGACCGCGTCGACCCCCACAAGGTGCAGGCGATTCGCGAGAAGTCGCACAAGCCGAAACACCCGCCGATCGTGGTGCGGTTTGGCACGCCGGCCCGGAACTACATCGTCGACGGCGACCATCACCTCGCGTCAAAATGGCTCGACGGGAAAGATCGGGCCAAGGTGCTTTTCCTCAACATCACCCCGAGGACTGAAGCCATGAAAAATTTCGTGCCGGGCTCCCTTTATGTGAAGCGCGTGCTGAAAAACGCCGACGATCTGATCGCGTGGGCCAAGGCGAACGGCTTCGAGACAACCTACAAGCCCGAGGATATGCACGTCACGATCGCCTACAGCAAGTCGACGGTCGATGTCGCCAAGGCCGGGGCAGCGCCTGACGAGCTTGTCATACCGGCAGGCGGCAAGCGCACGGTCAAGATCCTCGGTGACGAGGGGGCTGTCGTGCTTCGGTTCAAGTCCGACGACCTCAAGGCGCGCTGGAAATCCTTCCGTGATGCCGGGGCGGACTGGTCGCATGACAAATACCGGCCGCACGTCACGATCTCGCTCAAAGGTGACGTTCCGCCAGCGGCATCACTCGCGCCCTATGACGGCCCGCTCGTCTTCGGGCCGGAGGTGCACGGCCAGGTCAAGGAGAACTGGGCCGCCGGCGTCACCGAGAAATCGTGGGAAACGACCTTTAAGGTTGAAAAGACCAACGCCGACAAGCGGTGGATTTTCGGGTGGTTCAGCAACGTCACCAAAGATGGCGCGATGATACTCGACAAGCAAGGGGATAAAATCCCAGTCGCAGAACTCGAAAATGCTGTTTACGAGTTCAATCTATTCGCGCGACAACACGGCCACATGCACAAGGATATGGGCACCGGGCGCCTGATCGAGTCGATGGTCTTCACCAAAGAGAAGCAGGACGCGCTCGGCATCATCATCAGAGAAAATCCGGAAGACCCCATGAGCGCCCAGATAGAAGGGTGGTGGGGCGGATTTTTTGTCGACAACCCGGAGGTCTGGAAAGCCATCAAACGCGGGGAGCTGCCGGAATTCTCGATCGGCGGTACAGCGGTTCCGGTGGATGTCGCGGCCTAGCGAGGGGAATCAAAAAAATGCCCACCAAGAAGCCGCTGCCGTCGGAAACAGCGTCGGAAATCGTGCGCCGATGCGCCGCCGGTGAGGATTTCGCTGCGGTAGGCCGCGATCTGGCGCTCCCGAAGAAAACCGTGGTCGGCTACTGGAACGGTTGCGCCAGCGCGAAGGAGCGTCTCGAGCGCAAATTGTGCTTGCCTGAGGCCGCCTCAAACCCTGTGGGCAGGCCGCGGGCGGAAGGACGATCGCCGCAGCCCGAAAATGCTGCCGATAATTCGACCGACAATTCCTTGGGGATTACGAAAAACCCTTCGAGAAACACGTTTTTATTCGAGGATAGTCCGATAGCTCGGGCAGATCATGGGTCGCCGAAACGAGCTATGCCCGTCAGAGAGCCTTTTGGTTTCAGCACGATAGGGTGCTCGGCGCTGTACGCGATGAATTCCGGGTAGGCAACGCGAATTTTCGGCAGAAAATTGACGCCTCCGATCAAAATCCCGTAGGTTCCCGACATATTGCCCACCATCCCTAGTGGGGACCGGGTTCTCAGATGCGTAAATTCCAGGTGCGGACGCCCGATGGTCGGGTGATTTTCCACGAGGCCGAGAACGTTCAGGCCGTGCGTGACACCCTCATCGAGGGCTACGCGGTCGAGGGCGAGGACCTTGGGAACGGGTTCGTCATATCGCCGCCGCTGCCCGACGTGCTGCCGCGCCACACGCTGATGACGTGGTTGCTGCGAGAGCACAGCGACGAGCTTGCCGAGTTCGTCGACGGGCGGATCAAGGATTTCGAGCAGCGATCCAAACGCGGATCGAGCCAGAAGTGAGCCGACGCCGAGGGGAAGGCGCATCGGCTGCCGTGCAAATGGTGATGAGGCAGGACGTCCCGCTGGGATTTCGAGTTCCTGGCGGGACCTCTGGCACTCGACCCGATCGCGATCGTCAGCCGCGACGTTTTGAGGACCGCCGTCCGAAGGACGTGGAGCGCTCCGGACGGATCCTCGCATGGCGGGCGCCAGCCTAAATTTCGGCCCGGCCCTAGATGGGCAGAGTGAGTTGCCGCGGATTGACTGGGGCGACTCTCTTCTTTCGATTAGGGAATCGTTTACCGCGCATCGCCAGCCTCTGCTTACGCCGAGATTCTTCGGAGCGTTTTCGCCCGATCATCTTGGCGACGTGCGCGGGGGACAGTTTCACGCCCAGATGGCTGGCCCTCATTTTGGCGCGGGCTTCTGCCGACATGACGCGGCCGACAACCCCCGTTCCTGGACGTTTGACGCCGCGCTGTTTGGCGGCGGCCTGTTCAACCAAATGGCGCGGTCTCTTGCGCCCGCGTAGCGGAGCGACGCGACGCTCGATGAGTTCGGGAGATTGCTTTCGGCCAACGTGGGCGGCGCGCAGTCGAGCTTTTGTTTCCTCAGTTGGGTCAAGCGACCCGTTTCCCCCTCGATTGAGGTTGTAGCCGCTCGGGGAGATGATTCGTTCCTGGGCGATAAGCAGAACCTCAAGTTCCAGCAAATCGCCTGGTGTTGATGCGCTGGCAATGGGTTCGATCAGGAATGCACCGTTCCCGTATTTCCGGATTGCGCCAACGAGCGCTGTAGCGCCCCGCCTTTCGGATGACTGGGCCGCCAAGAGGTGAGCTTGCCAGCGTCGCCTCAGCGTTCTGGTAGTGATGCCGATATACGACTTTCCTGTCGCCTGACAGGTCACTCTGTAGGCGATCCCGAACGCTGGCATTGAAGTGCTCGCCCTTCTTTGAACGAGAAGAAGAGAAGCTATCCGATGGCCAAGCTGCTGACAAATCTAAAAATATCGGAAGTTTCTTCTGTCGACCGCGGCGCCGGCGAAGGCGTCCGCCTCGTCCTGATGAAGCGCAACATGACTGCGGCAGCCCCTGGTGGCGACGATGCGGCAGTTGTGGCGTACCTCAAGCGCAATTATTTTGCGGAGCTCGAGGCCCGGTACGCGCTCGAAAAGCGGAAATTCTCCGCGAAGCAGCGCCGGCGTGACGCGTCGAGCGGGGTGGCGCTCCCCGATGGCAGCTTCCCGATCGAGAACGAAGAGGACCTGAAGAACGCGATCCGCGCGGTCGGCCGCGCCAGCGATCCCGCCAAGGCGAAGGCGCACATCCGGGCGCGGGCCCGATCGATGGGCCTCTCCTCGCTGCTTCCCGATTCGTGGAAGTCGTCGAAGAAGCGGGTCGAGAAAGAGCTTCGCAAGATCTGGGTCGCGTCGGGACAGAAACTTGCGAAGGGCTACGACTTCAACCTCGTTCAGGCCGGGGCCGAGGCCCAGGAATGGGCGGACGGTATGGGCTGCGAGCTCGACGAGGCGCTCTGCTCTCTGCGCCGCGCCTGGTGCTCGATCATGTGCGACGACGCGGTGACCGACAAGATGGCGGCCCTCACCGAGTCCTATCAGCAATTCCAGCAACACCTCGGCGGCCTCGTCCCCGAGGGTGTCGAACAGGCGATCCAGGGCGCGAAACTCGTCGCGACCGGAGCCCGCATCAACCCGCAAGGGGCCGTGATCGGCAAGGAGACCACCACGATGATGACCGACGTCGAGAAGGGCCAGCTTACGGCCGCTCAGACCCTCGCCAAAGACCTCGAGGCCAAGCTGAAGGCGGAGAAGAAGCGCCGCCAGGATACCGAGGGGGATCTCGACGATATGCGCCGCAGCCGCAAAAAGGCGAAGAAGCGCCTCGATGCCGTGCTCGGCATGTCGGCCTCCCACCTCGCCTATGCGAAGCACGAAGACGTGGCGATGACCGGAGACGATCTGATCGCCTTCATCGACATGTCGGCGGAGAAGCGCGACGCGTACATCAAGGCGAACCCGCTCGAGGGTGCGCTCGCCAAGCGCCTGGACGATCTGCCGGAGCCGGTACGCAAAGAGCTCGAGCAGGCCAAGGCGGACCGCGAGGATCGCACGAAGCGCGACGATGCGGCCCAGCTCCAGGCGCTGACGAAGCGTGCGACGGAGCTCGGCCTGCCCGCGACCGTGGGCGAGCACCTCCAGAAGATGGCCAAGGCCGCACCCGAGTCGTTCGAAGCCGCAATGGCCGTGGTCAAGCAGCAGATCGAGGCTCTCGCTGAGCAGGCCAACACCGGCGCCCTCTTCAAGACCTTCGGCGACAACCGCGGCGGTGAAGCCTCGGCTCAGGCGCAGGTCAAGACGCTCGTCGAGGGGCTGCAGAAGTCCGACTCGTCGATCAAGACCTTCGAGCAGGGCGTCGCCAAGATCGCCCGCATGCCGGAGCACCGCGAACTCTTCGCCCAGTACAAGGTCGAGACCTCGACCCCGACGCAGCGCGCCGCGTAGTCGCGCCACCGTAGCGTCACCAAGCGGCGGCCGGCTCTATCCGGCCGTTTTCGTTTCGGCGCGGCCGACGCCTCGCCCCTTCTGACGGAGACATGGATCATGGCTACCGAAGGCGTTCGCCTGCGCGAGGGCGGCAATCTGGTTGCCGGCGCGGACCTGTCCGCGAAGCAGTATTACGCGGTCAAGCTGAGCGCGACCGCGCGCCAGGTGGTGCTGGTCGCCGCCTCGACCGACACCGTGCTCGGCGTCCTCGAAAACAAGCCGACCTCCGGTCAGGCCGCCGACATCAATTTCCTCGGGTTCGGCAAGGCCAGCGCCGGCGCCGCAATCTCGGCGGGCGCGGCCGTGATGGCGAACTCGAGCGGCCAGATGATCCCGTGGGTCTCGGGCTCCGGAAACTGCATCGCCGGTTACGCTGTCGAGGCGGCCGCCGGGGCGAACGTCATCTTCCTGATGGAAGTGAAGCCGGCTCCGGTCATCACCTGATCCCCGCGAGCGGACGATCCGGATAGGTGCGTCTAAACCATTCGAGGGCCTTGCTTCGGTTTTTCGCGGCGAGGAGCGAGTGGACCAGCTTGTGATCATCGAAGCATAGGCAGGCGAAATTCTCGCGAACGTTGTTCGACGGGTCTTCGTCGATGTGGTGGATGTGCACGGCGACCTCGTCGTAACTGGCGCCACACACCTCACAGCAGCCGTGTGCGTCGTTGAAGCAGTCGATGCCGCCCTGGCCGTATTTTTGCCGGATAGCATAGAGTTTCTGGGCGAGGCTTGGCGCGCTACCTTGGGCTGCGCCCCGCTGCCGCACTCTGGCATCGTAGGTGACATTGCGGGCCGCCGCGGCGATACGGTGGGCCTCGCATAGAGTGTGGGACGGAGGAGAGACAGGTCCCCCGCATTGGACGCAAAGACCCTTCCATCGGCGAGATCTGCGGGCCTCTTTCATTCTTTTCCGGTCGCCGTCACGACAGGACTGACACTGGATCACGCCGGGCAAGATATCGGCGCTTCCGCATCTCGGACATTTGTTCTGATGACGGCGGACGATCTGCTTCACCGTGTTGTGGTGGACAACGCCGATCTCGCGAGCCACTGCGTGAAAGTTTTGTAGACGCTCGTAAGCCGCGACCACAGCAGCTTCGTCAAATCCGTTTTTGGCCATTCACCGGACTCCTGAAGGCCCCATGGATTGAACCATGCCGCCAGCAGGTGTCCATGTCCAGTGCGCCCGAAAGGCGCGCCGCCTCTAGCGAAAATAGGTAGGTGTGCCACGCCCCAACCAACGTATGCCGACGTCCACATCGTCCAGGCGTTGACCCAGATTGCCGTGGCCTATGTTCAGGGCGCGGACAAATTCATCGCCGACAAGGTGTTCCCGCCCGTGCCGGTTCAGCACCAGGCCGACAAGTACTTCATCTTCTCGAAGGACGACTACTACCGCGACGAGGCGCAGGTGCGCGCCGACGCGACGGAGTCGGCGGGCGGCGGCTTCAATCTTTCGACCGGCGCCTACTCGGCGAGCGTCTGGGCGTTCCACAAGGACGTGGGCGATCAGGTTCGCCGGAACGCCGACCCCGCGGTCGATATCGACATCGCGACGACCGAGTTCGTCATGCAGCGGATGCTGATCCGCCGCGACCGCTTCTTCATGTCGACCTACATGGTCACGGGCCAGTGGAGTCAGGATGTCGTCGGCACGGCGGGGGGCACGCCGGGCTCGGCCACGCCGGCGTTCTGGAATGACGATGCGGGCAGCGACCCGTTCACCGACATTTCGACCTGGCAGACCTTCATTCTGCAGAACACCGGCTACGAGGCCAACATCCTCGTGCTCGGCTACCCGGTCTATCAGGCGCTGCGCAAGCACCCGCTCATCATCGACCGCCTCAAGTACACCGAGGCGACCCTCTCCGGCACGATCACGCCGCAGCTTCTCGCCCAGGCGTTCGATGTCGACGAGGTGCTCGTCTCTAAAGCGGTCTACAACACCGCAGCCGAGGGTGCGACGGGATCGTACAGCTTCGTCATGGGCAAGAATGCCCTCCTCTGCTACAGGGCCCCAAGCCCGGGCCTGATGGTCCCGTCCGCCGGCTACATCTTCCCGTGGGAAGGCTACACCGGCACGAACACCATGGGGATCGCGATCAAGCAGATCCCGATGCCGTGGCTCGGCTCGAACACGATCCGCACCGAAGGCGAGATGTCGTTCGACATGCAGATCACCGGCAAGGATCTGGGGGTATTTTTCTCGTCGATTGTTCAGTGATTGATGAAGGCCAATATCAACTCTTTGGCCTTCTGAAGATCATCCAGGACCATCTTCGAGGGGATACGTAAGGTCTTCCAGCCGCGCGCAACAAGCATCTGATCTCGGCGCTCGTCACGCGGGCCTTCCCGCGCTTCGGACTGGGGTTCTTGCGCTGAAACTCGGCCTTACAGGCCATGGAGCAAAATTTCTTCTGCGTCGCCCAGGTCTTGAGGCTGACCGTTGGAAGTTTTTCAAATTCGGTGCCGCAATTGGCACAGGGTTTCGTCAGAACAGGCACTTGCTGACGATATAACCTCAAGGCGAATAGTGCAATAAAGGGCCTCGCCAAATGGCCAACATCCGCAATGTTGTCACCGCCGGCGTCCCCGAAGGGGAGATTGGAGGGGGGCAAGTGCGGCGCCCGTTCGCTTTCGGCAACGGGCGCATCGGGCCGGGCACCAATCTCTCGGCCGAGCAGATTGCGACGATCCGCCCGGTCAACCTGCGCTGCCTCGTCGAGCAAGGCTCGCTCGTCATCTGGCCAAGGGCGGCCCGTGGGCCGGCCCACGCGGCACCGGAAGGCGCGAAGCGGCATATCGTCCAGGTCGGCTTTGGCTCGCATGTCAGATACGACGTGATCGAGGGCGTGCGTCTAAACGAGGGGCCTCTCTCGAAGGAGGAGGCGGAGCGCCTCGCCGCCGAGCCCGTTTCCGCGCCGGGCGCCGCCGAGAGCAAAGCGGCCTGATTTCTGGCCCTCCGGGGCAAACCTCAACAAGAACAAGAGGGCCGCGCCGCAATGCGCGGGCACATAGGAGGGCATGATGAACGGTCTCGTTGGTCGGTCGAAGGGGCGCGCCGAATGGGCGGGCCTCGTTTTGCAGTTCGGCAGCGCGCTGGCTGGCCGCGGTCTATGGGATTCGGCGAGCAACACGCGCATGGGCGCCGTGTGGTCGAACGCCGGCGCGCCGACGAGCGGGGGGTCGGGCACTTTCGTCAATCTGGCTCAGCCCGGAGACCTTCTGGTCGACACCACGAACAAGGTGGTCTACCAGAACACGGGTACCGCGGCCTCGCCGACCTGGAGCCAGATGAGCGGTGCCGGCGGACTGTCGGCGCGCAGCGCTGCCGGCGGCATCGCGGCGGCGGGCACCTCGAGCCAATCGGCGGCGACGCCGCTTACTGCGGACTTCAATCAGGTCAGCACCGTGGCGGCCAACGCCGGCGTCGCGCTTCCGGCGGCGACCCCGGGCCGCGAGATCGTGATCCTCAATTCGGGGGCGAACACCCTGAAAATCTGGCCGATCAACGGCGGCACCGACGCGATCGACGGGCTTTCGGCCAACGCGAACACCACGCTCTCGACGGTCAACCGTATCGCGAGCCTCCGGTGCTTCGTCGCCGGGACCTGGATCTCGTCTCTGGGCGGCGCCGTAGCGTCGTAAGGGGCTTTCCCTATGCGATATCTGCTGCGCACGACCTCTTTGGCGGCGATCGTAATGGTCGGGGCCATCAAATCGGCCCTGGCTGTTTCCCTTCTGCCGGCCCTGACAATCACAACGGCCCTCAGCGCGACCGGTGCGCCAGCCTTCAAATTCGTCCAGACGCCCCCCCGCGATGTCGCCGTTCAGGCGAACTTCGTCTACGGGTCCGGCGGCACCACGGTGGACGCCTACCTCCAGACGACCTTCGACAACGGCTTGACCTGGTGCGATATCGCGAACTTCCACTTCACCACCTCAAGCGCTCGCGAGGCCATCAACCTCAGCTCGCTCACCCCGGTGACCACGCAGCACGCCTGCACTGACGGCTCGATGACCGCCAACACGGCGGCGGATGGCCTCCTCGGCTCGCAGTTGAGGGTAAAATACGCTTCGACCGGCACCTATGCGGGGACGAGCCTGCAGATCGACGTCGCCACGACGCCGCTGCAATCCGCACCATGACCTGGACCTATAACGTCGGCGGCCTTGCGACGAGCCCCCTTTTCCAGGTGCGCCTGATGATCGGCGACACGCTGACGCAGGACCAGCAGCTTCAAGACGAAGAGATCGACCAGTACATCACCTCCGTCGGCACGACGTGGGGGGCGGCCGCGGCGTGCTGTAGGACGCTATCGGCGCAGATGTCCCGCCTGGCCGATCAGACGTCGGGGCAGTCCGGCATCAAGTATTCGCAGCGCTCCAAGAGTTACCTCGAGATGGCGCTGCAATACGACGCCAAGGCTGCGGCGTATGCCGGAGCTCCCTACGCAGGGGGCATCTCGATCACCGACATGGCGACCCAGGACGCCAATACGGATCGCGTCGAGCCGGTGTTCTCGATCGGGATGGACGACAATTTCTTGCCGGTTCCGCCCGTCGACACCGAAAACGAGGGCAGCCCGCCGAATGGCGGCTTCTGATCGGTGGGCAGCAACTTCCCGGTCCAGCCGACCTCGATCCCGCAGACGATCGCCGGCCGGACGATATCGATTTCGCGGATCGGCGATCTGCCTACGGGAGACGCCGGGTATCGCTCCGGCGACCGCGGCAGCGAGACGGTCGTTCT
>Ga0134125_10006372_pt1 | contig 13367 bp, 15 predicted proteins | sample KB31751_FD_96464 | JGI IMG/M metagenome (GOLD analysis project Ga0134125, IMG submission 96464) | Terrestrial soil microbial communities with excess Nitrogen fertilizer from Kellogg Biological Station, Michigan, USA - KB3-175-1 | ecosystem: Environmental > Terrestrial > Soil > Unclassified ... | reverse complement strand
GGGCGCGTGGCGCCCGTTGCCGAACGGCAGTCGCAGCACACCGTTGTCGCTGTTACGTAGCCATTGCCATTTGAGCCACTCGGCGAAGAATGTAGGGCGCAGGTGTGTGGTGCCGAACGCGAAGCGGTCCAGCAGCCGCTCGGCGATCCAGTGCTGCTGCGCAGCATTGCTTTTCGCCTCACGTCGCGCAGATATCTGCGACATGTTGACCACAGCGCGCACGCCCGCTTCGCTGGCCGCCTGGGCGAAGATGGCAGTGGCCGGCAGCAGGCTACCCGGGGCAATCGGGTAGCAAAGATAGGCGGCGCTGACGCCGGACATCGCCGAACTGACGGCATGGAAGTCGAGCAGGTCGCCTTCGACGACCTCGGCCCCGATGGCGGCCAGCGCGTCGGAGCGTTGGTCGCTGCGGTGCACGAACGCGCGCACTCGGTGGCCGGCGTCGAGCAGCGTCTCGACGGTGGGCGCACCGGTGTTGCCGGTTGCGCCGCTGATGAGAAACAGCTGATCCGATGGCATTTCCTAGCCCCCTTGCTGAGTAACGATTCCGTTAGTAAGATAAGAGCACAACATGCTGAATAACGCAAGCGTTAGTCATGGGGGTTGTGATGGAGTTCGAGAACCGGCTGCAAGACCGGGGGAGATGGACCATTGGCGAAAGCTGTTCGATGTCGAAAGTCCTCGAGCTGCTCAGCACCAAGACCGCATTCCAAGTGGTCCGCGAGTTGTTCTTCGGCACAAGGCGATTCGAGGACTTCGTAGAACGCATTGCGACGTCGGCCCCGGCAGTGTCGCGGGCGCTCAAGCAGCTCGAAGCCGCGGGCATCGTCGCCCGCGTTCCCTACCGGGAGCCGGGTAAGCGCGTCCGCGACGAGTACCGACTGACCGAGGCCGGGGAGGACTTCCTGCCGGTGTTCATGTCGCTGGTGCAGTGGGGAGACACCTATCTGCAGGATGGCCCCGCACCTTTGTCGTTCGTCGACGCCGCCACCGGCCGGGCAGTTGGGGTGTGCGTCACCACCGACATCGACGCACCGGGAAAGCGGTCGGCCGACATTCAGATACAGCGCACATGATTGGCTAGAGCGGCGAGCAACCGGAAGGACGACCCATGACTCTGGTGGCCGGGCGTGGTCCGCTCAGCAGCGATCCGGCGGGGCGCTTCTCGCCCCCGATACCCGACGGCGTTGTCTACGTCGAGCCGCATCCACGGCGCGTGCAGGCGGTCAAGGACGGGCGGCTGGTGATCGACACCGAGCGGGCGCTGATGGTGCACCGGCCGGGCCGACCGCTGTGCTACGTCTTCGCCGCCGACGACGTCGGCGAGCTGCCGAGTGAGCCGGAGCCGGAGGCACCGGGTTTCGTTCAGGTCCCGTGGGACGCCGTCGACACCTGGTTCGAGGAGGGACGCAAACTCGTCCACTACCCGCCCAATCCCTATCACCGCGTCGACTGCCGTCCGACACAACGCCGCCTGCGCGTCCGCGTCGCCAGCACCACGCTGGTCGACACGGACGACACGATGATTCTCTTCGAGACCGCGCTCGGCCCGAGGTTGTACGTCGACCCGGCACACGTGCGCACCGATCTGCTGCGGCGATCCGAGACGTCGAGCTACTGCAACTACAAAGGCTTTGCGACGTATTGGTCGTTCGGCTCGGGCAAGAATGCCGTCGAGGACGTCGCCTGGTGTTATCCCGATACGCCGCCGGAAAGCCTGCCCATCAAGGGGTTTCTGAGTTTCGACGACGCCCGTGTCGACGTGCTGGCCGAGCTGCCGGTCAGCGGCCGTAGCTAGGACGCCCGAGCCCCAGCCCGTGCTGGGCGATCATGTTGCGGAACACCTCCATGGTGCCTCCGTAGATCCCGGCGGGCACGCCGTGTCGGAAGATGAATTCGATTCCACCGTCGTCTGCGGAACCTGTTGTATCGGTGGGCAATGCCGATGCCGTCCCCAGCATGTCCATCAATTCCTGGGAGACGTCACGCATGGTCTGGATGAGCCCCACGCGCCCGTACATGTCAGGAGTAGACATGGCCGCCTCGATCCGGGCCATGCTGCGCCCGAGGCGGTATTTCGTCGCCTCGTCGTCGATTGGGCGTCGCCCGTTCGCATCCGGCGTGGACAGGATCGCCGCGACTCGGTCGGCTGCCTCGGCCATCAGGTGGCCGTGCTCTGACAGCATCGAAATGTTCTGCAGGCCATGGTCTTGGATCTCGGTAACGCCATGTTCGGCGTCGAGGGCGAACCGCATCACCGTCCAGCCACCGTTGACCTCACCGATCCGGTAGAGGTCATCGACCCGCACGTCGCTGTAGTACACGATGTTGGTGCGGTCGCCATCCAGGGTGCGGATCCCCTGGATCTCGATGCCCTCCGAATCCAGCGGCACCAGAAACATGGTCAGGTTTTTGTGCTTGGGTCCCTGCGGATCGGTGTTGGTGAGCAGGAAGACATACCTGGCGTTCTGTGCGTTCGAGGTGAACATCTTGGATCCGTTGATGACCCAGCTCGATCCATCCGCCTCCCGCACCGCTCGCGTCTTGCAGGTGGCGACGTCGGAGCCGCCCTCGGGCTCGGTGTAGCCCAGGCATAGCCGGATCTCACCGGACAGCACGCCCGGCAGCACCGCGTCGACGAGTTCGGCTGCCCCGAACTGCTGCACCAACCGCGCGACGACCGCCGTGGTGCCCCAGTGGAACCACGGGGCATGGGCACGACCGATCTCGAGGTGGAAGATCCGGCGGCGCACCGGATTGAAGCCGCCTTCGGACTCCAGCTTCCAGTCCGACGCCAGATAGCCCGCTTCACCCAATGCCAAATGGACTTGCTCACTGAAGTTTTCACCGGTCTCACGATCGCGCCGCCGTACCTCGTCGGTGACGTGTTCGGTGAGGAACTCCCGGAACTGATCGTAGAAATCCTGGTCCTCGGTCGACAGTTCAACGCGGGAAAAATCCATTTAGGCCACGTCGATCACGAGGGTCCGGAAACGGTCGAGAGTCTCGAGCGCATGCGTCATGCTGTCGCCGGGCAGGTGGACGCTGACCCAGGTGACCCCGAGCTTCCCCAGCTTGTCCAGGCCGTCCAGGTAAGCGTCGGCGTTGAACGCGTCGTCGGCGGGACTGCCGCCCTCGAAGTTGGTGAAGGTGATGTCGATCGCGGACCAATCCCGGCCCGCCGCATCGCATCTGCGCCGGAGGTCGTCGATGCCCTCGGTGAGCTTCTGCACCGAGTCGATGACGGCCGTACCGGCGGTCTGCGCCAGTTGGGGCGGCGCGGGAAACGGGCACCAGCCGTCGCCGTACTGGGCCACCCGCTGGCGCGACGCGCTGGTGTTGCCGCCGATCCAGATCGGTGGGTGCGGGCGGCTGACGGGACGGGGATGCGCGGTGATACCACGCGCGCTGAAATGCTTTCCCTCAAAGGAAATGTCATCCTCGGTCCAGACGGCCCGAATCACCTGCAGCGCTTCCTCGAACAGCTGGGCGCGCTCGTCATAGCTGACGCCCAGCGCCGCGAACTCGCGCTTGAGGTAGCCCACGCCCACCGCGAGCGTGAAACGGCCGCCGGACAACAGATCGAGGGTGGCGCCGGACTTGGCCACCACGAACGGGTTTCGATACGGCAGCACCACGATGTTGGGGATCAGCCGCAGAGTGGACGTGGTCGCCGCGGCGAAACCCAGTGCGACGAAAGGGTCTAACGCGTCATGCCCACCGGCCTCAAGCCACCGCTGCGACGGCGCCGGGTGGTCGGTGAAGCCGAAACCGTGGATCCCGGCCGCTTCGGTCGCCGCGGCCACCTTGCCGATACCGTCCCCGCTCACCAATTCCGGGTTGTAGGGATGACTGTGCATCGGGTGGGTGATGGTGAAGTACATCGGACTTTTCCAGCCGTCAGAAGCGTGCGCGGGAATCGATCGAGGTGTCGCTGGTCCGCAGCGGGCGGATCAGCGCCTCCTGGGCGAAGGAGGCCAGCAGCTCACCCTCTTGTGTGTGCACGGCGCCGCGCACATACGACATTCCCGCGCCCACCTGAGTGCTCTCATGCGTGTAGAGCAGCCACCCGTCCCAGCGCACCGGCTCGTGGAAGGCGACCGAGATGCTCATCGGTGCGGTGGACACGGTCAGGTGCGCCTGGGCGGTGCCGATGCCTTCGTGCGCGCGCATGGTGGTGGAGATCCCGAGGTGACCGGTGAAGTACGCCAGCAGCGCCTTGGCCAGGTCGTCGCGGGTCGGGATCGGGTCGTAGCGCAGCCACGCGTAGAGCTCCGGCGGGCCGACCTCATCGGGGCTGTTGACGTCGACGACGTCCACCAGGCGCAGCTCGCGCCCGACCATCGGCATCGGGGAGTGGTGCGCGTCGGCCGGGGCGGCCACGTCGGGGCGCGGCAAGTGGTGACGGATGACATCGGCGGTCGGGACATCGGCCAGCACCGTGATGCTCAGGCAGCGCCGGCCGTTCTGATGCACGGCGACGACGGCGGTGGCGGTGGACCGGCCCTCGGCGACGACGTCGAGCGCCAGCTCGATCGGCGGACCGACGGTCACGGCACGGGAGAACACCGCGTGCGCCGAACGCACCGACTTGTCCGGGAATCGTTTGGCCACCGCGACAATCGCCTGGGCGAGCACCTGGGTGCCCTCCACCACCTGGCGTTCGTCGCCGACGGCGATCCCGGTGTCACCGGTGAACCGGTCCTGCGCGTCGGGCCGCACGTCAAACAGATCCAGCAGGCCCTGCACCGTCCACTCGGTCTGCTCGGATTCCTCGGAAGCTTTCGTCAAATCCGCTCCACCTCTCGTACCAACAGCACTCGGCTCAGCGTGACACTTTGAGTAGGATTTGTAAAGCTTGGCTAACAAGACGGCGGCCCAGCGGATGAACCCACCAGCGGAACACACAGGGAGGCAACACCATTGGGTATTGTGACCACCACTTCAGAGACCGCGTTCACGCAATCCGCCGAGACCGTGTACGACTTCGTCACCAACCCGGCCAACTGGACGAAGACCTACCCCGGCAGCGCGCACATCGGCGGCTTGCCGGAGCTGCCCCTCAAGGTCGGCGACACCTGGGTGGAAGCCGGACCCGACGGCAACCGGATCTTCAGTTGGCAGCTGGCCGCCGCCGTGCGCCCGACGCTGTTCGTATTCACCTCGATCGGCCGCCTGGGCCATGATCGCGACGGGAACGGCGGGATGGAGGGCCGCATCACCGTGTCCTACCACTTCACCAGGCCGGGCCAGGATGTCACGCTGTTCTCCCGGACCATGACGATCGAGGCGTATAAACACGCGCCCCTACCCGATCAGCTCTTCGTCGCGGCCAACCCGGCGAGGATCGACGCCTACCACGAGGCCGTCGCGACCGAACTCGCCCGATCGGCAGATTGACACCGGCACCCGCGGTGCATGACACTTTTTCGGTGTTTTGTAAAGCGGAAGGTTGGCCAAAGGCATGAGCGGATGATCCCCGAGCCGCTGGCCAACGGGTTCTGCTTCGGCGAGGGGCCGCGCTGGTTCGAGGGCCTGCTGTGGTTCTCCGACATGCTAGGCGAAGCGGTCCACACCTCGACCATGGGTGGGGCGCTGACCACGCTGCCGCTGCCAGGGCACTCGCCGTCGGGTCTGGGTTTCCGTCCCGACGGGTCACTGCTGATCGCTTCGACGGAGGACCGGCAGGTGCTGCGCTACGACGGCGAAACCGTCGTCACCATCGCCGATCTCGCCGACGTGGCACCGGCCAGCCTCGGTGACATGGTCATCGACGACGTGGGCCGGGCCTACATCGGATGCCAGGCGCTGCGCGGCGGCGTCATCATCCGTCTCGACCCCGACGACAGCCCCACCAGGGCCACTATCGTGGCCGAGGACCTCGACTTCCCCAACGGAATGGCGATCACCCCGGACCGCGGGACGCTGATCGTCGCCGAATCGACGGGCCGGCGGCTGAGCGCGTTTTCCATCGGTGATGACGGTGGGCTGACCGACCGGCGGATCTTCGCCGAGGGGCTGGACGGCCCGCCCGACGGCATCGCGCTGGACGCCGAAGGTGGCGTGTGGGCGTCGATGACGCTGGCCCATCAGTTCGAGCGGATCGTGGCCGGCGGCGACGTGACCGACCGCATCGACATGGGCGACCGGGTGGCCATCGCCTGCGCCCTCGGCGGCCCGCAACGCCGCACGCTGTTTCTGTTGTCGAGCACGGATGCCTATCCCCAACGCCTGGTCGGCACCCGGCTTTCCCGGCTGGACGCCGTCACGGTGACCACCCCCGGCGCCGGCCTGCCCTGACACTCCGAAGAGGTTGACGATGACCGACGCCTACTACGAACTGATCGACCCGGCCGGCGACGATGCCGACGCGTCGGGCGAGAAGTTCCGGGCGACCGACCTGGCGCGCGGCACCTGGTCGGCGGCGATCCAGCACGGCGGTCCGGTGTCGGCGCTGCTGGTCCGGGCGCTCGAGCGGTGCGAACAACGCGACGACACGCGCTTGTCCCGGGTCGTCATCGACCTGCTGGGCGGGGTGCCTGCCGAGGGCGACCTGTGGGTGCGCTCCCAGATGCAACGTCCCGGCAAGCAGATCGAACTCCTCAGCGCCGAGATGCTGGCCCCGGGCCCCGACGGCACACCCCGGCCGGTGGCGCGCGCCAGCGGCTGGCGGTTGCAGCACCAGGACACCCACGAGCTGGCGCACGGGGCGGTGCCCCTGCCCCGACCGAGAACCGAGGCCTACGACCGCAACCTCAAGGCGAAGGACTGGGACCGCAACTACGTGCACAGCCTTCAATGGCTGTGGCTGGCCGAGCCGATGAGCGACGGCCCCGGCGAGTCGTGGATCAACCCGACGGTCGATCTGGTCAAGGGCGAATCCATGACCCAGCTGGAACGGCTGTTCGCGGTCGCCGACTGCGCCAACGGCATCGGCAGCAAGCTGGACATCACCAAGTGGACGTTCCTCAACACCGATCTGGCGGTACACGTGTTTCGTGTCCCCGACGGTGATTGGATCGGGATCAGGGCGGAGACCAGTTACGGGCCGGACGGGATCGGGACGACGATCGGCACATTGTTCGACGAACAGGGCGCGGTCAGCGCCATCCAACAGTCGGTGCTGGTGCGCCGGCGCCCCGGTCGGGCCTAACGTGGAGGCGAAACCATGACACTTCGGCGACACCTCGTAAAGCGTGAATCATGAGCCAGCCGGCCCGGGCGACGACGCGCGCCGACACTGACACCTCGACCCGTCAGCGCATTCTGGCGGCCACCGCCGAGGTGCTCGGCCGAAACGGCAAGACCAAGCTCAGCCTGTCCGACGTGGCCACCCAGGCGGGCGTCTCCCGCCCGACGCTGTACCGCTGGTTCGCGTCCAAAGAGGAGTTGCTGTCGGCGTTTTCGGCCTACGAGCGACAGATCTTCGAAAGTGGCTTGATCAAGGCCACCGCGGGCCTCAAGGGCGTGGACAAGCTCGACGCGGTGCTGCGGTTCATCGTCGATTACCAGCATTCGTACTCCGGTGTGCGCATGGTCGACGTCGAGCCCGAGCACACCATCGCCCAGTTCTCCTGGGTCATCCCGCAGATGCGCGAGGGCCTGCGACGGCACCTACCCGGACCCAACTCCGCGGTGAAAGCGGCGACAGTGATCCGGATTGCGATCTCGCACTACATCGTGCGCAGCGACGACGCCGAACAGTTTCTGGCGCAGCTGCGGCACGCGGTCGGAATCAAGGGTTCTTCCTAGCCCCCGCGAAACTGTAACTGGCAACGCATTCCTCGAGTGGCCCTGCCGGTAGGTGCAGTTTCGCGGCCCAGTCGGCTCAGTCGAACAGCACCGCGGCGTTGAGATAGCCGGTCGGGTCCAGCGCGGCCTTGAGCGTCCGCATCGCGGCGATGTCGGCGGGCTCGCGCGACATGCCGAGGTAGGGCCGCTTGCGGCTGCCGACGCCGTGTTCGGAGCTGACATTGCCGCCGCATCGCGCGATGAGGTCCATCATCGGCTCATACAGCGTGCGCTCCCGGTCGGCGGGGCAACGCAACACGTTCAGGTGCAGGTTGCCCTCGCCGATATGCCCGAACAGCACCGGCAGCGCCCCGGGAGCGTGGGTGCTAACCAAATCGACGGCGTGGCTTTCGAATTCGCCGATCGCCGACAGCGGCAGCGACACGTCGAATTTCAGCGGCGGCCCGTACACACCGAGCACCTCGGCGATTGATTCGCGCACCTGCCACAACCGTTGCTGCGCGGCAAGATCCACGCCCACCGCCGGTTCGCCGCAGATGGGCACGTTCTCGAGCAGTTCGGCGAGGCGCTCGGTCTGGTCATGGTCGGCGGCCAACTCCACCAGCAGCAGCCAGTCACCGGTGACCGGGGCTCCCACGCCGCGATGTTCGCGGGTCAGCGCGGCGGCCCGGCCGTCGATCAATTCCAGGGCCGCGATGCCGTCCACGTCGCGAAAGATCCGGCCGGCGGCCACCAGCGCCTGCAGGTCGGTGAACCCGCAGATGGCCGTCACCCGGTGCGGGGGGATGGCGTGCAGCCGCAGGTCCAGCCCGGTGATGACACCCAGCGTGCCCTCGGCGCCCACGAAAAGCGCCGGAAGGTCGTAGCCGGTGTTGTCGCGGCGCACCCGGCTGTGCCGGCGCAGCAGCGAGCCGTCGGGCAACGCGACCTGCACGCCGATGACCTGCTCGCCCATGTTGCCGTAGCGGACGGTGCGCAGGCCGCCGGCGTTCGTCGACGCCATGCCGCCGACGGTCGCCGTGTCGCGGGCGGACAGGTCCACGCCGAACACCAGACCGGCCGCGGCCGCGGCCTGTTGCACCGCGGCCAGGGTGGCTCCGGCGCCGACCTCGACGCGGCTCTCGACGGTGTCGACGTCCCCGATGGCGTGCAGCCGTTCGGTGGACAACAACACGTCGTCGTGTTCGGGGACGGTACCGGCCACCAGCGAGGTCCGGCCGCCCTGCACCGTCACATGCGCGCCGGCATCGCGGCACACCCGCAGCACCTCGGCGACCTGCTCGGCCGAGCCCGGGCGCACCAGCGCGCTGGCCCGCCCGCGATAACGGCCGGTGTGGTCGACGCTGCGCGCCGCCAGCACGTCGGGGTCGGTGACGACATGGTTCGGCCCGACCAGGCTCGCCAGACTGCGCAGCATGCTCGCGGTTATAGCACCCGCTCTAGAACTGCTTGTGCGGCACGTCGGTGACCAGGCCGCCGTCCATGATGAACTCGCTGCCGGTGGAGTAGGACGACTCGTCGCTGGCCAGGAACAGGATGAAGGTCGACACCTCCCGCGACTCGGCCGGGCGGCCGAGCGGAATGGTGACCATGTCGTCGGGCAGGTGTTTGGTCATCGGGGTGCGGATGAAGCCGGGGTGCACGGAGTTGACGCGAATGTTGTGCGGCGCCAACTCCAACGCCGCGGACTTGGCCAGGCCGCGCACCGCCCACTTGGAGGCGACGTAGGGGTGCACCATCGGCGCGCCGCGCAGGCCCTCGATGGACGACACGTTGATGATCGAGCCGCCCCCGGCCGCGATCATCGGCTCGACGGCCACCCGCATACCCAGGAACGTCCCGGTCAGGTTGACGTCAATCACCTTCTGCCACTTGGCCAGATCGAAGCTCTTGAGTGGGCCGAGCGCGACGGTCCCGGCGTTGTTGACCAACACGTTGAGCTTGCCGAATTCGCCGACCGCGGTCTCGACCGCGGCGTCCCACTGGTCGGGCTGGGTGACGTCGAGGTGCACGTAGCGCACCGCGTCACCGATTGCATTGATTTCAGCGGCCACCGCTTTACCCTCGTCATCGAGGATGTCGCCGATCACCACCTTGGCGCCCTCGGACGCCAGCAACCGCGCGTGCTCGGCACCCATTCCGCGCGCACCGCCACTGATGAGCGCAACTTTGCCGTCTACCCGTCCCACGTAGGGGCTCCTTTCGATTTAAGTGGTCACCAAAGTGCTTGGTGCGTAAAGGCCTTTTCCGGTGACCAGCGGCAGGTCAAGCGTGGTCCGGATGCCGGGCGGCGCCGCGATCACCGCCGGGATGGCGTTGACGACGCGACCCGCGGCGCCGGCGATCGCGGCGTGGTTGTGGTCGCCCTTGCGGCTGCTCGGAATGATGTCGACCGCATAGGAGGGCTCGCCGGTGATCTCGACGCGGTAGGAGCCGTCGCCCGCGGCGGGCTGGGGCAGGTCGGGCCGCAGGTCGGGCCGCAGGCGGGTGACGTGCTCGATGACGATGGCGGGATGGCCCTTGACCATGCCGCGGATCTCGAACTGCAGCACGGCCACGGTGCCCTTGGCGACGCGGCCGACCGCGATGTCGAAATCCTCGGGTGCGGGCTCGCGCTGGTAGGACTCGGTGATCTCGTCGACCTCGATGCCCAGGCCGGCGGCCAGCTGACGGATGGCGGTTCCCCAGGCGATGCTGAGGATTCCTGGCTGCAGCAGCATCGGGATTTCGTCCATGGGCTTGGCGAATCCCATGTAGTCCATGACCTCGGTCCCGCTGTACGACGCGTAGTCGTGAATCTCCATGCAGCGCACCTGTTCGATGCGCTGACACGTCCCGGCGAGCGCGAACGGGATCAGGTCGTTGGCGAACCCCGGGTCGACGCCGCTGATGAAGATGCTCGAATTACCTTGCTGGGCAGTGTCTTCCACGCGGGCGATGTACTTGTCGGGCATCACGCCCCACGGGAACTGCAGTAGCCCCGGCGAGCACCCGACGACGTTGATGCCGGCGGCCAGGATGCGCATGACATCGGCCATCGCCTCGGGCAGCCGGGTGTCGCCCATCGCGCAGTAGACGACGCACTCGGGCTTGGCGGCGATGATGGCGTCCAGGTCAGCGACGGCCGCGACGCCGGTGACCACACCGGTGTCCAGGCCGACGCCGCACAGCTCGCCCGCGTCCTTGCCCACCTTCTCCGGGGTGGAGACGCACACCCCGGTCAGTTCGAACTGCGGGTTGGTGATCAGCTCGGCCAGGGCCAGCCCACCGACATTTCCGGTACCGACGTGCGCGACGCGGATCGCCATGACAGTCTCCGTCCGTTGAGCGCTCAAAACTTTTCTAGACACTAGTCCATTAATTTGGGTGCGCATACCTGCCGGACTGGTCGTGACCGGCGGGGGCAGAATCAATCGCTGATGACACCACGCGAAGACATTCGGTTCCCGTCGGGCGACGACCTGATCAGCGCCTGGCTCTACCGGCCGCCGGGCGGTGGGCCCGCGCCGCTGCTGGTGATGGCGCACGGCCTGGGCGCGGTGCGAACCATGCGGCTGGACGCGTACGCCGAACGCTTCAGTGCGGCCGGCTACGCCTGCCTGGTGTTCGACTACCGCAATTTCGGCGACAGCGCGGGCCGGCCGCGTCAGGTCCTCGACGTCGGCATGCAGCTTGCCGACTGGGCCGCCGCCGTGGACTACGCCCACACTGTCCCGGGGGTCGACCCCGACCGAATCGCATTGTGGGGCACCTCTTTTGGCGGCGGGCATGTGATCGCGACGGCGGCGCGGCTGCCGGGCATCGCCGCGGCCGTGGCCCAGTGCCCCTTCACTGACGGCATCGCATCGGCGCGCACCGTCACCAACCCGTTGATCACCGCGCGCATCACCGCGCGGGCGGTGCGCGACGTGCTCGCGAGTAAGCGGGGCAGGCCGCCGGTGATGGTCGCCACGGCGGGCCCGCCCGGCGAGGTCGCGTTGATGAACACGCCCGACGCGTATGCGGGCTACCTGCGCCTGGTGCCCGACGGGGTTGACTTACGCAACGAGGTCGCCGCCCGAATCGCGTTGCAGGTCTTCACCTATCGCCCGGGACGCCTGACGCCGAAGATCTCCTGCCCGATCCTGTTCTGCGTCTGCGAGGCCGACTCGGTGGCTCCCGCGGCGGCGACGCTGCGCCACGCGGCGAGAGCGCCCCGCGGTGAGGTCAAGCTGTATCCCGAGGGTCATTTCGCGATCTACGTCGACGACGCGTTCGAGCGTGCGATTGCCGACCAGCTCGGCTTCCTAGACAAGCACCTGAACGGTGCGGGCGCCTAGGGTCCGAGCGGCGATGTCGTGCGGATCGCCTCGTCGCGGATCAGTCCGCGCAGCAGCGCGGTGCTGAACTCGGCGGCGATCTCCTTGGCCGAGCGTCGTCCGCTGGGCCGCAGCCAGCGGTAGCTGCCCAGCGTCATGCCGATGTAGCCCAGTGCCAGCACGTGCGAGTCGCACTGGTAGAACTCGCCGCTGGCGATCCCTCGGTCGATCAGGCCGTGCACGTGGTGGTAGACCTGCGCTTCCTTCTCGCGCACCTCGGCGACCTGCTCGCTGGTGAACCACTCGGTGATGTAGGGCTGCTCCTGGAAGTACACCGCGGCGCGCTCGGGATCGCTGGCGATGCCGGTGAGCAACCGGACGGTGTACTGGTAGAGCGCCTCGCGCGCCGTCCAGGACGGGTCGTCGTGCACGGCGGCCAACGTGCCCTCGGCGGCCTGCCGGTAGATGTCGAACAGAATCAGCGACTTGCTGGCGTAATAGTGATAGACCGTCGCCTTGTTCAGTCCGATCACGTCGGCCACATCATCCATCCGGGTGCCGTGATAGCCCCGCGCCGCGAACAGCTTGGTGGCGACCGCCAGGAGCTCTTCGCGGCGCGTTTGCCCATTGGGTGTGATGCTGTCGGCGGGCATCTGTTCTCACTATCGTCGGTCCGGGCAGGCCAGGCCCGCTTCGGCCAAGAATAACTATCAATCAACTGGTTGGACAGTTTATGCAAAAGCGCCGGGTGTCGCGTCGACGGCCATGCGACTAGACTGCTCATCGAACGAGATTCGAGAGGTGGACCGATGGATCCGAGCCCGGATTACGACGCAAGCGACGAGATCGAGTTCTTCATGCGGTACCTCACCTGGGGTTTGCGCGGCGTCACCGACGGCAACGGATACCCGCCGCAGGCCTACCCGCCCGTTTAAAACCCCCAGCGCACAGACTGCCCCGGCCTACCCGGATTGCTCGGCACTCCCCACCCCGCGCACCCGGTTTCGTGGGCTGCGGCGTCGCCAGCTACAACGCTTTGAGTTCCTCGGCGACCTCGGTCACCGATTTCTTCGCGTCGCCGAACAGCATGCTGGTGCCCTCGCCGTAGAACAGCGGGTTGTCGATGCCCGCGAACCCGGAGTTCATCGACCGCTTCAGCACGATCACCGACCTGGCCTTGTCGACGTTGAGGATCGGCATGCCGTGAATCGGGCTTGACGGATCGTTGCGCGCCGCCGGATTGGTGACGTCATTGGCGCCGATGACGATCGTCACGTCGGTGCGCGAGAAGTCGTCGTTGATGTCGTCCATCTCCTT
>Ga0134125_10006370_pt1 | contig 13368 bp, 14 predicted proteins | sample KB31751_FD_96464 | JGI IMG/M metagenome (GOLD analysis project Ga0134125, IMG submission 96464) | Terrestrial soil microbial communities with excess Nitrogen fertilizer from Kellogg Biological Station, Michigan, USA - KB3-175-1 | ecosystem: Environmental > Terrestrial > Soil > Unclassified ... | reverse complement strand
GTGGCGCGGAACTCGACGACGCGCGGCCGCTCGATCGGCGACACCTTGTCCTTGAGGAAGTCCAGCACCTCCGTCTCGGTGAGCGTTTCGCCGGCGCGCGGCTGCACCACCGCTTTCACGGTCTGGCCGCGATACGGGTCGGGCACGCCGATCACGATGGCCTGCGCGATTTTAGGGTGCTGGTAGAGCGCCTCCTCGACGAGGCGCGGGTAAATCTTGTAGCCCGACGCGATGATGATGTCCTTGATACGATCGACGATGAAAAGATAGCCGTCGGCGTCAAGATAGCCGACATCGCCGGTGTGGAATCGCCCGCCCGCCATCGCCTGCGCGGTCTCCCCGGGCTTATGCCAGTAACCGGGCATGACCTGCGGTCCGCGCGCGCAGATTTCGCCGCGCTCGCCCTGCGGCAGGAGGGTGAGCGGGTCTTCGGTCGAGACGATCTCGATCACCGTGCCCGGCACCGGTAGCCCGGCGGAACCCGTGCGCGCCGCGTCGAGCGGATTGATGGTCAGTACCGGCGCGGTTTCGGAGAGCCCGTAGCCCTCCATCAGCTTGCAGCCGGTCGCCGCCTCGAACTTGGCCTTGACCTCGAGCGGCAGCGACGCGCCGCCCGACACGCAGATGCGGATCGAGCTGAGATCGACGCTTTGCGCCTTGGGGTGATTGTAGATCGCGGTGTAGAGCGTCGGCACGCCGGGCAGATAGGTCGGGCGCTTGCGTTTGATGAGCGCGAACAGATCGTCGATGGTGAAGCGCGGCATCAACAGCAATTCGGCGCCGCAGGCGAGGCCGAGATTCATCGCGCCGGTCATGGCGAAGACATGGAAAAACGGCAGCACGCACAGCACGCGCTGGATCGCGCCTGGCATCTGCTCGAGCCAAGTCAGGCATTGCTGGGTATTGGACCAGAGATTGCGATGCGTCAGCATCGCGCCCTTCGGCACGCCGGTCGTGCCGCCGGTATATTGCAGCACCGCGACGTCGCTCTCGGGGTCAATCGCGGCGGGCGCGACATCGCCGCCATTCGCGGTGAGATCGCGGAAATCGACATGCCGCCCGTCGCGCGGCCAGGACGCGGTGTCGCCGCGCCTGAACAGCCGGTACAGCAGGCTTTTCGCGGACGGCAGAATGTCCGCCATGCGGTGCACCACGATTTTACGGAGCGACGTCGTGCCGAGCAGCGGCGCCGCCAGCACGTAAAGCTGCTTCACGTCGAGCGTCACCAGCACTTCGGCGCCGGAATCCTCGACGAGGTGGCGGATTTCGCCCGCCGTGTAGAGCGGGTTGAGGTTGACCACGATGCCGCCGATCATCGCGACCGCGAAATAGCATACGACATAGGTCGGCGAGTTCGGCAGCAGCAGCGCCACGCGCGTCCCCTTGGTGACGCCCTGCGCGGCAAGCCCGCTCGCCGCGCGGCGAACCAGATCGCCGACATCGCGATAGGACCAGCCACGCCCCATGAAATCGAGACACGGCCTGTCGCCATGCGCGGCTGCCGCGTCGAGCATCAGTTCGTGAATCGGCCGGCCGGGATACTCGGTGCGCCAGTCGATGCCCGCAGGATAGGATTTCAGCCAGGGAAGGGACGCGGGTTCGGAGCCTTGAATTGCCATCGCGCGATTATACGCGGACGGGTGGAATCGTCTAATCTCCGGCCATGACATTGCGCCTCGCCTTCATGGGAACCGCCGATTTCGCGGTGCCGAGCCTCACCGCGCTGATCGAGGCCGGGCACGACATCGCCGCGGTCTATTCCCAGCCCTCGCGGCCGAAGGGACGCGGCCACAAGCCCCTTCCCTCGCCGGTCGCCGCGCTGGCGCTGGAGCGGGGTCTCGAATTGCGCACGCCCGAAAAACTCGATGACCACGCCATTGCCGCGTTCCGGGCGCTCAATCTCGACGTCGCGGTGGTCGCGGCCTATGGGCTGATCCTGCCGCAAGCCGTGCTCGACGCGCCCAGGCGCGGCTGCGTCAATATCCATGCCTCGCTCCTGCCGCGCTGGCGCGGCGCGGCGCCGATAGAGCGTGCCATCCTCGCCGGCGACGCCGAGACCGGCGTCACCATCATGCGCATGGAAGCGGGGCTCGACACCGGCGCGATCCTGCTCGCCGAGTCGGTCGCCATCGGCCCGCGCGCCACCGCTTCGGCGCTGCACGACGATCTCGCCACGCGCGGCGCGGCCCTGTTGCTGCGGGCGCTCGACGAAAATCCGCCGCCGCGCGACCAGCCCGAGACTGGCGCCACATATGCGAAAAAACTACGCCGCGAGGAAGGGGCGCTGGACTGGCGCCGCGCCGCCGCCGAACTGGATCGAGTGGTGCGCGGGCTCAACCCGCGCGTTCCGACCTGGTTCGCGCATGACGGAACGCGCATACGGGTGCTTGAGGCCGAGCCGGTGGCCGAAACGGGCGCGCCAGGCACGGTGCTGGACCACGCGCCGACCGTCGCCTGCGGCGCCGGCGCGCTGCGCCTGCTCCGGCTTCAGCGCGAAGGCCGCGCCGCGATGAGCGCGGCCGAGTTCCTGCGCGGCCATGCCTTGCCGCCCGGCACGGTGCTGCCATGCCCCGCTATAAACTGACGATTGAGTATGACGGCACCGGTCTGGTCGGCTGGCAGCGCCAGGCGAAGGGCGAATCCGTCCAGGCGCTGCTCGAGCGCGCGGTCACGCTGTATTGCGGCCGCGAGGTCACCGTGCACGGCGCCGGCCGCACCGATGCGGGCGTCCATGCGCTCGCGATGACGGCGCATCTCGACCTGCCGCGCGCGGACGCGCCCGACAAGATCCGGGGCGCGCTCAACCATCACATGCGGCCCGCACGCGTCGCGGTGCTGGAAGCCGAGCCCGTGGATGACAGTTTCGATGCCCGCCGCTCGGCCAAAAGCCGGCTCTATCGTTATCGCATCCTCAACCGGCGCGGTCCGCCGATGCTGGAGAAGAACCGTGTCTGGCATGTCGCGCCGCCGCTCGATGACGCGGCGATGGCGGAAGCCGCGCGGCATCTCCTCGGCAAGCACGACTTCTCGACCTTCCGCAATTCACTGTGCCAGGCGAAATCGCCGGTGAAGACGCTCGACCGGCTCGACGTGACGCGCGACGGAGACGAAATCCACGTCATCGCGCAGGCGCGCTCATTCCTTCATCATCAGGTGCGCAACATGGTCGGCACGCTCAAACTGGTCGGGCTTCACCAATGGCGCCCGTCGCGCGTCGCCGAGGCGCTGTCGGCGCGCGACCGCCGGGCCGGCGGCCCGATGGCCCCGGCGCACGGGCTTTACCTGGTCGAGGTGATTTACGAGCCGAAAAACGTGAACGCGTGAGTGAATATCTGCACGCCCGCGACCACGACCGCGGCATTGAGCAGCGTCGCGACTAGTCCGGCCGCGATGCCGACGGTTTGCACCCGCTCGTCGCCTTCGAACAGGCCGAGTCCGATAATGCAGATAGCGAAAGCCTGCGGCCCGTTGGCGAGCGGAATCGGCAGCGCCAGCACAATGGCGTAGACGATGAGGACACTACCGAGCACGACCGGCCGTTCGGTGCTGCGCTTCAGGAAATGGGCAGGGCGCGGCTTGAACCAACGATCGAGCCGCCGCAACACCGGATCGGCGCGCTCGACGAAGCGGCGGAACCGCTCGCGCCGGATCGGCCGTTGCCGCAGCCAGCGCGGCAGCAGCGGCCGGCGCTGGCCTTGCAGCAACTGCGTGGCGACGAGAATGATACCGAGCGCGAACGGCACGGAGAATCCGGGTATGATCGGACCCGGGATCGCGTTGGGCAGCGCCAGCACCAGGATCAGCAGGCCGAACCCGTGATTGCCGAGCGCCGACAGGATTTCGTCGAGCGTGATGAAATCGCCCTCGCCCGTATCGGCAAGCTCGCGCAACGTGTCGGCGGCGCGGCGCGGCGCGAGCGTGGCAGGCGGCGGATGCGCGTTCAATAGAGACCCTGGGTGACGCGGCTCAGCCCGGCGCCCAGAACGACATCGAGCAGGACCAGCGCGGTGGCGGCCGACGCGCCTGCTCGGGTCGCAACGCGCGCGATGAACCATTCATAAAGCAGCACCATCAGGAGGACGACGCCCGAGAGTACGCCGGCCGCGCCGTTCGGAAGCAGCCGCAGCGCCCCCACCGCGGCAACGAACAGGAACAGGACGGTCTCGAGAATCTGCGACCAGTTATAGGCGGTGACGAAATCGTATCCGCCGCCACCGATGCTGAAAACCCGGCAGAACGCCAGCGCCGCCAGCGGATAGGCGCACCAGCCGATGACATAGCCAATGCTCTCGACCAGTAGGATATGCGCGACGCCGCCAGCCGCCCATTCCGCCGGCGAAACACGCAGCGCCAACAGCGCGACGAACGCCGGATAGCAGATGATCGCCGCCCAGAACGAACGCGCGGTACCCTCGGGACCGCGGTCGAACCATGCCATCGCGCGGGTATCGAGCCGCGCCAGCCGCCACGCGCCGTAAAGTCCCGACGACACTTCGCGCAGATTGGGCAGCGCGGTCATGTTTTGGGAAAATATCCCTCGAGCACGAGCCGGTAGATCTCGGTCAGGCGCGCGACATCGGCGACCGGCACGCTCTCATCAGCCTTGTGCATGGTCTGACCGACCATGCCGAACTCGGCGACCGGGCAATATCGATGGATGAACCGCGCATCCGAGGTGCCGCCAGCGGTGCTGAGTTGCGGCGTCTGGTTGGTGACGCGCGAAATCGCGTGGGTCAGAAGATCGCTGACCTCGCCCGGCGGCACCAGGAAGGATTCGCCGCTGACCTGAACGGCGAGATCGTATTTCCCCGCCGCCAGCGGATCGAGCTTTTGCCGCAGATGTTGTTCGAGACTCGCGCTCGACCATTTGTCGTTGTAGCGGATGTTGAATACCGCGCGCGCCTGTCCCGGAATCACATTGGTCGCCGGGTTGCCGACATCGATGGTCGAAAGCTCCAGCGTCGAGGCCTGGAAATGCTCGGTGCCTTTATCCAGCGGCTCTTTCAGCAGCGCCGACAGAATCGTGACCAGACGATGCGCGGCGTTGTCGGCGAGATGCGGATAGGCGGTGTGGCCCTGGGTGCCGCGCACCGTGACGGTGGCGTTGAGGCTGCCGCGCCGGCCGATCTTGATCATGTCGCCGAGCGACGCGACGTTGGTCGGCTCGCCGACGAGACACGCGTCGAGTTTTTCGCCCCGCGCCGCCAGCCACTCCAGCACCTTTTTGGTGCCGTTGATCGAAACGCCTTCCTCGTCGCCGGTGATGAGCAGGCTGATCGAGCCGCCGAAATCCCGGCCGCGCGACGCGACGAATTGCGCCGCCGCCGCGGCGAAGCAAGCCACCGCCGCCTTCATATCGGCGGCGCCGCGCCCGACCAGCAAGCCGTTGCGCACCACCGGCGCGAACGGATCGCTGGTCCAGGCCTCGCGCGGGCCGGGCGGCACCACATCGGTGTGGCCGGCGAAACAGAAATTGCGTCCCGACGTGCCGAGACGCGCATAGAGATTGAGGATCGGGGCGGTGCCGGGCTCGGAGAATTCCTTTAGCTCGCAGCGGAAACCCTGCTTTTCCAGTTCCGCGGCGAGAAGTGGCAGCGCGCCGGCGTCGGCGGGCGTGACGCTGGGGGCGCGGATCAGCGCCTCGGCCAGCGTCAGAGGGTCAATCGTTGCGGCCACGTTGATAGTCGTCGCGTAGCAATTCGTTGATCGAGGTCTTGCGCCGCGTCTGCTCGTCGACGCGCTTGACGATGACGCAGCAGGCAAGCGACGGACCGGGCGAGCCGTCGGGCAGTTTCCGGCCGGGCAGGCTGCCGGGCACCACGACGGCATAGGAAGGCACGCGGCCCAGGAACACTTCGCCGGTGGCGCGGTCGACGATCTTGGTCGACGCGCCGATGAAACAGCCCATCGCCAGCACCGCGCCCTGCTCGACGATGACGCCTTCAGCGACCTCGCTGCGCGCGCCGATGAAGCAGTCATCCTCGACGATGACCGGCGCCGCCTGGAGCGGCTCCAGCACGCCGCCGATGCCGACACCGCCCGAGATGTGGCAGTTCTTGCCGATCTGCGCACAGGAGCCGACCGTCGACCAGGTGTCGATCATGGTGCCGCGATCGACGTGCGCGCCGACATTGACGAAGCTCGGCATCAGCACGACGCCCGGCGCGACATAGGCCGAGCGCCGCACCACCGCGCCCGGCACCGCGCGGAAACCTGCTGCGCGAAACCGCGCGTCGTCCCAGCCGGCGAACTTGGCCGGAACCTTGTCGTACCAGGGCGCGCCGCCCGGCCCGCCGGGGATCGGCAGGGAATCCGCCAGGCGGAAGGACAACAGCACGGCCTTTTTGAGCCATTCATTGACCTGCCACGCGCCACCGCGCTTTTCCGCGACCCGCAGCGTGCCGGAATCGAGACCGTCGAGCGCCGCCTCGATCGCGTGGCGGGTATCGCCAGTCGTCGCCGGCGTGACCTTGTCCCGATTGTCCCAGGCCGCATCGATGGCCGCGGCCAGTTTTATGTAGTCCATGGTTTTCCGGTCGCTGAGAGGCTGGATTGAGGGGCCGCACCTTGCGGCAGCATCGGCCCTGCCGTCAACCGACCCGCCCGCTTCCGCCGGGCCGGCCCTTGAAAGTTCTCTATTTGTTTCCTTTGTAATTGCCTTCGTAATTGCCGGGCGCATGCTGCGGCCAGCGGCCGAATACGGGGGATATCGGATTTTTGCCTAATCGCCGGCGAATACGATCTTTGCTGATCTTGTCAGGGGCCGGCCGCCTCGTCCGCCGCCGCTTTCAGCCACGCCGCGAGTTCGTCGACAACATAATGAACATAAGGCTGATCGGACCCGACGCGGGCCCAGTCGAGCGGATTCCTGACCCACGCCGTGGTCATGCCGAGGGCGGCCGCCGGGGCAAGATTTCGCGCCATATCCTCGACGAAAAGTGCCGATTCCGTCGCAAATCCGTACCGCTTTGTCAGCGATTCATACGCGGTCGGGTCCGGCTTGGGCTTGTAGCCGCTGGCGACGATGTCGTGGATCGCTTCGATATGGCCGGTGAGACCGATCCGCTCCATTACCCGCTCGGCATGGCGCACAGTGGCGTTGGTGAACACCAATTTGCGACCCTGGAGCCGGTTGATCGCGGCGACCAGCGCCGGGTCGGCGGGAATGCCCGACAGATCGATGTCGTGGACATATTCGAGAAAGCGCGTCGGCTCGATGCCGTGGTCGTTCATCAGGCCGCGCAACGTGGTGCCGTGGCGGGTGAAAAATTCGCGGCGCATCCGGTGCGCTTCGTCATAATTGATCTCGAGCTCGGCCATGATGTAGTTGGCCATGCGCTCCTCGACCTGCCCGAAGAGATTATGGGTCAGCGGATAAAGCGTGTTGTCGAGATCGAAGATCCAGGTCTCGATCTCCGCGAGCGGACGGCCGCCTGTCGTCGATGGCACGCGATTTTCAGGCACGATCTATACCGGACAATTCAATTTTGCGCGGTCCCCCTCGGCCGCCGGGAGGGCGGGGATCGACAGATACTGCATGCGTTTGAGCTCGCGTCGTCCCCGGGTCACAGTGTCGAGCACGAGACCGCAGGCGAGGCTGATAAATCCGAGCAGCATGATGCCGGTCGCGAGGATGGCGGTGGGGAAGCGCGGCACCAGCCCCGTCTCGGAATAGGTCCGGATGATCGGGACCGACAGCAGCAGGGAAATCGCGGCGAACATCAAGAAAATCCAGGAGAAGAACGGCAGCGGCCGTTCTTCCTTGATCAGCACCCCGATAGTCGACAGGACGCGGAAACCATCGCGCACGGTGCGCAACTTGCTGGACGAACCCGGCGGGCGGACACCATAGCGCGTCGCGATTTCGCGCACCGGCATGCCGAGTTCCAGCGCGTGGACGACCAGTTCGGGTTCAAGATCGAACCCGTTGGCATGCGCGGCGAAGGATTTGACGAAGCGGCGAGAGAATATTTTATAGCCCGACAGCGTGTCGCGGATGCGGTTGCCGAAAACCTTGCCAATCAGCAGGGACAAAATGAAATTGCCGATACGGTGGCCCGCCCGGAACGCGGCGTCACCTGCGACCTCCCGGGAACCGTTGACCATGTCGAGCCGCTCCGCCGCCAGCACCGCGACCAGGCCGGGCGCGGCGGCCGCGTCGTAAGTGCCGTCGCCGTCGACCATGACATAGATGTCGGCCTCGATATCGGCGAACATCCGGCGCACGACATTGCCCTTGCCCTGCAGCGCCTCGTGGCCGACGACGGCGCCGGCGGCACGCGCCAGCGCCACGGTGTCGTCGCTGCTGTTGTTGTCGTAGACAAAGATCGTCGCTTGCGGGAGCGCGTCCCTGAAATCGCGCACCACCGCGCCGATCGACGCGGCTTCGTTGTAACACGGGATCAGCACGGCAATCCGGGTCGTGGCCGCCGGCGCCGGGATTTCAGCGGAGATAAATGGAATGGGTCGGGAAATAGCCAAGAGATTGCCGCCGATCAGGTTCGGGCGTGCATTTGATCCCAGGAAACGCAACCGCGCAATGGCCGGAAGCGGGCATGGAACGCGGCGAACGCCCATATAAAGGGCGATGATCGATACCATGGCGGAAACCGGACCAACCCCTTATGAGCGCGAACAGATCGCACGGATCGAAGCGTGGCGCCAGGAACCGCCGGGACTGATCGAGCGCGCGACTGGAACCGCCCTGTCGCCCGTGAGCCGGCTGATTTCCAGCGTGATGCCGCCCGCCGCCATCGAAGCGCTGTTGCGCGCATCGGACTGGATGGCCGAACACACGATCCGCGAAACGATGCCGCGCGATCGCCATGACGTGCTCGAGCCGCACGACGCGGCGGCGCGCGCCATAAGACAATGGGCGATGGCGTATGCCTGTGGCGAGGGCGCGGTCGCGGGTGCGGTCGGGCTGTTGTCTCTGCCGGTCGACATCCCGGCGATGGTGACCCTTTCGCTGCGCACGATCCGCCGCATCGGCGGCGCCTATGGCTATGACGCGGCCGATGACCGGGAACGGCAATTCGTCTATGCCGTGCTGTCGGTCGCCACCGCCAATTCCCCGGCACAGAAACGCGCCGCGCTGGAGACTCTGCAGGGCATCGAGACGCGGATGCTCGCGCATAACTGGGCCGTCCTTGCCGAACGCGCCGCGCGGCGCGGCGTCAGCGCCGAAACCCTTTTGCTGGTCGCCCGCGACCTTGCGCAACAGCTCGGCGTCAATCTGACCAAGCGCAAGGCACTGGCCGCCCTTCCCGTTGTCGGCGCCGCCATTGGCGCCACGGTCAATGGCTGGTACATGCGGGATATCGGCGCCGCGGCTCAGCGCGCCTATCAGCAGCGCTGGCTCCAGGATCGCGGCCGCTACCCCGGGCCATCATGGTGCGATGCAAAACAAGCGGCTGACAAGCAAGAGCCGGACCGAGGCCCCGACATTGCAAAAAAGTGACACAAAATCAAAGAACTGTGACAATACGCCGCCACTCACTCGTGCATGACTGCCCAGCGCTATCCGCTATTTCGCAAGTGCACAATCTACCCCATCTCTCTGCTGTACCCCGGAGCCTTCTTGGCTCCGACTTGATTGGTGGAGGATCATTATGTTGCTTCGCAAATTGTTCATCGGTGGGGCTTTGGCAGCTGCCATCGCGGTCACCGCCTTATTCACCTCGTTCGCAGCATCGTCCGCCAACGCGGAAGGCGGCCAGACCATGACCAACCAGCCGATTCCCTACTACGTTTTGCGGTGGGAGAACCCACTTCTGCCGCCGACGCCGATTCGGCCGGTCTTCGGTCCGTAACCTTTCCGGGCCCGCGGGCCGTCGCCGAAGCGCGGCCCGCGCCGCCCCTTCGGCGCCCGGCTTCGCCGATGTGGCGATGGACGGTGCCCAGCCATCTGTGGCAATTAACCCCCGCACGCTTGGGGGTTCCCATTTCCGCTTCCGATAGCGCCATTCCGCCCAGAACGGGTTTTTTTGCCCTGCGGCGATGGATTCCGACCTTGGCGGGATTCGTGGCCCTGGCGGCGGTGGCCGCGCTCTATCACGCCGACTGGCCGGTCTACAAAGCGGCGATGCATCAGATCGGTGTCACGGTTTTCTATTATCCCTTCCTCGATTTCGAAGCCATGCTGGGCGGCGCGCAGTGCTGGCAGCACGGCATCGACGTCTATCACTACAATCCCTGCGATGTGCTCGGGCGCGGCCATTCCTATTCGCCGCTTTGGCTCCGAATCCCGTTTCTGCCGGGCATCGCCTGGGAAACGACGATCGGCTGGGGCTTCGCGATCGGGTTCTATCTGTCGCTGGGCTTGCTCGGGCCGGCGCGCAACCGCTGGGCGCTGGCGCTCATGATCGCCGCCGCCGTGTCCCCGCCCGTGGCGTTCGCGCTCGAGCGGGCCAATGTCGATGCCTTGATGTTCATTCTGATGGCGGCCGGCGGAGGATTGTTGTTGTTCGGGCCGGGAATCCGAGTCGGCGGTTACGCAATTCTGTTGCTCGCGGCGCTGCTGAAATTCTATCCCGCGGTCACGCTGATTCTGGCCTTCCGCGAGAGACCGCGCCTTTTCGCTCCCGTCATCGCGACGGCGGGCACGATCTTCGGCGCCTTTCTGATTTATTTCTGGCGTGAAATTCTCCTGCTGCCGATGAACATCCCGTCGGGTTCGTATTTTTCCGACTTCATCTTTGCCGCCAACCTGCCGAACGGAGCAGCCTTTGCGTTTCGATGGGAACATTGGCCCTTGGCGGAGCCCGTCGCCATCGCGATTTGGGTCCTCCTCGCGGCGATCACGCTCGCAACCATCTTCCAGATGGCGACGTGGCCCCGTCTCGCCGCGGATTTCGCCGCCCTGTCCCTGGCCGAGCGGATTTTCCTTCTGCTCGGCGGCGTGGCGATGGCGGGCTGCTTCTTCTCCGGACCCAATATCGGGTATCGCAGCATCCATCTGATTTTCGCGATCCCCGGCATGACGGCGCTCGCGATCGTAGGCCGCGACAAATCCGTCCGGTGGTTCGCGCTGGCGAATTCCATCATCCTCGGCGTCTTGATCTGGGATGGCGCCTTGACCTGGCGTTCTCACATTCCAAGGACCGATCTGGGGCTGAGCGTCGCCGCGGTCGAATGGGTTGTTCGCGAATTGATGTGGTGGTGGCTCGTTTCGGTCTTTCTCGGCTTGATCGTCGTTTTCGTGATCGAGTCAAATGTCGTGGCGGGGATACGATTCCGCCGGCGGCAGGTCTCGTCGGTTGAGATGCCAATCCACGCGGAACGCTCGGGGCGATAAGGTCGCCACGACTACAGGAGAAGTGCGATGCCCGTCATCGACGTTCATACCCACATGCTCGGTCGGGGCTGCTTGAGATGTTGCGCCGGCATGGCGGGCCCCACTACGAAATCCGCCCGTCGATGATGGCGAACATCAACGGGCGGTCGCCGACCGAACCGCACTTCGCGCCGATTTGGAAAGCAATCGACGAACGGGCGTTGCCCGTGCTGATACATCCGACGTCGCCACCGGGCACGGCCGAGCTCGACATTGCCGATTACGGGCTGGTCGCCGCGGTCGGTTTCATGATCGACACGACGCTCGCGGTGTAGCGAATGATTCTCGACGGATTCTTCGATCGCTACCCCACGCTCAAGCTGATCGTGTCGCATGCTGACGCGACCTTGCCCTATATCGCTGGCCGGCTCGATTTCTGCTGGGAGAAAATGAAGGCCGCGCGCCAGCACATCGCCCGGCCGCCCAGCACTTACTTGCGTCACGTCTATTACGAAACAGTGTGCTATCGGCCCGAAGCGCTGGCGCTGGCGATCGATGTCGGCGGAGCGGACCATGTCCTTTACGGGTCCGACTATCCGCACAATATAGGAGACATGACCGGTTGCCTCGCGCGGGTCGACGCCTTGCCGGCGGCACAGCACGATGCGATCCGTTCGGCGAACGCGCAACGGATTTTCAAGCTTTAGGAAACGATGGACGATCTTTCTCTCCTCGGCGATCTCGTCGCCAAGGCCCGCGTGGCGGGCGCCGACCAGGCCGACGCGCTGCTTTCCGAAGGCGCGTCGCTGAGCCATTCCCAGCGCCTCGGCCGCACCGAAAAGCTCGAACGCTCGGAACATTTCGATCTCGGCCTGCGCGTGCTTGTCGGCAAGCGTCAGGCCATCGTATCGGCAAACGATCGCGACCCCAAAGGCTTCCCCGAGCTGGTTTCGCGCGCCATCGACATGGCGAAGGCTGTACCGGAGGATCCATATGTCGGTCTGGCGCAACCCGACGAACTCGCGCGTCAATGGCCGGACCTCGATCTGAACGATCCGGTCGAGCCGGCGCCCGCAACGCTGATCGAGCGTGCCAAGATCGCGGAAGACGCCGCCCGTTCCGTGACCGGCGTCACCAATTCCGAAGGCGCTGGCGCAAGTTGGGGACGAGCGCGCCTCGTCATCGTCGCCTCGAACGGTTTCGCCGCGACCTATGCCGGCACCAACCATTCGGTCGGTGTTTCGGTGATCGCCGGCGAAGGACTTGGCATGCAAACCGACGGCGATTACGCCAGTGCCGTCCATGCCAGCGACCTCGCCAGCGCCGCCGACATCGGACGCCGCGCCGGCGAACGCGCCGTCGGCCGGCTCAACGCGCGTAAGGTCGCGACTGGCCGGTACCCGGTATTGTTCGACCGCCGCGTTTCGGGCGGTCTGCTGCGCCATATGATCGGCGCGATCTCCGGTCCGGTCGTGGCGCGCGGCACCAGTTTCCTCAAGGATCGGCTCGGTCAGCGCGTGTTTTCGCCCGGCATCAACATCATCGACGATCCGCATGTCCGGCGCGGCCATCGATCCAAACCGTTCGACGCCGAAGGCGTCGCCAACCAACGGCGCGCGGTCATTGCCGATGGTTTCCTCCAGACCTGGCTGCTCGATCTCGGATCGGCACGCCAACTCGGCATGCGCACGACGGGCCATGCCAGCCGCGGCATGTCGTCGCCGCCCGGCCCGGCGCCGACGAATATGTGGCTCGAACGCGGCACGACGACCCGCGCCGGCATGATCGCCGACCTGAAAGAGGGCCTGCTTGTCACCGAACTCATGGGGATGGGCGTCAACGGCGTCACCGGCGATTACAGCCGCGGCGCGTCCGGCTTCTGGATCGAGAACGGCGCCGTCGCCTATCCGGTTTCCGAGATCACCATCGCCGGCAATCTCAAGGACATGTTCATGGCGCTGACGCCCGCGGACGATCTTGAATTCAAGACCGGGATTGACGCGCCGACCGTGCGCATCGACGGCATGACGGTCGCCGGGCGATAAACTCAGCCACGTCCGGCGATCGTCACGCCGCCATCGATGACGAGGGTG
>Ga0134125_10006369_pt1 | contig 13369 bp, 15 predicted proteins | sample KB31751_FD_96464 | JGI IMG/M metagenome (GOLD analysis project Ga0134125, IMG submission 96464) | Terrestrial soil microbial communities with excess Nitrogen fertilizer from Kellogg Biological Station, Michigan, USA - KB3-175-1 | ecosystem: Environmental > Terrestrial > Soil > Unclassified ... | reverse complement strand
TCTCAGGTTGTGTAAAAGAATAATCTGCGATTAATTTTTGCACAGCCGATTCCATAGATGCGTCATTCACTCTTTCCCAATTTGTGATTACTCCATCCATCAACGTTTTTTCAGGGGCAGAACCTTTAATGGTTTTGAAATATTCCAAAGATCTTCCTCTCGAAGAAGGTACACCAAAGCCTTGGGTTTTATGTTGACTGCGGCTTTCAGCAGCAATCTCACCATAACTTTCGCCCAGCAAAGAGTTGTAGCCGCCTGCATCTATTTTAAATTGATCGGGCCTTTCTGTATTTACACTTCCAAAATTAAAAGTATTCCACAACAGCCGTTTTGCCTGCCAGGGTTTTACACCATATTTAAATTGTTCAGGAAATTTTGTTGGATCTGCCGCAGCATCAAACGCTTCACCGGCAAGGATTGCAGAGGCAGTATGATGTCCATGTCCACCTTCCCCTGTTGTTGGAAAACGGGTAATAATTACATCGGGTTGAAATTTTCTGATAACCCAAACCACATCACTGAGGATTTTATCATGGTCCCAGAATTGAAAAGTTTCATCCGGACTTTTTGTAAATCCAAAGTCATACGCTCTTGTAAAAAACTGCTCAGCGCCATCGATTCTTCTTGCAGCCAGCAGTTCCTGTGTCCTGATCAATCCCAATTCAATTCCCTGTTCATCGCCAATTAAATTTTGTCCGCCATCACCGCGGGTCATACTTAAATAACCAGTGCGGTATAATTTATCATTCGCCAAAAAGGCCAACAGGCGTGTGTTTTCATCATCCGGATGAGCTGCTACATAAAGAACAGACCCAAGTACATCCAGTTTTTTTATCTGTTGAAAGATCTGTGAAGAACTGTAAGTTTTTGGAGCTTGTGCAAAAGTGAATTGTAGAAAAAAAGAAAAACCCAGGAGTAAAAAATATTTGCGCATTTTTTCAAATTTTATTTTACGAATGTAAGTTAATGTTGATTTTACCTAAAGCCTTTCTATAAATAATATAACTGAAAACAAAAATTATGAAATCAGCCTTACAATATAAAATGAAAAAATGTTTTGAAATCCTGCTAATTGATGGTCGGTCTTATTTGACTATCGGCTAATTTCTCATACATTAAAATTTTCACCGTCCATTGTGGCATGGAATAATTAAGGGCTATCTCCACTTTAAAAAGCTCAAGATCATTTTTTTCTTTATCCAATTGCAAAATGCTGGAGGCAAAAGCGCGGTTTTCATCAGGTTCATCATAATTGCCAGAAAGTTTGTAAGAGCTTTTATCATAAAAAGTGAGCGTGCATCCATTTAATTGCCGGTAATATTCCCTGTATTTTGAAACAGCTGAATCGTAATCATCTGATTGAAACAGGGTGGTTTGCCATGTGTAAGAAAATGGATCAATATATTTTGTAATAGAGGTAGCTATTGCTCCCTGTGGAAATATTTTGCTTTGAAACTCCACCGTACTGGCAGTTTCATTGATTGTATCGCCCTTAATGTTGTTGAAATTCTGATAATAATCCTGGGCTACTTTTTCTATAACAGGTTTTATTGAAGCAGAAGATTTATGAAAAGAAAATTTTGGCTGGGCATTGATTGAAAATGCATAAAAAATAAAAAAACAGGTAACCAATTGTTTCATAAGTTTTGTTTTTGGGTTTAGATTCGAACAATTTGCGATGTTAGCCGATAAAAACTGTAGTGGAAAATAAAAATAATCAACACGGTGTGAATATCTCCATTTTATCAATAAAGAAACAAAAATCAGGTATAAATACTTCTTCAAAAATTAATTGATTCTGAATTTCCACATTTTTACAAAAACGAAAATCATTGCTCTTGAAAATTGAATGGTATAAGGTTTGAGAAAAAAATTGCAGGAAATACATTACTTTTTTAAACAAATAAAAAATTAACCTATGACAATCATTCGCCTTTTAGTATTTGCTTTGATGATCAATTTTACCGTCTCTGCACAAAATTCTGATTCTACAAATCATAGAAGACGTCAAAACCAATATGGTGAATCCGGAAACCAACAGTGGTATCAAATGCAAAACGGTAGCCTTGTTATGTATAGCCATGGAGAAAAAAATGCGATTATAAAAGATGTAACATTACCCGATGGAACAACTATCACAACTGACGGAAAGGTAACATGGAAGGACGGCAAAACACACATACTTCAGGATGGAGAATCCATCGGAATGAATGGGAAGATTCATACAAGCAACAACGGGAGCAATGATGGAATGAAGCATATGCGCAATAATTCTGACAGCACGAAATAATGCAGGATCTTTTTTATTGAATAAAAAATGCCACCTTTTTCAGATGGCATTTTATTTAAGTAGTAGTTGAAGAAATAAATCCGATTCTTATTTCATTAAAATTTACATTCCTAACAACTTATACATTTCATCCAGCTTAGGTGAAAGAATAATATCTGTTCTCCTGTTCTTTGCTCTTCCTTCCGGAGTAGAGTTGCTGGCAACGGGCTCATAATAGCTGTGACCGGAAGCGATCACTCTCGTAGGATCTACTTTGTAATTATTGACAAGAATGCGAACGATAGAATTAGCACGGGCTGTGCTTAAATCCCAATTGTCCTGGTATCTGCCGCGAATCGGAATACTATCAGTATGTCCTTCAATATTTACAGAAACATCAGGATTCAAATTAAGCACAGCAGCGAGTTTTGATAAAGCATCAACACCTTTCGGGTTTACAACCGCGCTGCCGGAAGGAAATAATAATTGTTCCGATAAACTCACATAAACTTTTCCATCTTTTTGATAAACCGAAAGCTCATTCGAATTAAACCCTTTTAATGCTTCACTCATTTTATTTTTTAATTCCTCGGACGCAGCTTTTTGTTGATTCAATAAATTTTGTAATTGTTCTAATCTTTGTTGTTGCTTCTGTAAATCCATCTGGCTCTGCGTTAGCTTGTTTTGCTGTTCACTGCTCTGTTGCCCTAACTGACTATTTTGATTTTCAAGAGCGCTAATTTTCGAATTTAGTTCATCAATATTTTTTTGTAAAGAAGCGATCTGATCGTTGAGAGCTGAAATGTTAGAATTTAAAGCGGCATTATTATTTGCAAGATGTGTGCTGTCATCGCGTAAAGTCGCAGTTTCTCTTTGAGACTGCACTAAATATCTTTTTGCCACACAACCAGTAAATACAAAAACTACTCCAACAATTACCAAAACTTTTTTCATGTCTAAAATTTTATTATTATTTATTTATCAAATGAAATGATCTTTCACAAAAATACATACAAACCTCTATGTGGTTAAAATTAAAAGAAGCAAATCAAACTTCCCGTATGAAATGCTTGTTCCCGGCAGTCTCAAAAACTTTGAAGTTCATTTTTTTCAAAAACCTTTCATATCGTTTACTTACAACAGATTCATAAATAATTCTCTTAACTCCTTTTCCGGTTAAAAAATTATTTTCCTTATTTAAAATAAATTTTCCGACTTTATCATCGCGATATTTTGGAACTGTATAATTTAATTTTATGACAGCTGTTCCATCTTCTTTCAATTCTGCAATAAAAATAGTAGCGATAACTAAATCACGCAAAACCAAAAACCTGAGGTTGTTGTCTTTATCTTCATTAAGAAAATCCGGAAAAAGCTGATGAATATCTTTCTTATAAAATTCAAAAAATTTATGAACCAGTTTTTCATTTCCATTAAATTCAATCAGCTCCAAATCTTCTGTTGTGCGATAAATTTTAAACAGGTAATAAACATTGATCAACAGAAGAAATCCGTTCGTTAGAACAATCGGAAAAGCCTTGATCATGAAACCGTAAACAATAAAGAATAAACAGCCAAAAGCATTGATCCATCTGAATTTGAGATCATCGTTCATCATTAATGAAATGCCAAGAAGAACGGAAGCGAGATAGCCAACAATAACTGCTGTTTGATGTAACATAAAACTGAATAAAGCGAATCATGCAAATATGGAACCCAAATAATTCCCAAACAATTTTTTTTATTGATGCCAGTTCAATCAACTTATTTTAAAGCAAAGAAACAATTACAAATATTTTTTCAACTGATAAAATTTTCGAATTCTTTTTGATTCAGCTTAGTTTGGTACTTTGCTTGTTATCTTAAAGAAAAATGAAAAATTAATTTTAATATGCAAATTCCATTTTCTGTTTTAGATCTTGCAACGGTTACAGAAGGAACTACGCCGGCTGAAACTTTTGTAAAAAGTATGCAGCTGGCGCAGCATGTAGAGAAGTTAGGATACCGGCGTTACTGGCTTTCAGAACATCACAATATGATTAGTGTTGCCAGTTCTGCTACATCTGTTTTGATTGGTTACATTGCCGGAGGTACATCAACAATTCGTGTTGGCTCAGGAGGAATTATGCTTCCTAATCATTCTCCGTTGGCCGTGGCAGAACAATTTGGAACACTGGAATCATTATATCCCGGCAGAATTGATTTGGGATTAGGACGTGCGCCGGGAACCGATCAATTAACGGCAATGGAACTTCGTGGCGATCGTTTTAATAATACGAATGATTTTCCTCAAAACATTTTAAAATTGCAAACGTATTTTTCTGAAGAAAACAGCAGTTCAAAAGTAAGAGCAATACCGGGAGAAGGATTGCATATTCCTATTTGGATACTTGGATCGAGTACTGATAGTGCACAGCTGGCAGGGCTTTTAGGATTGCCATATGCATTTGCAACTCACTTTGCACCCACCCAATTTCAGGCAGCAATTGATCTTTATAAAAAAAACTTCAGGGCTTCGGAATATTTGCAAAAGCCCTTCATAATGGCTTGTGTAAATGTAATCGCAGCCGAAAGTGATCAGGAAGCAAATAGGTTAGCCACGTCCTTGTATCAAATGTTTTTAGGAATTATTACGGGCAACAGAAAACGTTTACAACCGCCGGTAGATAACATTGATGAAATGTGGAATGAGTATGAAAAAGAAATGGCAAGCCAAATGCTTACTTATTCATTTATTGGCAGCCCGCAAACGATTAAAAAAAACGCTGAAAGGTTTATTACCGAAAATAAAATTGACGAAATAATGATCACCTCCAATATTTTTGATCAGGAGGCAAAGCTCTATTCTTTTGAATTATTTGCAAAAGTGATGAAAGGTGAGATTTAATAATTTCGTTTATACAAGACCGTTAGAGGCTGTAAAATATACTGTGTCAAAGTTCAAAAATTATTTTGGAACTTTAAAAACACAGTTTAAATATGGAAAAGAAAAAAGAAGTCTTCGATTATGAAGCATTAAAAAAGAAGACCCTGGAGCAAGTTCGTTCGGGCAAAGGATTATTTAGCAAAGGAGGTGCTTTTGCGCCCCTGCTAAAAGATTTTTTAGAAGCTGCTTTACAAGCAGAGTTGGATGAGCATTTGGCTGCTGAAGCGACAGAGCAAAATAACCGCAAAAATGGCTATACTAGCAAACAACTGCGCACGGATGGTGGGACGATAGAACTGAATACACCTCGTGATCGCAACAGCGATTTTTCTCCGGAGATAGTTAAGAAAAGAGAAACGATCTTAGCCGAAAGCCTGGAGTCAAAAATTATAGGCATGTACGGTTTAGGGATGAGCTTTCGTGATATATCAGCTCACATTAAAGATATTTATGATAGCGATATTTCAGCGGCCACTTTATCGGCAATTACAGACAAAGTTATTCCCCTTGTGAAGGAATGGCAGGCGCGGCCTTTGGAATCAATTTACTGTATTGTATGGCTTGATGCAATGTATTATAAAGTGAAAGAAGATGGCAAAATGCAAACCCGTTGCCTCTATAATATTTTAGGCATCAACACTGAAGGGAAGAAAGAAATTCTGGGCATGTATGTAAACCAAAGCGAAGGAGCCAACTTCTGGATGAGCGTACTGACAGACCTGCAAAACCGTGGTGTAGCGGACATTCTGATAGCTTGCATTGATAATCTGAAAGGTTTTGCTGAGGCGATACAAACGGTATTTGCAAAAACAGAAGTTCAAAGCTGCATCGTACATCAAATTCGTAATTCTTTAAAATATGTAGCCAGTAAAGACCAGAAAGAATTTATGAAAAATCTTAAACCGGTTTATCAGGCAGTAAGCAAAGATCTGGCAGAACATGAACTGGAAAATCTTTCAGAAAAATGGAGTAAAAAATATCCGGTGGTGATAGATTCCTGGAAAAGGAATTGGGATAAATTAAGCACTTATTTTAAGTATCCGGCTGAAATCAGAAAGCTGATTTATACCACTAATACCATTGAAGGTTATCATCGTCAAATCAGAAAAGTAACAAAAACAAAAGGCGCGTTTACTTCTGATATGGCATTGCAAAAACTGATCTATCTGGCTACTCAAAATATCCAGAAAAAATGGACTCAGCCACTGCAAAACTGGAGCATCACAATCTCTCAGTTAAGTATCATTTTTGAAGACAGATTAAAACTAAAGATTTAAGCTTTAGCGAAATGAAAACAATGATTAATTTTATCAAACCCAGGAACGAAGCGACGGTGAAACTTTATACCGATGTTTCAAAAAATGTTTGGGCATCGAGCCCAAACATTTTTACCCAGGAACTTCGCTCCGGCTCATCATTACCCGATATTTCGGGAAATATTTTTGACACAGTTTATTTTACACTCCCGACCGTTATGCTAAAGAGTATCAATTAAGAATGTTCCAAGGTCAATGACGTCTCCTTCCTTCATTATAAAATCTTCAAAATCTGAAAGATCAAGATTAGACATTACCTTGCTTTTAAAAATTATGTTCTTGTTTTGATAAACGACAAAATAAAAATCGGGCTTCTGATCAAGATTCACCGGTTTTTTAAAGTCGCGGGCTGAAAAAAGAAATTTCGCGACTCCTTCTTCATCAGGAATACTTTCTCCCAAATAATCGTCATTAAAAATATCCTGGTCATAAAGGCGAACTTTAAAATCATTACCGGTAACGGGTTCATCGTTTCCCCTGCTGATAAGCCGCACTTTTACTTCAACGTTCATTTCTTTATTGAGAGCTATAGAAGACATATTTTTTTATTTTCCGAAAAGTAAGAATTTTTATTTATTCATGCAAGGAGAAGGATTTTTTCGTCTTGCGCTACTTCATATAAACAGTTAGTCAGAAGAAGAATTTTTATTGCTTTTTATCTTTTCCTTATTCTAAAGTTTTTTTATATTCAGAAATAACTTTCCAATATTCATTTCCGTAAGAAACTAAAATCTCCTCTCCCACCTCAATATCTTTTTTTGCTTGTAAAAAAACTCGTTTATTGTCCACTACATATTTTGAATTATTGACCAGTTCGCTTTTAGTCAGACCATTTGCATCGTTTGCATATCGCGCCAATGCTGTTTTTCTTCGCATTGCATCTATCACATAATTGCGATTGATATAATAAACATAGCCATTAAAAATTTTTCCCTCCAATACATTTTTCCATGTTGTTATTCTTCCTTTATATTCAATGATCCGTGTTCCTTTGGGAATAAATGTTTTTGTGAATAATCCTTTTCCGGCCCCCGGTATCTTCGACTTTTTTATCACTAAGTGTTTTTCAAATAACGCCATAAAAATTGAATAGAAAATATAATGCTGTTTTTTAACTTCTATAAATTGATCACACATTTCCGTTCGCTGCTTTCAAAAGCGGTTTCAATTATTTTTACAACCTCAGCGCCTTCTCCAGCAGTTACAGGGACAGGTTTATGAAAGCGTATAGACTCATAAATAGCATTGTAATAATCATTATAATTTCCCTGCTCGGAAGTAACATATTCACGGATAATTTTTCCATCAATTTCTGTATGTAACAACCCTTTTTCTGTTTCAGGTTCTGTGCCCCAATCTTTTCCTGAAGGAATAATTCCCTCCTGTAACATCTTCTCCTGCACATCAGTTTTGTGTTTGATAAAAGAGCCTTTCAAACCATGCAAAATGTAACCAGGCAAGGCTTCCCGCACAAGATAGCTTGCTTTTAAACGAACTCTTAATTTTGGATAATACAAAAGCAATTCAAAATAATCATCAACCTGCGAAGTAGGCCTTACGATTCGTATGTCCGCAAAAGTCTTTTGCGGAGATCCAAACAACTGCAAAGCCTGGTCAATTAAATGCGCACCCAAATCATACAAAACACCAGCGCCCGGGCCTGGTGTTTCTTTATGTTTTTTTGCACTTAGCTCCTGACGGAATCTGTCGAAGTGCATTTCCACCTCCACCAATTCACCTAATAAGTTTTCCGATAAGATTTTTTTGATCGTTTTGAAATCACTATCATATCTCCTGTTCTGATAAACAGATAAAATTTTATTTTCTCTTTTTGCAATCTCAATCAATTCCTGTGCTTCTTCGAAATGTACTGTGAACGGCTTTTCAACCACAACATGTTTTCCGGCTTCCAAAGCTTTTTTCACATATTCGTAATGGGTATAATTAGGAGTATTTACTATAACTAATTCCAGCAGGTTATCTGCAAGCATCGCTTCCAACGTTCTGTAGGTTTTCACTCCGGGATATTTTTCCTGAGCAATATTCTTTGTTCTTTCTAATACGGCATAAAAATTAAACTGTGGATTAACAGATAAAAAAGGTGAATGAAAAACAAGTCCGCTCATCCCAAAAGAACATAAAGCGGTATTGATGGGTGCTGACATAAATTTATATTGTTTCTTAAAATCTAACCTTTAAAAAGCGGGAATGATTTTAATGAATAAAAAAAGATTTAAAAAATAAAAGGTTTTATCTTCCGTTTTAGAAAAGATTCATCAACCGTTGGATGAAATTAATTCAATTTTTAACCCAAAGCTAAATAAATGAAAAAAGTAATTCTTGTCGCAACAATTTTTTTAATGGCAGATGCCGGGTTTGCTCAGGCAGATATAAAGCCAAACGTAATTAAAGTGAATCCGCTCGGGGCATTATTTGGCTCCGGCACTGTTTCTTATGAAAGAGCGTTTCATCATAAAAATTCTATTAGCATCGGGCCTTCTTTCGGAATTTTCACTTATGACCATTTTCGCTATACCACTTACGGCCTGAGCGCTGAATACAGATATTATTTTACAGGCTTTGCGCCTCGCGGAACTTATGCCGCTGTTGGAGGAAATGCAGATTTTGGTACAACTAAGTTTATCGATTATGAAGGCAGCTTCAATACAAAAACCAATGTTTCAGGTTTCAGAGGAAAATTGGTTGCAGGACATCAATGGATCTGGAAAAGTAGATTCAGCCTGGATGTGAACGCAGGAGCACAATACATCCGGTATAATTTCAGAGACAAGGAAGGTTTTTTCGGCGATGGAGAAGCGCTTGCCACAATTTTCCCAAGCATCGGCTTAGCCATAGGCTACAATTTTTAAAAAGCTGTTTCTATAAGCCTTCTTTTAATGTTCCCATAAATAATAAATTCACATCCGGATCTAAAATTATTTCCGTTGGTCTCATCGCTAACGGAATATTTTTTTGCGTCACTTTATTTTTTATACCAATTGTTTTGATCATTGTATGATCATTTTCCTTTAATGCTATTTGAAAAGGGAATTCAAAAGCATCCGCTTGCGTTTGTTCAATTTTCAAAGTCAGTATTTTTTTGCTTTTGTTGTAAGTCCACGAAATATTCAACATTGGCTGGCCTGAAGTATAAAGCCATTGATCAAAAAATTCTTTCAGGTTTTGGTGCGTAACATTTTCAAATATTTTTCGAAGATCTCTTGTGTCAGCATTACTTCCTTTATAAGTCTGATAATATTCACGAATTGATTTCCAGAATAAAGTATCACCTACTTTTCTGCGAAGCATATGCAGTACCCACGCTCCTTTCTGATAACTGTTTGCATTCAATAATTTCATTAAATTATTCTTTTCAGAGGTATCTACAACAGGCGTTTTTTGTTTATTGTAAAAATTAAGAACCTGGTGCCGTTGAGTTCTCATCAGGCTTTTTAAAGTATCAATGCCATATTTATCTTCAAAATAGAGATCAGTCATATAAGTAGCGAAACCTTCACTAAGCCAGAGATGCGGCCAATCCTTTTCTGTAGCATTATCGCCAAACCACTGATGCGCAATTTCATGCGCCATCAGGCTTTCAAGCGTTTTCGAATCAACAGAATTTTCAAAATAAAAAATACAACTTGCATTTTCCATCCCCCCAAAAATCGTTTTGGATTGAACATCGGCAAGCTTCTCAAAAGGATAAGGAGCAAGATGCCTGGTAAACCATTTCAAAATATTTCCGGCAATTGAGTAATGAGCAAAACCGCTATCCTTCTCTTCCGGAAAAACCCAACTTGAAACAGGAACGCAATCAACATCATCAATACGGTTTACAGCAAAATCAGCAACACCCACCACCATTACTTTTGTTGGAATCTCAATCGCTTCTTTCCAATGAGTAAGTTTTAAATGATCAGCAAGACTTGTTTCTTCAATCTTTTTTCCGTTTGAAATCACCTGGTAGTGATCGGGAGCTGTAACAACAAAATCGACGCTTGCTTTATCAGAAAGATGATCATTACATGGGAGCCAGTTGTGTGCCCGGTTTGGCCAATTATCACCAAAAAAAACACGCTTTCCAAATTTATTGTTGCTGATGATCAAACCGTCAGCAGGAATTCCTTCGTAACTGACTTTATAAATCTTTTCCACACCGCTCACCGCTTTATCGTGAATGATGAGATGTTGCGCATCTTGTGAAAAATCAACCGGCACGTCATTCTTTTTTACAGAAGTGACCCTCATTCCTTTTCCATCGGAGTTCCTGCTGACAAGATCAAACAACACTTCATTTACAGTCTTTGTAAATTTTGTTGTTATCTCTGCTTTTCCCTTAATAATATTGTTGCTGTCATTTAACAAGATATTGAAACGATAATGTTGTACATCAATTCCATTGTCAGGAATCTGAGCCAGCAAAACCATGGAAAACATGGAAGCGATCAGAGTTATAAAATACTTTTTGAAAGAACTATGACAAAAAACAGGCTTCATTTTTTTTGCAAAAAATACAAATAAAAACATTCGAAAGTTTTATTTTTTGAAAAAATAAAAATCATCCGTCAGAATTATTTATTTGTTGGCTAATTCGTTCAAAATAGTAAAGCGACAAATATTTGTAATTTATATTTTGAAATAACGGTGATGGACAAACGAAAAGAACCAGCGTTGCAAAAATTAAACAAGCGCTTAAAATTTATTTAAAAATGTGGATAAACCATTTTTGTTAAGTAAGTTTAAATAACTTTAATCAAAAGATTTTTATGAAAGGCAAGAGTGGAAAACTGATTTTTAGTTTGCTTATACTAGTTTCATTACAAGGCTTTTCTCAAACTCCTAAAGAATCTTCACATCCATTATTAGATAAATATTATCCACGTCCACAAGTTGATACGCCAACTGTTGTTATTCAAAGTCCGCCTGTTCCGGAAACTCCTGTTCCTCAAAAAATAGTTCCCCAAAAGAACACAACGACTCCTTCTGCAAAACCTTCTGTAGCAGAAACAAAAATAACTCCGGAAGCTAAGCCTGTTCCGGTAGTCAACGATTCTTCAGTAATAACACAGCGGGTTGAACCTGTTGTTTCTATGCCAAATACTCCGGCTGTTTCAACTTCGGTTGCACCGGTTGCATCAGCATCGGTTCAGCCTGCAGTTCCGGCAACAAAACCTGCCGCATCTAAACCTTCTACTCCATACAACAGGGAAAGATTAGGAAGCAGTTCGCCGTTGTATAATACCTGGGAGAAAAATAATAACGGAGCCGGATCTGTTACTACCGGTTCCAAATAACAATTTGTTCGTTATTTTTCTTTTTAAAAAACCGTTATTTCCCTTTTAAAAAAATTGGGATAGTTTTTGACGACTGAAAGTTCATTTAAAAAACTAATATGATAACAATTTCAAGCCACGGAAATATCCTTTACACAATTGTAAGCGAAGAAATTACCAAAGATGATTTTTCCGAAATAGAAAAGAATTTGGATAGATTATTCAACAACTTTCCTAAAGCTTGCTGGTATTATGAAATGCAAAATTTTGATGGATGGGAGTTCAAAACATTTTTTCATGCTTCAAAATATAGTCTTGACCATAATAACCACTTTGAAAAAATAGCGATGGTTGGTGAAAAGAAATGGCAGGAATGGATGACTGATCTTATGAAACCATTTACTTCTGCAAGGGTTCATTTTTTCGAATCAGATGATAAGGAAGAAGCGAAGAAATGGATTGCGGAATGAACCTGTTTATTTTTACAGTGAACAAAGAAATAAGATCATTTTTTTTCAAAGATCTTTTACTGATTTGATTCCCTGTAAATTTTCCCATCTTTCATAATAAAAACATTTTTCCTGATATTATGAATATCAATGGACGGATCACCTTCTACAGCAATAATATCAGCAAACAAACCTTTTTTGATCCTGCCTATTTTATCTGCATATCCAAAGACATCTGCGTTTACAGAAGTTGCAGACCTCAAAACATCCAAAGGTTTCATTCCGTATTCCACCATCACTTCCATTTCACGGGCATTATCCCCATGAGGGAATACGCCCACATCGCCTCCCATGCAAATCGTAACACCGGCTCTCAGGGCAGCCTGGAAACTTTTTCTTTTATTGGTAATTCTTTCGGGTTCGGGAGTTACTCCTTTTTTCCAGCCTAAATAATATTGGGCAATTGCCTCACTCGCTGCCAATGTTGGACAAAGCGCAACGCCCTTTTCTTTCATCAATTTAAACACTTCTTCTGTTCCGTCATTCCCATGTTCGATAGAGTGAACTCCGGCATCAATAGCACGTCGCATTCCTTCAGGAGTGGATGAGTGAACCGTTACAAATCTGCCGCTACTTTTTGCAATTGCAACCGCCGCTGCAATCTCTTCAGTTGTAAAAGTGGGCTCGCTTTCTCCGTTGATCCCGTATCCATAATCTGCATAAATCTTTACCACATCAGCACCTTTTGAAATTTGAGTACGGACTTCTTTTTCCATTTCATCTTTGTTTCCCACTTCGGCAGCACCCTGCGGCAAATCAATATCGGCATTGCCTAAACGCGGCCCGTAGCTTCCTTTTGCAACAATCGCTCTTGTAGCAATGATCATTCTGGGTCCGGGAACAACCCCTTTTTGAATGGCGGTTTTTAATCCTGCATCATCATACATTGCTCCTTCAGTTCCTAAATCCCTTACTGTAGTAAAACCAGCCATCAGCGTAGAATCTGCATGCGTTACAGCTCTGGCGGTTCTTTCCGCGCGGCTTTCTTTCAGAACCTGGTCGTTCCAACTGGTTTCATTATAAGGATGTAAAAACATGTGCGAATGACCTTCAATAAGTCCGGGTAAAAGTGT